>SXGT01922472.1_pt1 | contig 27031 bp, 25 predicted proteins | sample 3176221 | NCBI WGS metagenome assembly SXGT01 (sample SAMN11356862, study PRJNA531348) | freshwater metagenome | isolation source: freshwater sample F1-120 | place: China: Fuxian Lake, Yuxi | collected 2017-12-25
CGATGACCTACCGCACCTACGTCGCACTCGGGGACTCGTTCACGGAGGGCGTCGGCGACCACGACCCGACGCTGCCGAACGGGGTGCGGGGCTGGGCCGACCGGGTCGCCGAGGTGCTCGCCGCGCGGGCCGAGGAGGTCGACGCGCCGTTCGCCTACGCCAACCTGGCGATCCGCGGTCGCAAGCTCGGCGCGGTGCTCGACGAGCAGCTCGAGCCGGCGCTCGCGGCGCGACCGGACCTCGTCACGCTCTACGCCGGCGGCAACGACATCATGCGGCCGAGGGTCGACGTCGACGCGCTCGTGGCGCGCTACGACGACGCGGTCGGCAGGCTCGCCGGCACCGGTGCCACGGTCGTGCTGTTCACCGCGTTCGACCCGGCCGGGTTCCCCATCTTCGCGGCGGGGCGTGGCCGGTTCGCGATCTACAACGAGCTCGTCCGCGAGGTGGCCGAGCGGCACGACACGCGCCTGGTCGACTTCTGGCGCATGCGCGAGTACCGCGAGCCGCGGATGTGGGACGTCGACCGGCTGCACATGTCGTCGGCGGGTCACCAGCGCATGGCGATCGCGGTCCTCGACGTGCTCGGCGTCGCGCACGACCTCGAGCCGCTCGCGCTCGGCGAGGCCGTCGCCCGCACCCCGCGCGAGCTGCGCGCGGAGAACCTGGCCTGGGCCGGCACGCACGCAGCGCCGTGGATCAAGCGCCGGCTCACCGGCACCTCCTCGGGCGACAGGCTCTCCCCGCGCTACCCGCACCCGGCGCGTTTCGGGGCGTCGTCGCCCGACTGACGCCGAGCATCGGGCGACGGCGTTCCGCATCGGGGCGACGGTCCCTAGCCTGGGGCGATGGGGACGCGAGGTCGGGACGGGGACGGCGGGCTGCTCGCGGGACTCGTGCCTGCCGGGGTGGTGGCACGCGAGCTCGTGGCGGACCTGCGCCGCGACGGTGACGACTCAGGCCTCAGCGCCGAGGAGGCTGCGGTCGTCGCTGCCGCCGTACCGCGTCGGCGACACCAGTTCGCCGCGGGTCGGCGGCTCGCCCGTGAGGCCCTCGTCGACCTCGGGCGTGCGCCCGTGCCGATCCTCCCGGGCCCGCGTGGGGCGCCCACGTGGCCCGTCGGCATCGTGGGGTCGGTGACGCACTGCGACGGCTACGTCGCCGCCGCGCTGGGGGAGGCGTCGCGGTGGCGCGCCCTGGGGATCGACGCGGAGCCGGCCGCCCCGCTTCCGCCGAACGTGCTGGAGCGGATCGCCAGCGCCACGGAGCGCACCTGGCTGGGCGAACGGTCGACCGCCCGGCCCGAGGTCGCCTGGGACCGCCTGCTGTTCTGCGTCAAGGAGGCGGTCTTCAAGGCCTGGTTCCCCGTGCACGGCACCTCGCCCGGCTTCCGCGGCGCCGAGGTGCGCCTGGACGACGGGGACGGCTTCGTCGCGATCGTGACGGATCGGTCGAGGGCGTCCGGCGACCAGGTGGAGGTCGCAGGCCGCTGGGTCCAGGGGCGCGGTCTCCTGGTGTGCGCCGCCTGGTCCTGACCGACGCCGGGCCGCGGCCCGTGCGCCCGGTGGGCGGGTCGAGGCACGGGGTGTACACCTGGTCACTTTTCGCTATGCTGAGAAAGCACCGCTTGTACACTTCCACGGGACCACGGCGCCAACGCCGACGACAGGGGACAGCCATGACCACGGAGAACACCGTCACCACCGCCACCGACAGTCCGGGGGTCACGAGGCCGGGCCTGGCCCTGGCCGTGATCGCCGGCGCGCAGTTCATGGTCGTGCTGGACGGCACGATCATGAACATCGCGCTCTCCAGCATCCAGCAGGCGTTCGACATGAGCGGCGTGCTGCTCGCGTGGGTCGTGAACGCGTACGCGCTCGCCTTCGGCGGGTTCCTGCTGCTGGGCGGCCGGCTCGGCGACGTGCTCGGGCGCGTCGCCATCTTCCGGGTCGGCCTGGTGCTCTTCGCCGGTGCCTCGCTGCTCGGCGGTCTGGCCTGGTCGCAGGAGGTCCTCATCGGCGCCCGCGTCCTGCAGGGGATGGGTGCGGCCATCGTGGCCCCCGCCGCCCTTGCGCTCATCGCCACGTCGTTCGAGGGACAGGCCCGGGGCCGGGCGATGGGGCTGTACGGGGCGATGGCCGGGCTCGGCTCCACCGCGGGCCTGCTGTTCGGTGGCGTGCTCACGTCCTACGCGAGCTGGCGCTGGGTGCTCCTCGTGAACATCCCGATCGCCGTCGCCCTGTTCCTCGGCGCCCGGTACCTGCGGTCGGGGGAGCGCCATCGCTCCGAGCTCAACGTCCCGAGCGCGGTCCTCGGCACACTCGGTGTCACCTCGCTCGTCTACGCGATCACCCGCAGCGGCGAGCACGGCTGGGGCGACCCGGCGTCGATCGCGCTCTACGCAGCGGCTGCGGTCTTCATCGGCATCTTCGTGGTCGCGCAGGACCGCGTCGCCCACCCGCTGCTCCCGCTCGCGATCCTGCGCGACCGGACCCGCGCAGGCGCCAACGTCGCGATGCTGCTGCTCGGTACCGGGATGTTCGCGACCTACTACTTCTTCACGCTCTACATGCAGCAGGTGCTGGGGTACTCCGCGATCGAGTCGGCGCTGGCCTACCTGCCCTGGGCGACGGCCATCTTCATCGGCTCCGGGGTGCTGGCGCCGCGGCTCCTGCCAAGGCTCGCGCCAGCCGCCATCGCCGGCGGCGGCCTGGTCCTCACCGCGCTCGGCATGCTCTGGCTGAGCTTCCTCGACGTCGACTCCGGCTACGCGACGGCGATCGTGGCGCCCATGGTCGTGACGGCACTCGGCCTGGGATCGACCTTCGTCCCGCTCACGATCTCGGCCATGTCCCGCGTCGACGGCCCCGACTCGGGTGCTGCGGCCGCGGTCATGAACACCGCGCAGCAGGTGGGTGGGGCCATCGGTCTCGCGACGCTCGTGGTCCTGGCCACCCAGGTCAGCACCGGGCAGCTGCCGTCCGCGGCCCAGGAGCTGCTGCGGGCCGAGTCCACGGGCGACGCGTCGTTGCTCGCCTCCGCCCGCGCAGCCCTCTCGGAGGGATTCACCACGGCGTTCCTCGCCGTCGCGGCGATCTACGTGCTCGCGGCGGTCGTGGTCGCGCTGACCGTGCGCCGCGACGCCGCGGTCGAGGCCCAGGGCCCGACGGCGTGAGTGCGGGGGCGAGGAGCGCTGACGTGCGCTCGATCATCGCCGGCGCCTGGAAGTTCGAGGTGCTCGCGGCAGCGGTCGACGTCGGCCTCTTCAAGGCCGTGGCTCGGCGGGAGGGCGGTGTCGCCTCGGTCGAGCAGCTCGCGGCGACCCTGGACCTGGACCAGCCCACGCTGGAGGACGTGGTGAGCGTGCTCGTCGACCTCGGTCTCCTGGTGGCCACGGAGGCCGGGTTGACGTGTGGTGACCAGGCGCGGAGGCTCCTCGTGGACTCGTCCTCGCCGGAGTACCTCGGCGACTACGTCGCCTTCTGCCATCGAAGCTTCAACCCGAGCTGGCGCGACCTCGCAGCCGTGCTGCGGCACGGGACGCCGCGCACGGCGGAGGTCGAGAGCCCCTACGACAGCCTCTACCGGAGCGAGGACCTCGCGGCCGCGTTCCTCGGCGGCATGGAGTCGGCGACCGGGCAGCTCGTCGAGCACCTGGTGCGGGAGGTCGACTGGAACCGCTACGAGCGCGTGGTCGACGTGGGCGGTGCCACCGGGGACGTGCTGTGGGGCATCACGAGGCGCCACCCGCACGTCGACGCCGTCGTCTTCGACCTCCCCGCGGTCGAGCCCCACTTCCAACGCCGTGCCGACGGTGCGACGGACGTGGGGTTCGTGTCGGGGGACGTGTTCGTGGACCCCCTGCCCCCCGCCGACGCGATGGTCGTCGGGCACGTGCTGCACAACTGGGACGCGGAGGCGTCGCGGCAGATCCTCGACGCGGTCCGGGTGGCACTCACCCCGGGCGGGACCGTGTACGTGTACGACCAGATGACCACCGGCAGCGGTACGCGCAGAAGACCACTCTCGAGTCTCGGCATGCGGGTCTGGACCGCCGGCGGAGCGGAGTACTCGGTCGAGCAGTGCCTCGGCTGGCTCGAGGAGGCAGGATTCGTCGACCTCGCCTGGCAGGAGGTCGACCCGACCGGTGACGTCCTCGTGAGCGCGACCAAGCCGCGCTGACCCAGACGCCACAGCAGGGGCGCTGCGCGCTCACGCCCGGGCGAGGCCGACGGTGCGCCCCGTCCAGTCCGGCTGCTCGACGGCGTCGAGCAGGGCGACGGCCAGGGCGACCCGGTCGAGCGACCGGCCGCCGAGCACCGCGCCCGTCGGGTCGGCACGGTAGGCGCGACCACCGCCGTCGAGCAGCCGCGGTGGGCGCAGCACCACGTGCTCGACACCGGAGTCCGAGACGGCCTGCTCCATCCGCAGGAGCTCCGCGTACGCACGGGCGAACACTCGTTGCACCAGGGGGTGCCCCACCCGTCGGTAGGCCTGGTTCTCACCGAGGTGGGGAGCGCCGACGGGCGCGGCGCTCGTCAGGACGACACGAGCGCCGACCCCGGCCGCAGCGTCGGCGAGCACGCCGACCGGTCGGGCCAGCTCGTGCGGGCGGGTCGTGCGGCGAGGCCCCAGGGCCGACAGCACCACGGTGGAGGCGCGCACGGCCTCCACCACCTCGGGCGCGGCCAGGTGCGGCGCCACGACGGACGTCACGCCCGGGGTGCGCCCACGCTGGGCGGCGTCCCCACGGACGACCACGAGGAGGGACAGACCCCTCTCCTGCGCCTCCTGGACGACGAGGCGGCCCGTCCTCCCACTGCCACCGAGCAGGCAGATCGTCATCACGTTCTCCGTCCGTCGTCGCGGGTCTGCGAGCGAGACCCTAGGGCCCGCCGAGCGCGCCGAGGGACCTGTACCGCGCATCTACCGCGACCCTTGCGGCCGCCCCGTGACGTACTGCGGACGTACCGCGCGACGGCGTCGTCACGGCGGCGCCGGCGCGACCAGGCTGAGGGAGTACCCCCACCACCGCCCAGCCATCGGAAGGTGCCCTTCATGTCCTCGACTCACACGACCGACGTCCTGATCGTCGGCGCCGGGCCCTGTGGACTCATGCTCGCCTGCGAGCTGGCCCTGGCGGGCGTGGAACCGATCGTCGTGGACCGGTTGACCGCACCCACCGGGCAGTCCCGCGCCCTGGGGTTCACCGTCGGCACGATCGAGATCCTGGCGATGCGCGGGATCCTCGACCGCTTCGACGGCCTGGTCCAGCAGGACGCCGTCCACTTCGCCGGCCTCCCGATCTCCGCCGAGCACCTGGGCAGCCTGCACCGCCCCGCCAACCAGTACCCGCAGTCCAGGACCGAGGCCGTGCTCGCCGCCCGCGCCACCGAGCTCGGGGTCTCGGTCCGTCGCGGGTGGGAGCTCGTCGGGCTCGAGCAGTCCGACGAGCTCGTGACCACCCGGCTGGTGTCGGACAGCGGCGAGGAGATCGAGCTGGCCGCCCGGTACGTCGTGGCCAGCGACGGCGGCTCGAGCCGGATCCGGGGCCTCGTCGGGGCGGCGCAGACGATCACCGAGCCGAGCGTCCAGATGCTCCTCGCCGACGTGCGCGGGTGCGGCCTGCCGAACGAGCCGTTCGGGGTCAAGAAGCCTCGCGGCATGGTCATGTCCGCGCCCCTGGGCGACGGGACCGAGCGCCTCATCGTGTGCGAGTACGGTGCTGGGCTCCTCCCGCAAGGAGTACCGGTCACGATGCAGCACGTCAGCGACGCCTACGAGCGGGTCACCGGTCGCAGTCTCGCCGGGGGACGCTCGGTCTGGGCGAGCTCGTTCACCGACGCGGGAGCTCTCGCCGACCGATACCTGCACGGCCGGGTCGTCCTGCTGGGCGACAGCGCCCACACCCACCTGCCAGCGGGCGGGCAGGGGATGAACGTCGGCATCCAGGACGCCGTGAACCTCGGCTTCAAGCTCGCTGCCGTCGTCCAGGGTCGAGCCGGTCCCGAGCTGCTGCAGAGCTACGAGGACGAGCGGCGACCGGTCGGCGTCGCCCTGCTGGAGAACACGGCGGCCCAGGGCCAGCTGTTCCTGCGCGGCCCGGAGGTCGACCCGCTGCGCAGCGTCCTGCGCGACCTGATCCGGCTGCCCGACGCCGCGAGGAGGCTCGGCCGGTCGGTCAGCGGACTCGACATCCGGTACGCGTGCGGTCCGTCGGACGCGCCCGACCTGGTCGGGACCCGCCTGGACCTCGGTGCGATCGCCGACGAGGACCGTGCCCGCGCGACAGAGCCCCTGACGCGGGCCCGCGCGGCGCTGCTCGTCGTCGGCGACGGGACCGTGCCCGTCGACCTCGACGACGTCGTGGCCGCCGTGGAGCCCCTCGACGTGGTGGCGGTGCACGCCGCACCGAGTCGCCATCTGCCTCGAGCAGTCCTGGTCCGTCCCGACGGTCACGTCGTCTGGGCGGAACCCCAGGATCTCGCGGAGCTCCGCCGGGCCGCCAACGCCTGGTGCGGGCTCGTCCGCACCGCCCATCCCCAAGCCGTGGAGGTCTGACATGCACAGCAATCTCATCGTGGCCCGCATGGAGCCGGGGCACCAGCAGGAGGTGGCCGAGCTGTTCGCCCGGTTCGACCGCACCGACATGCCCGGGCGCATGGGCACCCGACGACGTCAGCTCTTCGAGTTCGAGGGGCTCTACTTCCACCTGCAGGACTTCGAGGCCGAGGAGACGGACACCGCGATCGAGGCGGCGAAGAACGACCCGCGCTTCGTGCAGGTGAGCGCCGACCTCCGCCCGTTCATCGAGCCCTACAAGCCGGACTGGGCGTCGCCGAAGGACGCGATGGCCCGTCGCTTCTACACGTGGGAGCAGGGCCGATGAGCGCGCGCCAGCAGCGCCGCGTGGTCGTCACCGGGGTCGGGGTCGTGGCCCCGGGCGGTGTCGGTCGGGAGCCGTTCTGGACCCAGCTCCAGGAGGGTCGGACCGCGACACGTCGGCTCAGCAACTGCCCGCCCGAGGGCTTTCGCAGCCAGGTGGCGGCCGAGGTCGACCTGCCGGCCGACGTCGTCGCCACCCGACCTGACGGCGCCGTGCTCGACCGGGCGACCGTGTTCGCCATGGTCGCGGCCCGCGAGGCCTGGGACGACGCGGCTCCGGCGTCGCACTACGCCGCGGAGCGGCTGGGCGTGTGCCTGGGCTCCGCGGTCGGGGCCACGACGTCGCTCGAGCGGGTGTACCGCGACATGAGTCACGAGGGAGAGCTGTGGAACGTGGTGGCCGACGCCCCACCGGAGCTCTACGACTACTTCGTGCCGAGCTCGATCGCCGCGGAGGTGGCCGAGCTCGTCGGCGCCGACGGCCCCGTGAGCGTGATCTCCACCGGCTGCACCTCAGGGATCGACGCGGTCGGCCAGGCCGCCGACCTCATCCGTTCAGGCGTCCTCGACGCCGTGGTGAGCGGCGCCACCGAGGCCCCGATCTCGGAGATCACGGTGGCCTGCTTCGACAGCATCCGCGCGACGTCGACCGACAACGAGACGCCGGAGCGGGCCTCGCGCCCGTTCGACGCGACGCGGGGCGGCTTCGTGCTGGGGGAGGGGGCCGCAGTCTTCGTGCTGGAGGAGCTGACGCACGCGCTGGACCGCGGCGCCACGGTCTACGCCGAGGTGGTCGGGTACGGCAGCCGCTGCAACGCCCACCACATGACGGGCCTGCGCGCCGACGGCGCGGAGCTGGCGGAGGCGGTGACGGCGGCCCTGGACCAGGCACAGGTGACCGCACCGGAGATCGACTACGTCAACGCCCACGGCTCGGGGACCAAGCAGAACGACCTGCACGAGACGGCCGCCCTGCTGCGCAGTCTCGGCGAACGGGCGCGCGAGGTTCCCATCAGCTCGATCAAGTCGATGGTGGGGCACTCCCTGGGAGCGATCGGCTCGATCGAGATCGCCGCCTGTCTGCTCGTGCTGCGTGACGGCGTGGTGCCGCCGACCGCGAACCTCACGACCCCGGACCCGGACCTCCCGCTCGACTACGTCCCGAACACCAGCCGGGCCGTGGCCGCGCGCACCGTGCTCACCACGGGCAGCGGCTTCGGCGGGTTCCAGAGCGCCATGGTGCTGCGGACCCTGGAGGTGGCCCGATGATCCGCGAACCTGCCGCGATCACCGGGATCGGCATCGTCTCCCCGATCGGCAACGACCGCGAGGCGCACTGGATCGCCCAGCAGAAGGGTGTGCACGGCATCGCCGCGGTGGAGCGCTTCGACGCGTCGAGCTACGCCTCGACCCTCGCGGGCGAGGTCCGCGACCTCGATCCCGCGCCGGCCCTCGGTGGACGGCTGATGAGCTCGACCGACTGGATGACGCAGATGTCGCTCGTGGCCGCGGCGGAGGCAGTGGCCGACTCCGGCATCGCCGAGCGGCACGATCCAGGGCGCTGCGGGGTCTTCACGGCATCCACCGCCGGGGGGTACGAGTTCGGTCAGCGTGAGCTGCAGAACCTCTGGAGCCGGGGACCGAAGTACGTGAGTGCCTACCAGTCGTACGCGTGGTTCTACGCCGTCAACACCGGCCAGATCTCGATCAGGCACGGCTTCAAGGGGCACTCGGGTGTCGTCGTCGCCGACGCCGCGGGCGCTCTCGACGCGCTGGCGAGCTCGGCGGCCCACCTCCACCACGGCAACGCCGCCATGGTCAGCGGCGCCGTCGACGGGACGCTGTGCCCGTGGGGCTGGGTGGCGCACGTCGCCGGGGGCGGGACGACGTCGGCATCGGACCCGGAGACCGCCTACCTGCCCTTCGACCCCCGTGCGTCGGGTGCGGTCGTGGGAGAGGGCGGGGCGCACCTGGTGCTCGAACGCGCCGCCGACGCGACCGGACGCGCCTACGCCCTGCTCGTGGGCCACGCGTCGGGATTCGTGCGCAGCTCCCAGGACCCGACGACCGTGCTGCGTCGCGTCGTCGAGGCAGCGCTGGCCGACGCCGACGTGCGGCCCGACCGGATCGACCTCGTGCTGGCCGACGGAGCGGGGACGGTGGCAGCCGACGCCGACGAGGCCGCCGTCCTGCGCAGGGTCTTCGGACCCCGACGCGTGCCGGTCACGGTGCCCAAGGCAGCCGTCGGTCGCCTCCAGGCCGGCGGCGCCGCGCTCGACGTGGCGGTGGCCGCCCTGGCGCTGCGCGACGGCCTGACGCCCCCCACCGTCCACAGCCAGGTCGACCCGGCACACGGCATCGACCTGGTCGCCGAGCCGAGGGCCGGGTCGCTCGACTCGGTCCTCGTCGTCGCCCGAGGTCGCGGGGGCTTCGTGTCCGCGGTCGTCCTCACCTCACCTCATCACCATCCCGAAGGAGCCTGACCATGCCCGTCATCACCCTGGACGACGTCAAGCGCGCCCTGGTCGAAGGAGCCGGCGTCGATGCCGGAGTCGACCTCGAGCGCGGGATCGCCACCCTGACCTTCGAGGAGCTCGGCTACGACTCCCTCGCAGTGCTCGAGACCGGGCTGCGGCTCGGTCGCGAGAACGGTGTCGAGATCGACGACGAGCAGCTCGCCGACATCGAGACGCCGCAGGACCTCGCCGACGCGGTGAACCTGGCGCTCGCCGAAGCGGCGGTCGCCTGATGTCCGCCGCCAAGGAGCCGGCCATCGTCACCGGGGGCACGAGCGGCATCGGGCTGGCCACGGCGCGGACCCTCGCCGAGCTCGGGCACGACGTGCTCCTGTGCGGCCGCGACCCCGATGCGGTGTCCAGGACCGTCGTCGACCTCAAGGGTCTGCCCGGAGCAGTCGAGGGCGTCGTCGCCGACGTCACCGACCCCGACCAGGTGGAGTCCTTCGTCCATACCGCCGTGAGCGCCTTCGGGCACGTCGGGGTCGTCGTCAACAACGCCGGGTTGAACGGCGGTGGCGTCACCGCGGAGCTGAGCGACGAGCTCTGGCACGCGGTCATGGCCGGCAACCTGCACAGCGTCTTCTACGTGACTCGGGCCGCGCTGCGTCTGGGTGCCGTGCCGGACGGCAGCGGTCGGATCATCAGCATCGCCTCGACCGCCGGGAAGCAGGGAGTCCTGCTCGCCGCGCCCTACTCGGCCTCGAAGCATGGCGTCGTCGGCTTCACCAAGGCGCTCGGCAAGGAGCTGGCCCCCCGTGGCATCACCGTCAACGCCGTGTGTCCCGGCTACGTGGAGACGCCGATGGCCGAACGGGTCCGGCAGGGCTACGCCGCCGCATGGCACACCAGCACCGACGAGGTCATGACGCAGTTCGAGGCCAAGATCCCGCTGGGTCGCTACTCCACCCCCGAGGAGGTGGCCGGGATGGTCGCCTACCTCGCCTCGCCCACCGCGGGCTCGGTCACGGCGCAGGCGCTCAACGTCTGCGGCGGGCTCGGAAACTTCTAGGAGATCACGATGAACCTGCGCGAAGTCACCCACACGACCGAGATCGACGCCCCCGCGGCAGAGGTGTTCGGCTGGTTGCGCGACGTCGGCCGGTGGCCGACCGTCTTCCCGCCCACGATCCACACCGAGGTGCTGGAGCCCGGCGAGCGGGAGGAGACGATCCGGCTCTGGGCGACGGCGAACGGGACGCCGAAGACCTGGACGTCGCGGCGTGCGATCGACCCCGAGGGGCTCACGATCGAGTTCCGGCAGGAGCGCACGGCGCACCCGGTCGGCGAGATGGTGGGTCGGTGGAGCGTCGAGGCGATCTCCCCGCACCGGGCCCGCGTGCTGCTGTACCACGGCTTCCGCCCGCGGGAGGACGTCGCGGAGCAGTGGTCGGTGATCGAGTCGGCCGTCGAGCGCAACAGCACGGCCGAGCTCGAGGCCCTGCGGCTCGCGGCCGAGACCGCAGCCTCCACGCCCGCCCGGTTGTTCACGTTCGTCGACGTGATCGAGGTGGACGGCTCGGCGCGACTCGCCTTCGAGTTCCTCGACCGTGGCGACCTGTGGGGGGAGCGGCTCGACCACGTGCCGGCCGTCGAGCTCGAGACCTACGACGGTGGTCTCCAGCGCCTCGCGATGACGACGCGCACCCCCGACGGCGCCGAGCACGTGACCGAGTCCTTCCGGGTCTCGTTCCCGGAACGGCGCGTCCTGTACTACAAGCAGACGACGCTCCCGCCGCTGCTGGCCCTGCACACGGGCGTGTGGAGGGTGCAAGAGGTCGACGGCCGGCTGAGGGTCTCCTCGGAGCACACCGTCGCGATCGAGGAGGAGCTGCTCGCCGAGGTGCTCGGCGCGTCCGCGAGCGTCGCCGACGCCCAGGGGCTGGCCCGAGCGAACCTGGGGGCGAACAGCCGGCTCACCCTCGGTCGTCTGGCCGACTTCGCCACGCGCGGAAGCACGGTGGCGTGATGACGACCGCGATCGAGCCCCTCGACCTCTTCAGCGACGAGGTTTTGCGAGACCCCTACCCCGCCTACGCGCAGCTGCGCGAGGCCGGCGACGCGGTGTGGCTCCCCGAGCACGAGGTCTGGGCGCTGCCGCACTACCGCAACGTCTTCGCCGCCCTGCACGCCCCGGACGTGTTCTCGTCGGCCTCGGGGGTCGGGATCACCGAGCGGCTCAACCGGGCGCAGTCCGGCAGCACGCTCACGAGCGACCCGCCCTACCACGACCAGGTCCGGTCGCTCGTCTCGCGGCACCTCACCCCGCGGGCGCTGCGCGAGATCAACGCGGAGGTGGAGGCGTGGGCCGACCGACTGGTCCTGGAGCTCCTCGAGAGGGACTCGTTCGAGGTCGTGCGCGACTTCGCCCAGGCCTTCCCCCTCTCGCTCGTCCCCGACCTCCTGGGCTGGCCGATCGACGAGGGCCGCGAGATCCTGCTCGACTGGGCGTCGGCCGGTTTCAACGCCTTCGGACCCGCGAACGAGCGGACCCTCGCCGGTCTGCACCACTTCGGCGACATGCACGAGTTCCTGCACCGGATGTCCCAGCCCGGAAACCTGCGAGCCGGGAGCTGGGGCGCCGAGCTCGTCGAGGAGGCGCAGCGTGGTGAGATCGGGGCCGAGCTGGTCCCGGCGCTGCTCGGCGACTTCCTGTTCCCGTCGATGGACACGTCGGTGAGTGCCCTGTCGAGCCTCGTCGACCTGCTGGGGCGTCACCCGGAGCAGTACGCGCTCCTGCGCGCCGAGCCCGACCTCGTCCCGGCCGCCTTCAACGAGATCGTCAGGTTCGAGGCGCCGCTACGAGGGTTCACCCGGCTCGCCCTGGCGGGCCACCGGCTCGGAGACCACGTGGTCTCCGAGGGGGACCGGGTCTACCTGTTGTTCGCCTCGGCGAACCGTGACGCCTCGTTCTGGTCCTCGGACCCGGACCGCTTCGACATCACCCGACCTGACGTGAGCAAGCACCTCGGCTTCGGCCACGGCATCCACGGTTGCGTCGGCCAGGCTCTCTCGCGCCTCGAGGGGCACTCGCTCCTCAAGGCGATGATCCGCCACGTCGAGCACATCGAGGTCGGGCCCGCCACGTGGCGGTTGCACAACACGATCCGCGGGATCGAGTCGATGACGGCGACCTTCGAGGGATCGAGGCGAGCATGAGCGCCTTCGAGCTCGACTCCGCGCGCTGCGAGGGCCACGGCGTGTGCGTCGACGCCGCTCCGCACCTGCTCGCGCTCGACGACGAGGGCGAGCTGGTGCTGCTCGCCGAGACGTTCGGCGACGCAGACGCCGACGCAGCGGCGGACGCGGCCCTCGTGTGTCCCGTCGCCGCGCTGCGTGTCGTGGGTCCGGGCGAGGCGTCGTCGTGAGCACGTCCGCGCGGTCCAGCCTGGTGATCGTCGGCGCGGGGCTGGCCGGCGTCCGGGCGGCCGAGAGCGCGCGGAACGCGGGACACGACGGGTCGATCGTCCTCGTCGGAGCCGAGACGGCGCTGCCGTACGAGCGTCCCCAGGTCACGAAGGAGGCGCTGCTGGCCGGGGCGAGCCCCCGGCACTACGTCGACCACGACCAGCTCGTCGGACGTCTCGGGGTGCAGCTGCGTCTCGGGACGCGCGCCACAGGACTCGACCGACGTCGCCGGTTGCTACGCACGTCCGACGGCAAGATCGGGTACGACGCGCTGGTCGTGGCCACGGGTGCGCAGCCGACGCCGTGCCCCTGGGGGAACCTCGACGGACAGGTCTCGACCGTGCGCACCGCCCGGGACGCCGTCCTCCTGCACCGGGTGCTGACCGGGCGTCGGCGCGTGGTGGTGGTCGGTGCGGGCCTGATCGGCTCGGAGATCGCATCCGCGGCGCAGGCCCTGGGTGCCGAGGTGACCCTGGTCGAGCGGGGGTGTGGCCCGCTGGAGGCGAGCCACGGGAGGAGTCTCGCCGAGCACCTGGCCCGCCTCCACCGCACGGCAGGAACCCGGCTCGTCACCGGCGCTGCAGTGACCTCGTTGGTCCGCGCCGGCGCCAGCGTGGCCGTCGACCTGGGTTCGGGCGAGAGGATCGTCGCCGAGCACGTCGTGTGGGCCGTCGGCGTGCGCAGCGACCTCGGCTGGCTGGTCGGCTCCGGGATCAGGGTCGCGGAGGGGGTGCTCTGCACGACGGCGATGGTCACGAACGACCCAGCGGTCTTCGTCGCGGGCGACGCCGCCCAGGTCGTCGCCACGGACGGCCCCCAGGCGGCACCGCGCAGCATGTCCCAGAGCATGGCGGCGGCACAGGGACTGGTGGCTGGCCACAACGCCGTCACACCGCCGGGATCGTGGTCGCGCACCACTGCGACGCCCTACTTCTGGAGCACCTGGTACGACCGGCGGATCCAGGGCGTCGGGGTGCCCGCAGCGCGCTCGACGGTGCTGCAGGAGGGCGGTGGCACCCTCCACCTGTACGAGCACCGTGGTCGCCTGACCGGAGCGGTGGGCATCGACGCGAAGGCCTCCGTCCGGCGGGTGCGCGAGCTGCTGCGCGAGGGATCGTCGTCGGGCGCCCACGCCGCCCGCGAGATGACGGGGAGGCCTGCATGAGGGACGTCGTGGTCGTCGGCGCCGGGCCGGTGGGACTGCTCGCCGCCGGGCTGCTCGCCCGGTTCGGCGCCTCGGTCGAGCTGCTCGAGGCCGCTGCGAGTCCGCTGCTGCGGACGCGCGCATCGACGGTGACCACCCGCTCGATGGAGATCCTGGCGCTGCACGGCGTCCCGCGTGAGGACTTCGAGCGCGTCGAGGCCGGTCACTGGGCCGGGGCGCGGGTCGACCTCCAGCACCTGGACTCCGAGCACGCCGGACTGTGGCGGCTCTCGCAGCCACGGCTGTGCGCGACGCTGCGCCGGTGGACGGAGGAGGCGGGGGTGGTCCACACGGCCCCGTGGCGCGTCGTCGACGTCGCCCAGGACGACGACGGCGTGAGCGTGCGTTCCTCGACGGGCGAGTCCCGGCGTGCGCGGTTCCTGCTCGGCTGCGACGGCGCGGACGGCACGGTGCGGGCCGCCGCCGGGATCGCGGTGCGGACGCGACCCGCTCGGCACCGGTTCCTGCGGGCTGACGTGCAGGGACGTCCCGTCGCAGCACGCCGCTTCGAGCGCGTCGGCGACCTGACCGTCACGTCGGGGCCGCTCGAGCCCGGCACGGCGAGGATCATGATCCACGACCGCGGACGTCGTACCGCCTTCGAGGCCGACCCCAGGCTGGTCTGTGCGCTCTGGCACCAGGCGACCGGGCAGCGGCTGGACCCGGACTGGCTCGAGTGGGTCGAGGCCTTCGACGACGAGGAGGTGGTCGTCACGACCCTGCGCTCGGGGCGGGTGCTGCTGGCCGGCGACGCAGTGCGCCAGTGCCTGCCCGTCGGGGGCGAGTGCCTCAACGCCGGGCTTCTCGACGCCCATGCGCTGGCCTGGAGGCTGTCGGCGGTGCTGGCCGGAGCGCCCTCGGACCTGGTCGACGCCGGGGTCGCCGAACGCCTCGCCGCGACGTGGCGCGGGGTTGACGACGTCCGCGAGCAGGTCGACGTCCTCTACGGCGGCCTGCCTCCGACGGGAGCGCCGTCCGCCGATCGCGCCGACCGCGTCGCTGGGCTCGACCTCGCCGATCCCTCGGCCGACCCGCCCGTCGGCCGGCGGCTCGCGGACCGCGACCTGGTCGCGCTCGTCGGGCCCGCGCGTGCGGAGGTGGCGCGAGCGTCGCTGCGCGAGGGCGTCGCCGTCCTCGTCGGCGAGGTGGAGGCGGAGACGGTGGGCGGGCGGCGGGTCCGTCTGCTGCCGCGACTCGACGGCGGGAGCACGGTCGTCCTCCTGCGCCCGGACGGTCATCCGCTGGTGGTGCACGACCCGGAGACGGCGCTGGCGCGAGCCCTCGACGCCGCCTGCCCCCGGGTGGGGGTGCCGGTGCCGTGACGACGTTCACCTCCGCCTTCCTCTTCCCCGGTCAGGGCGCGCAGTCGGCCGGCATGGGGATGCGGCTCAAGGAGCGCTTCCCCGACCTGCTCGACGACCTCTACGCCGAGGCCGACGACATCGTCGGCTACCCCCTGACCGCGCTGTGCGCCGAGGGGACCCGGGCCGTGCTGCGGGACATGACCGTCACCCAGCCCGCCGTCTTCCTCACGAGTCACGCCGCCAGCATCGTCGCCGACGACCTCGGGCTGCGTCCCGACGTGGTGGTGGGGCACTCCCTCGGCGAGTACGCGGCGCTCGCGGCCGCCGGTGTGCTCGACTGGCGCGACGCCCTGCGGCTGGTCCACGTGCGCGGCAAGCTCATGCGCAGCGTGCACCGTCGGACCGACGGCAAGATGGCGGCGGTCATCGGCGTCCCCGTCTCGGTCGTCGACGACTTCTGCGCCGACGTCCGTGCGGAGCTCGGCCAGGTGGTGGAGATCGCCAACGAGAACGAGCCGACGCAGGTGGTCGTCTCCGGCGAGAGCGGCGCCGTGGACGCGCTGCTGGAACGGATCGACGCCGCCGGCGCCGAGCGGACGCTCGTGCTGCGCATCGGAGGACCGGCGCACAGCAGCCTGATGGCCGACGTCAGCCGGACCTTCGAGCACGCGATCACCGCCACCTCGTTCGCTGACCCGACGCTTCCCCTCCTGTCGAGCAGCACGGCGGGCGTCGTCCCCGACGGCGCTGCGGTCCAGGCGGCGATGCGGCTGCAGCTCGTCCGCCGCGTCCGCTGGGTCGAGACCATGACGCTGCTCGTGCACTCGGGACTCCGCCGGACGCTCGAGCTGGGGCCCGGGAAGGTCCTGACCGGGATCGTCCGGCGACAGCACCCGCAGATCACCACCTACCGCACCGAGGACGAGAAGAGTCTCGGTACCGCCGTTGAGGAGTGGTTCCATGCATGACGTCCCGATGGGCGCCGACATGCGCGTCCAGGTGAAGGCGCTCGACAAGCTGCGGCAGGAGGCGCGCGGCGACCACGACGAGATCGGGACCCGACGCCAGCACGAGAAGGGCAAGCTGACCGTCCGGGAGCGGATCGACCTGCTCTTCGACCCGGGCAGCTTCGTCGAGATCGACACCTTCCGCCGGCACCGGTCGACCAGCCTCGGACTCGCGGACAAGAAGCCGCTCACCGACGGCGTCGTGACGGGATGGGGCGACATCCACGGTCGCCGGGTCTTCGTCTACGCCCACGACTTCCGGATCTTCGGCGGCTCCCTCGGCGAGGAGCACGCGAAGAAGATCCAGAAGGTCCTCGACCTGGCCCTCAAGGCCAGGTGCCCGGTGATCTCGCTCAACGACGGGGCCGGGGCGCGCATCCAGGAGGGCGTCGCGGCGCTCGCCGGCTACGGGGGGATCTTCACCCGCATCGTCAAGGCGTCCGGCGTCGTCCCCCAGATCAGCGTGATGCTCGGGCCGTGCGCGGGTGGTGCGGCCTACGCGCCGGCGCTGACCGACTTCGTCTTCATGGTCGACGGCTCCTCGCAGATGTTCGTGACCGGTCCCGACGTCATCAAGGCGGTCACCGGCGAGCTGATCTCCCAGGACCAGCTCGGCGGTGCGCGGGTCCACTGCGAGACGTCGGGCGTCGCGCACGGCTTCTACGACGACGAGCGCACCTGCCTGGAGGAGGTGCGGTACCTGGTGTCGATGCTGCCGCAGAACAGCTCCAGCGCGCCGACCCCGTACGTGCTGGAGGACCCGGTGGACCGGGAGTCCCCCGAGCTGCTGGACCTCGTCCCCACCAGTCCGACGGCGAGCTACGACATGCGCGACGTCATCGAGTGCCTCGTCGACGACGGCGAGCTCTTCGAGGTGCACGCGCACTGGGCGCGCAACATCGTCTGCTGCCTCGCCCGGATGGGTGGTCGGGTCGTGGGCATCGTCGCGAACCAGCCGCAGGTGCTGGCCGGCGCGCTCGACATCGACGCCTCGGACAAGGGGGCCCGGTTCGTGCAGATGTGCGACTCCTTCCGGATCCCGCTGCTCACCCTCGTCGACGTCCCCGGCTTCCTGCCGGGTGTGCACCAGGAGCACCACGGCCTGATCCGGCACGGCGCGAAGCTGCTCTACGCCTACTGCAACGCCACCGTCCCTCGGGTCTCGGTGGTCGTGCGCAAGGCGTACGGCGGAGCGTTCATCGTGATGGACTCCCAGTCCGTCGGGGCGGACGTCGCGCTGGCCTGGCCGACGAACGAGGTCGCGGTCATGGGCCCCGACGCCGCGGCCAACGTCATCTTCCGGCGCGAGATCGCGGCGGCCGACGACGGCGTGGGCGAGCACCGGCGCCGGGTGGAGCAGTACCGGGAGGAGTTCATGCACCCCTTCTACGCCGCCGAGCGCGGCCTCGTGGAGGACGTGATCGACCCGGCGCACACGCGGCGGATCGTCATCGACTGCTTCCGCTCGCTCGCCGGCGAGACGGACCTCGGTGTGCCGGCCTCCGCGCACGGGAACCCGCCGACATGAGCGAGGTCGTGTTCATGTTCCCCGGCCAAGGGAGCCAGTTCGCGGGCATGGCGACCTCCCTGCGCGAGGACCGGCGCTTCGACCGGGCGATGGACGACTGCCTCGAGGCGCTCGGTGAGGTGGGGCACCGATGCGCAACGGCGTGGACGTCGGGTGATCCCGACCTGGTGGACGTGGGGAGCATCTCCCAACCCCTGCTCATGGCCGTCGGGACGGCGATGGCCGCGTGCGCCGAGGACGCCCTCGGTCGTCCGGCGGACATCGTCGTCGGCCACAGCATCGGGGAGATCGCCGCGGCCCACCACGCCGGCGTCCTCGACCTGCGCGCGACCGGCACGGTCTGCGCCGAACGGGCGAGACTCCTGGACGAGGGGCCGCGGGGACGACTGATCGGGGTGGCGGGCACGTGCGAGGCGGTGGGCGACGCGCTGACCGGCCTGCCCGAACCGGTGTGCATCGCAGCGGTGAACGGACCACGGCAGGTGGTCGTCGCCGCGCCCGAGCACCTGGTCTCGGCGGCCCGCGCCGCGCTGCGCACGGCAGGTCTCGCCACGATGCTCGCGGGGGCGACGGAGCCGTTCCACAGCCCGGTGATGGGGGAGGTCGCACGGCGCTTCACCGCGGCCATGGCGGGCGTGCCGCTGGCGGTGGCCGCTCGCTCACGCATGGTCTCCTCGCTCACCGCGGCCGACCTGCAGGACGTCGAGGCCGTCGACCCCGCCTTCTGGGGAATGCAGCTCGCGCGGCGCATCCGCTTCTGGGACGCCATGCGCCACCTCGACGCGCCGGGGCGGGTGTTCGTCGAGACCGGCCCCGGGCGCGTGCTGTCCGGTGCCGCCCGCCAGCTGACGTCGGTGCGCGAGGGCACCTCGCGCGTCGTGACCATGTTCCCGTCGAGCCGCACCGACCGCAGTGGCGCGGCGTGGCGCGAGAGCCTGACGACGCTCGCCGGGCTGGGCTAGGGGTGCAGGAGCGTGGCGACCATGGGAGACGCGACCTCGACGATGCGGTCGATGTCGGCGTCGGTGAGGTCCGGCAGTCCGATGATGTGCCGACCACTCGCCAGGCCCATCATGATGGCGGAGAAGATCGCCGCGCGCAGGCGGGCCTCGTCGGCGTCGATGTGCCGCTCGATGACGTCGATCGACGCGCGGGTCATATGCTCGCGGAGCATGCTCGCGGCCATCTCGCTCGTCATGCTGGTGCGGAGCAGGACGGCCATCGGCGAGTGCGAGTCGGTCTCCCACATGCGCAGCATCGTGGAGACGTACCGGTGCGCCGACTCCTCGCGACCCTCCGTCGTCAGTGCGTCGATCGGGATGTCCCACGTCACGCACTCGCGGAACAGGTTCTCCTTGGTGCCGAAGTACTTCATCACAGAGGATTTGTCGATCTCCGCCTCGTCGGCCACGCGACGGATCGTCGTCCGCTCGTACCCGTGCGTGGCGAAGCACCGACGCGCGCTGTCGAGGATTCGCTGCCGTGTCAGTCCTCCCTTGGAGGTCGGACTGAGTGGTGCGATCTTCTCCATGGCGTCCCATCGACTCGACTCAACGGCTCCCGCAGCGCGGAAATGTTATCGCGGCCCATTGTGGCCCGCGCGGACCAGTGAAAGTATACAAGCGTTGCCCTCGCCGTTCGTCGCTCCCTCGCGCAGCACCGGGAGCGGCTCGTATCGGCCTGCACCGGCCGGACAAGGAGACCCACCGATGGACCCGATCGAGAAGACCCCCGTCGGCACCTGGAAGGGTGTCGCGCCGCACGACGGCCGTGAGGACGCGTTCCTCCTGTCGTTCGCCGACGACGGCACCGTGGCCCTGCGGACCCCGGCGAGCGAGGGGCACGGCGCCTGGACGTCGCGAGCCGGAGGGTTCTCGTACACGCTCGTCGAGACCCTCTTCGACCGCGAGCACCCGGTCCAGGTGCACATCGCCGTCGACGCCGTGATCGACGGCGAGACGTACCGGGGCAGCGGCACGGCCGAGGTCCAGGTCGCCGGCAGGACGGTCGCGTCGACGACGACGGACTTCGTCGCGTCGAGGACGGGTTCGGGGGTGGCGCCGTGGCACGTCGTCGCCCCGGGCCCGGGGTACCTGCGCGCGGACCTCGACACGACGGTCGCGGCGTTCGCAGCGCTGTCGGAGCCGATCGAGACCCTCGTGCCGCGGACCGACGAGGACTGGCGCGGGTGGAACCTGACCCTCGACGTCCCGCCGGCCCTCGTCGTGCGTCCGCGGGACGGGCGCCAGGTCGCCGCGGCACTGCGCGTGGCCGACGACCACGGCTGGCCCGTCGCCGTGCAGGCCACCGGGCACGGCGCCTCGGTCGAGCTCGGACGCTCGATCCTGCTGGACCTGTCCGGGCTCGACGACGTCGAGCTGCGACCCGACACGGTCGTCGTCGGCGCGGGGGTCCGCTGGCGCGACGTCCTGCCGACCGTCGTCGCAGCCGGGCGGATCGCGCTCTGCGGCTCCTCGCCCGACGTCGGCGTCGCGGGCTACCTCTCCGGTGGAGGCCTCCCCGTCCTCGCCCGCAGCCACGGAATGGCGGCCGACACCGGGCGGTCGCTGGAGGTGGCGACGGTCGACGGCGAGCTCCGCGTCTGCTCGCCGTCGCAGCAGCCCGACCTGTTCGCCGCATCGCTCGGAGGCCGGGGCAACGCCGGGGTGATCGTGTCGGCCGAGATCGCCACCCCGGTGCTCGCGTCCTTCGTCGGCGGCAACCTCACGTTCGGGGAGGAGGACGTCGACGAAGCCATCCGCACGTGGGCCGCCTGGAGCCGAGACCTGCCGCAGGAGATGAGCTCTTCGCTCGTCGTGCTCCGCTTCCCCGACCTCCCGCAGACGCCGCCGGAGAAGCGCAACCGCTACTTCGTCCAGGTCCGGGTGGCCTACGTCGGGTCCCTCGACGCGGCCGACGCGCTCCTGAAGCCGCTGCGCGCCCTGACGGTGGAGGCCGACACGGTCGGGCCGATGCCCTACGACCAGATCGGCCAGGTCTACCTCGACCCGCCGCGGGCCACCCCGGCGTGGATCGAGACCCGGGTGCTCGACGAGCTTCCCGACGAGGCGGTCGAGGCCCTCGTGTCCGTCGCCGGGCAGCACGCGACGCTTCCCTTCGGCGGGGTCGAGCTGCGGCAGCTGGGCGGCGTGCTTGCCTCGACCGCGTCGGTGTCGACGGCCAGCCACGCCCGCGAGGGCTACCAGCTGTTCGTGACCAACCCGGCGTTCGAGGACCGTCGCGAGGAGGTCTTCGCGGCGCAGCGCTCGGTGCTCGACGCGCTGGCGCCGTGGCTGCCCGAGAAGGCGCTGCCCGGCTTCCTGTTCAGCAAGGACCAGACACGTCGTCGGGTCCGACGTGCCTACGACGACGCCGACTGGGAGGCGCTGTGCGCGGCCAAGGAGACCTACGACCCCATGAACGTGCTCCGGGTGAACCACAACATCAGCCGGGGCTGAGCCGGACCGGAACCGCCGGGCCGAGGACGAAGGAGTGAGCGAGATGACGATGAGTGTGACGAGGCAGGACGCGGCGGCCGAGGCCGACCGCGAAGGTCGACTCCCCGACGCGACGTACACGCGGCTCGTCGAGGACGGATTCGCCCGGTGGTTCGTCCCGACGGACCGAGGCGGCGACGAGCGCAGCTTCGAGGACCTGCTCGAGGCCGTGAGCAGCCTGGGGGAGGACTGCACCTCGACCGCGTGGATCGCCTCCCTGACGGCCTTCGGTGGACGCTACGTCCGATGTCTGTCTCCCCAGGCCCAGCAGGACGTCTGGGCCGGCGGTCCGGACGCCAGGGTCGTGGCCTCCATCAAGCCCCAGGGTCGGCTCCAGCAGGTCGACGGCGACATCGTGCTCGACGGGGTGTGGTCGTACGTCAGCGGTGTCGAGCAGAGCGACTGGGCCCTGTTGTCCACCCCGGGCGGACCGCCCGGCGCCGGACCCGCACCGATCATGGCGCTGGTGCCGAGGTCGGACTACTCGATCGTGGAGGACTGGTCGTCGTTCGGCATGCGGGCGACGGGCAGCCACTCCCTGCGGCTCGACGCCGTCCGGGTGCCGTCCCACCGCACTGCGCCTCGTGGGCCCGTGATGGCCGGGGTCCCCTGGGGGCGACCTGACCTGCCGGCGGTACCGAGCACGGCCGTCAACGGGATCACCTTCGTCGCTCCCGCGCTCGGGGCGGCGCGGGCGGCCCTGCGCGACGTGCTCCCCGCCCTGGCGGGCCCGGTCACCGGCCCGCGTGCGCTGAGCGTCCCGTCCTACCAGGTGGAGCACGCCCGGGCGTCGGCCGAGGTCGACGCCGCGGCGCTGCTGCTGCACCGCCTCGCCGTGGGAGCGGACGCAGGCCGGGCCGACCCTGCCACGGTGGCTCGCAGTCGCCGCGACGCGACGTACGCCCTGGAGGTGCTGGTGACGGCTCTCGACCGCTGCCTGCGGGTCAGTGGCACGCGCGGCACCAGCCGGGGGACGTCCATCGAGCGACGCTGGCGTGACGTGCACTCCATCGCGTCGCACGCGGTCATGCAGTTCGAGCCGGCTGCGGTCGAGCACACCGTGCTCCTCACCCAGGAGCCGGCGTGATCGTCGTGACCGGTGCCACCGGGACGGTCGGACGCCACGTCGCGCGCGGGCTGCACGAGCGCGGACACGACGTCGTGGCCGTGTCCCGCGACCCTGACCGGGCTGCGAGCCTGCTGCCGTCGGGCGTCCGCTGCGCCACGGTCGGTGACGTCGACTGGTCGGCGGCCGGAGGTCTGTTCGTCAACCAGGCCGCGTTCCCCGACGGCGTCGGGGACCTGCTCGACGCGGCCGTGGCCAGGGGTCACGTCGAGCGGGTCGTGGCGCTCTCGACCTACACCGTCCTCGACGACGACCCACGCAACGCCATCGCGACGAGGCACCGCGCGATGGAGTCGTGCGTCCGGGCTGCGGGGGTGGACTGGGTGCTGCCCCGCCCGGCCGGCGGCTTTGCGAGCACGGCGCTCGAGTGGTCGAAGGAGATCCGCGAGACCCGTACGGTGCAGGCGCCGTACGGCGACGCCGAGGGAGCGCCGATCCACGAGCAGGACATCGCCGACGTCTGCGTCGCCGGGTTCGAGGACGACACGCTCGTGGGGACCGCGCCGATGTTCAGCGGACCGGCCTCGCTGTCCTACCGCGAGCGGGCTCGCACCATCGGGGAGGTGCTCGGCGAGCCCGTCGAGTTCATCGAGCTCGACGACGCCGCGGCCCGCGAGCGGATGACGGCCGTCGGGGTGCCACCCCATGCCGTCGAGGCCCGGCTGAGGATGTTCGCCGCGCTGGTCGGCGTCCAGCACGAGGTGCACGACTCGGCCCCGTTCACCGGTCATGCGCCCCGGACCTTCCGCGACTGGGTCGAGGACCACCGCGATGCCTTCGCCTGAGGTGCTGGTGCCGCGGCCGCCGGACGTCGTCGCGGGGACGCCGCGGGTGCTGCTGGTGGTCGGCAGCGGACGGTCGGGCCGCACCGGATCGCGCGTGGGCCGGTGGACGGCCGACCGGCTGGCGCGGGTCCTGTCCTACGAGGTCCCGTGCGTCTACACCTCCGACCTCGGCCTCGCGGACCTGCCCGTCGAGCTGCTCTCCGAGCGCGAGCGTCGCCTCGTCGACCGGACGTCGCGGCTGCTGGCCTGGGCGACGTCGGTCGTGGTGGTGACACCGGAGTACAACCGCAGCTTCCCGGCCTCGCTCAAGGCCTTCATCGACGCCCACCGCGACGAGTGGGTGGCGACGCCCACGGCGTTCGTGAGCTACGGCGGAATCTCGCGTGGACTCCGGGCGGTCGAGCAGCTCGGCTCCGTGCTCGGCGAGCTCCACGCCGTCCCCGTGCGCGACGGCGTCCCCCTGGACCCCGGCCAAGCGGCGGTACTCGACGTCGAGGCGGACCAGGGCGGCGCCGAGGCCGGCTTCTCCCGGATGGTCGACCACCTGCTCTGGTGGGACGCCGCGCTCACGGCCGCGGTGCGGAGCTCTCCCCATCCCTCGTCCGCGACGGTGGGACGACGTCGATCAGGCTGAGCCGGCAGACGCAGGCTGCTCGGACGGGCTGGTCGGGCCCAGGCTGGGCGCGAGGCGCCGGGCGGTGGCTCGCACGAGGGGGTGCATCCGGAAGACCTGGTCGTCGACGGGCAGCAGCAGATGGCACTCGTCGAAGGCCATGCACGCGCGTCGCGCGTCCTGGTGGCCGCGTCCGAGTACCCGACGGATCGACTCGACCGTGATGATCTCGACCGGGCTGGCGGCGAGCTGCAGGAACTCCCTGCGGCGCTCGTCCTGCAGCTTCAGGACCGACTCCGCCAACGTGTCGAACAAGTCGATCCCCGGTGCCTCGACGTCCAGGACGTCGGGCACCTCGTCGTTGAGCCAGGCCTTGCAGTCCCGCATGGACGCGGACAGCACCTGCGCGCACGCGAGCCGGAGCCCGAGGGGCAGGTGCCCCGCCCACTCGACGAGCCCGGCGAGCGTCTTCGGGGTCAGGTAGGGCGCCCTGCCGTCGAGGTAGGTCGTCAGGATCTCCAAGCAGGTCTCGGACGACGGTGGCGCGAGGCGTACGTGCTTGGCGCCCGCCAGGGCGCCGAGGAGCCGGCGGGAGGTGACGAGCATGGCGGCGTGCGGTGACGTCGGCACGAGCTCCGAGACCGCTCGCGTGCTGGAGGCGTTGTCGGCGACCACGAGAAGGGCCCGGTCGCGGGTGCGTGCTCGCCACATCGCCAGTCGCGCCGACGGCGAGCTCGGGATGTCGGACTCCTCGCAGCCGAGCTGGACCAGCAGCGACGCGACGGCTGCGTGCGTCGGCATTGCGTCACGTCCCGGCGTGTAGCCCAGCAGGTCGATGAACAGCACGCCGTCCGGATAGCGGTGCTGGACCTCGTAGGCCGTGCGGACGGCAAGGGCGGACTTGCCGACCCCGGCCATGCCGGAGAGGGCCACGATGTCGGTCGTGGACCCCGTGCTCGGATCGAGTCCGGCGATCGCCTCGCGCAGCTCGTCGGTGCGACCACGGAAGTCGCGCACGTCGCGGGGCAGGGAGGAGTGGCGCACGGACGGGGGCTCGAGCGCGATGCCCGCGGGCTCGCGCGAGGTCGTCGTCCTGGTGTTCAGGACCTGCCGACACTCCGCCAGCAGGTCCTGGGCGTCGAGGGAGTCGGCGTAGAAGGACTGCGCCTGGAGGACGTAGTGGCGTGCCTGGAGCCCGATCCCCGACTCGGCGAAGGTCCGTGACATGGCGAGGAGGAAGAGGACGTGCTCATGCCTGAGAGCCTCGATGTCGGCCTCGGCGCCGTGCGGCACGCTGCCGGTGACCGGGGAGCCTCGCCAGAGACGGGCGGCACGGTGGAAGTCCTCGATCTGACGGTCCTCGAGGGTGCCCCTGCTGGGAAGGGCGCCCGACAGCGCCCGGAAGCGCAGGACGTCGGACTCCGTGGCGCCCACGCTCAGCCGGTAGCCGCCCGCCGTCGTCTTGACGACCTCCCAGGAGTCCGTCGCCAGCAGGCGCAGCGAGGAGACGAGCTTGCGCACCTGCTGCTCCGCGGTCGCGGGTGGCCGCTCTCCCCAGGCTCCGGCGACCAGGTCCTCCATCGCGACGGACTCGTCAGGACGGAGCGCCAGACGTGACAGGATCCGGCGCGCCACCGGTCCGCCGAAGCTGACTGCTCGGCCGCTGGCCCTCAGCTCGAGTGGACCGAGCGCGTTGACCGCGAGATCCATGCTTCCCCCCGGGACGGTGAACTCGTCGTCGGCCTCGACGCCGGCGGGCGGGACGGACGGACGGACCGTCGCCTCGCCAGCCGATACGAGGCACACGCGTGAGACTAAGGTGTACAGTTGTTGCTGTCCATGGAAGCGGGAACCTTCATGACCAAATCCGGTGAAATTTCCAGTTCGGCCGGTGAACGCCCGGTGGCGCACCTGTTCGCGGGTCAGGGAGCGCAGCGCGTGGGCATGGGGGCGTCCGACCTGGAACGGTGGCCAGAACGCGTGGAGGCTGCCTCCGACCTGCTCGGGTACTCCGTGCGGAGTCGATGTCTGGAGGGTCCCGCCGACCTGCTGGCCTCCACCGACGTCACGCAACCGCTGCTCTACGTCGTGGAGTGCCTCTCCTTCGACACCTGGCGCGCCGAGGGGGCCGAGAGGGAGACCGTGCTCGCGGGCCACAGCCTCGGGGAGTTCGCCGCCCTCTACGCGGCAGGTGCCTACGACTTCGTCGAGGGGCTGCGCGTGGTGAGGGAGCGGGGCCGGCTCATGAAGGCTGCCGCCAACGGCGCGATGGCGGCGGTGGCACGCGTCCCCGTCGAGGACGTGCAGGCCCTCGTCGCCGAGGGCGTCGTGCCTGGGCTCGAGGTCGCCAACATCAACGCGCCCACCCAGTGCGTCGTGTCGGGACCCCCGCACGCGGTCGCCGACGAGGGCCTGGCCGCGCGGATCGCCGCGCTCGGCGGACGTCTCGTCAGGCTCAAGGTCGGCGGGGCGTTCCACTCCTCCCTGATGCTCGACGCCCAGCAGCAGTTCGCGACGTTCCTCGCCGGAGTGGAGCTCGCTCCTCTAGGCGCCACGGTGCTGTCGAATGTGACGGGCGAGCCGATGCCCAGCACGGGATACCGCGAGCTGCTCGTCCGTCAGCTGGCCTCACCCGTGCAGTGGCGGGCCTGCTGCACGTGGCTGCGCCGGGCCGGGATCGAGGACGGCGACGTCGTCGAGCACGGTCCCGGCAGCACGCTGACCAAGCTCTACCAGCAGAACGGGGCCGCCTGAGGCGCGTACGCCCCAGTGCTGCGGGCTCGTCGGGCCGCGGAGAGGACTGGCCCGGGAGCTCGGCGTGGAGGTGAGCGGTCCCGGTCACGCGGTCTGGACTTTCCCGACTGACGTCTCGGGCGGGGCGCATGTGCTCCCGAGAGCGGTGTCGATCCCGGCGGCCTCGCGCCGGCGGACGTCGGCCCAGTCGCTCGGGCGGAATTCACGGACGTCGACCGTCGTCATGTCAGGCCGTCGTGGGAGTCCGCAGGATGTCGGCCAGCCCGTCGAGCGCACCCGGGACGAGGGCGTAGAAGGACCAGGTCCCGCGCTTGGAGCGGGTGAGCAGGCCAGCATCGACGAGGACCTTGAGGTGGTGCGAGACGGTCGGCTGGGAGAGGTTGACCGGCTCGGTGAGGTCGCAG
>SXGT01285015.1_pt1 | contig 27025 bp, 29 predicted proteins | sample 3176221 | NCBI WGS metagenome assembly SXGT01 (sample SAMN11356862, study PRJNA531348) | freshwater metagenome | isolation source: freshwater sample F1-120 | place: China: Fuxian Lake, Yuxi | collected 2017-12-25
CCATGTCCACGACCGCACAACGCCGATTTATTCCAGGAGCCACACAAAACACCGCCAAATTAATTCATTATGTTTCTGAAATACAGCGACGACATCCAGAAGATACCCGAACATGTTATTGTGTTCCTGCAAAATATGACAAAAACACTCCAGGATCAGACGCAGCGACTTCCCGAGTGTCACGAGCCATTCGCATATCTCAGTTGGTTACAACTGCGCGCGCCGGAGGTGGTGCAACTCAATTCGGGAATTTTTATCTTGGTCAACCTCTGGAAATAAATTACCTTGGTCGAGCAGCTGGTATGCCCGGAGGAAGTGGTAAACCTCCGACGAATTGAGACCTGGGTTTCCTTAAAATTGAGACGTATAATTAACTCAACTCACACCCATTTTGCACAGCATGAATATAACGACAGAACAACAACAAACACTACTCCAACAGTGTGAAAAAGAAGAAGCTCATTGGGATTTTATAATTTATTGCATGAACCAATGTGCCGAAATTGGATTAGTTTGCGGAGGAAAATACGAAGATCATAATTATCCTTCTCATACAGTTGACTGGGCAGTAAAACACCACAATAAAGCTAAAGCAATTATTAGAAGTCTTAAATGCTTAAAATGCTTAAATGATAAAGTAGACCAATGCCAAGAACAAGATCCGCAAATACCTGAAGAAATTATGGAAAAAATCAGCGAACTCATTAAAGCTGAAAACAATGGTTCTGTTGAATATCCACATATGAAAATGAAATGTTTGTTGAAGAAATTGGGATACACGGAATTATATGAAAATATCGATTACATTCAGAAAAAATTGCGTGCCAAAAACAGCGACGCAACCGCAGACCTGGTTGTTGAAAACCCGTAAAAACAGTTAGTCGTCGGCAATTTAAGCTAGCATATGTAAATTTTTTATTTGACTGCAATCAACCGCGGTCAAATAAAAACCGAATTACCACCTGACAAACCCATTATCTGGGCGTTTTTCCACAACAACTTCTTTATATCCAACAATTGGTGGCTGAAATTGGGTGTTGCATGTCATGCAACTGCGCGGTGATCCAGGCATGTTAAATACTGGGAATGTGTCCGTCGATTTGCATGCTGGACAACTGTCGAAATACACTGGGTGTTGTTCTGTTACTTTTTGCGGAACAAAGGGAATAGTTCATCGGGTTGATTTGCCGACAGGCAAAGCTCATTTGCGAGAGTCAAAGGTCGATTTATATGGTATCTTCTGAATAATTTCGGAATGTGTGAACGCGCGCGCAACAATTCATATATGCGTGTATTATATGCCGTCGCGTTACACTCGCAAATATAAAAAACACAAACACAGAAATAATAGAAACAAAACTCGCAGGGAACGACGCGTTGGAGGATTAAACACGGAAAATGCAAATGCCCAGATTGAATTGCAGACCAAGTTGGCAAATCCATCGGATCGTCAACGTGCTGCATTAAAAACTGCGTGCAATGAGCCGAATAACTGCATGGCAATTGGTCAATATATTGATTTGATAAATGTGTATTTTGAACAATTTAAGAATTTAGCCATGGTTACATCCGCGGTTACCATCATAAGCAAAGGCGCAAATGGCGCGGTTTTCAAAATACCATTCACAAAAGATGGTTACACAGCGTACACAGCGTTGAAAACGTCCCTTACCAGAGACTCTGATAATTTGGGGTATGAATATTATATTGGAAAAAATTTCATTAATAAACTTATCCGCAGATTTACGTGTTTTTTGGAGACATATGAAATGTATAAATTTTCACGACCTTTGGCGGCGGTGGCTGGAGTTGACCCAGATTTGGTGAAAAAAATTGTTCCAATAAAACACACAACTTGGGGTGAAACTTGCAAGTTGAACAAAGATATTTCTGTGAATATTCAATACTTTGATTCTTGTCAAACATTGTGGCATATTGTTGCAGACAAAACAAACAACAAGTCTCTCGCAGACATATGGATATATTTGTATCAAATGTATTTTGCTCTGGGAATTTTAGGTGACAATTACACCCATTATGATTTGCACGCAAATAACATATTGATGTACAAACCATATGGTGAAAAAGAGTACCTAGAACTCATTTATCATCTGGAAAATGGTGCACAATTAATATTAAAAACCGACAGAATAACAAAAATTATTGATTATGGGCGAAATTATGTAAATTTTGGTTTTGTGGACCCGGGAAACAACACGACTACAAAAAGCATAATTGATGAAGTGTGCGCTTCCAGAGAATGTAAACCGAATTGTGGAGAAAATCTTGGATATAGTATTTTGCAAGGCGAATCTGTGTATCCAAACAACGGCAATATGAAATACATAAATTCAAACATACCAAATGTGAGCGTTGATTTATTGACCGCCGAGCATTTATTAAACGCAGGAGATATGGACGCCATGATTGGCGACGTATTGTATCCGCGCAATACCATCCGATTCGCGGTTCATCCTTTTGAAACAAAACATGCCACTCCAAATAATATTCAAAAAAATATCAGAACAAGATCCGGAAAACCATATGTGTACAATGTCGCCGGTATGAAAGAAGCTTTTGAAGAAATATTGCCGACGTTGTCAGAAGAATATTACAAAACTGCAGCTGGGGATGTTAAATATGGTGCAGATTGGAAATGTGTTGCGAAAATAAATGTTTATTCAGATGATCGCGAATATGAAATTATTGATACGCGGGTTTTCGCCGCACAATCTGATGCAACGGCAACAACAACACCGGTTTAGATACCGCTTCGCCGCCTGTAACTTTAACCCCAAACTGAAGAAAATTGACACAAATAATGCCTATTAATACAACATTATCCTCAGTATGTCCGCCGAAACACAAGCAGAAACAGAACAACTTGAAACCTTGAAAGAAAAACTCGCGTCCACCGGATTACCAATATCCGAGTTTCTATACACATATCCTGCGACTACCCAAGAATGTGTGTATAGATATTTGTGTCAATTAACAGAAATTGACCGCATGGCATACATAATTGCCTATGAAGCCATGGAATCCTCATTCAATGTTGTACGAACTTCTGGGTTTGTAAAATGGCAAAATAAACAAGCGGCTGCAGTGGTTGCGACCACAGCTGTTTAAGCGTCACTCCGACCCGGCGCCGACAAATATCGAACAATTGCTTCAATACAGGGGCGATTGACTTTTCGTGTCTGACCTGCAGAAGTTGTGTATGTAATATTTGATAAACATTCTGGATTTTCCTGCAAACCAAGCATTAATTTGACCAACGATCCGTCATATTTTTTCAGTATGGCTTCAGCAAACACAGAGCTAACTCCGGGTATTTGGGTCAACATAATCAATCCAATGTTCTCTCCTGTGATGTTTTCTTTTTTTACTCGTTTAACAACTGCGGCATACTCTGTGGCGGCGGCTGTGGTTGCAGCAGCGGTCATGGTTGTTTGTGTTTCTTCCGGGTTTACCGCAGCCATTTCCACCGAATTTTCTGTAACCGCTGGTATTGGCGCCACAACAGAAGAATAAAAAGGGTTTTTGCCCGTACTGCCACCACCCGTGGACAATTCTTTCTTCAGTTTGCATGCCATGTTGCACAACATAACCACAGTTTCTTGGAGAGAAAAACTCCGAATCACAGAAAATCCTTTGTAATAATTCAACGAAAACATGGCAGAATATACCACCAATTGTTCCGCTGTTGGCGTGCTGCCACCCCCACTTGACGCAGAAGGTTTGTATTTGTTATACCCCGCTGGTTTCAACCCAGTCACTTGACCTTCAATTAAATACAAAATGTTGTGATTGTGATGCCCAGTGAGTCCCTGTAACCGGAACGATTGTTCGTCATATCGTCCATCTTTAATGCTTGCTGCTAAATCCGCCACGGTTTTTCGCTCAATAATCAAGAGTTCTTCTGTTATAGCCCCTGTTTGAGACAATATAATGTCTCCGATCGGCAAATTTTCTACACAAGTTTGTATTGTGCCGAATTTTTCAGGCATTGCTGCGCGCAATTTGTCAATTTCCGCAATCAGTTCTCTCTCTCTGCAGTCGATGGTAATCAAAATATTCGCAGGGGTGGACATGTATTGTATCCTTATGCAATTATTTAAGTGAGTTTGCGCAAATCGTATATTTATTTACCATTATCTTCTGTTCTCTCTACCCAATGCAGAACAATACAGAAGATAATGAATTATTTGGTCGCGAACGAGAGAAAATTTTTCGAAGAAGCTGGGTGGTGGTTACGAATCCATATAATTCTGAGCAAGACATTGAAACCCGCAGGTTTTGCACTCACACAAAGCATTGACGTCTGTGTAAAACACATGCGATTTATCGGAGTTTTGGCTGTTGTTGTCTGAAGAATCGTCGTCGTCTGAATTCTCTTCTTGGTTTACGCGCTTTCCTTGCTTTTTCAGGATTTTATCAATGCTATAGGCATTGTAATTTTCATCGACATATTCGTATCGTTCAGCGAGGTTTACGCCAGCAGGTAAAGGTTCATACAACACCCAATTATATTGACAACCGGGTTCGCAACAATCGGCGTTGCTTGGTTGAGGAAAAACTTTGGCTTCAATATCTTCACCTGGTTGCAAATAAATGACAGATTTAATAAACAAATGGTTGGTTGAAATGGTTCGGTGATTTTTGTTCACGACAACACATTTCGGACATAAAATGGCATGGCAACAGGATGTCGAAAGGGTGTTTTGCATAGAAACGGGATTTGACACATCATATGTCACCATGTCATCCATCAGTTGGTCGTCATATCCGCATTGTGTGCAGCAAACCCAGTCGCATAACAACGCGTGAGTTTCTGGATCAATCATGTGATCATCCTCGGTAAATTTCGAATAAATGTACGACATGTCCGCTGGTTCTCACCGTGTAGTGTACCGCTGGCATAGATTTATGTGTTTTTCTTGGTTCAGTTGCGCAAACCTGGCGTCACCTGTCGGCAACGCACTTTTTGACTTGCGCAAACCTGGCGTCACCTGTCGGCAACGCACCCCCCGCAAGGTCTCAAATATTGGAAACAAATAATATAAAGAAAATAATCATATACAATTGTATGGCATCGGCTTCTGCATCTACGACACCAGCTTTGGCACTTCCTGAAGAGAAGACATTGAAACATTTGGCTAGATTGGCGGTGACTGAGGACAAGCCAATTATGTTTGATTATTGGATTCCTTCGATTGAAAACGGAGTTATTTTCGGCACACGCGCCAATGGGGATCGATTGTTGGTTAAATCCGAAGAAGAATACACCAGCACAATCAAGAAATTGTTCAAAACAACCGGGGAATATGTTGTTATTACGGAAAATTCCATTTATGTTGTGTCAAATAAAATCCAAAATAAGCAAATTTCGTAAACCGTCGCAGTTACTTTTATGTTTGTCCAACAGGGGCAAACATAAAACACACAAACGGCGACCAGGCGACAAAACCTGGGCTTGACCTGACGGCAAAAACTGGGTTTGCGTGACGGCAAAAACTGAATACCCGATTACTTGGGTAAATATATAAACCCTTATACTCGCACATCATGCTGCCAGCTTTGCCGCAAATTCAAATGAAAGAAACAAGATTACATCCTTCTATCGAACGAGTTTGTGATTTTATGATTGCCATATTTGAGAGATACATCGTACATGCAGAAGTGTTTGTCATACGAACCCTGAAATACATCGCAGATACACAAGAACGTATGGAAATATTGCGACGCCTAGATCGTGCCAAATATTTCATTGAAGACCCAATTCTTATAGATGCTGCGGACGCTGACTGTGATTGGGAAAGTGAATTTGGCGATGGGGACCGATTTATTTAAGCATAGCTAGAAAAAAGGGTCGCAGAGAAAGTCTTCTAAGGAGACGTCGGCTTGTATGGCAAGTCCAATTCTTGGTCCTTGGTTTCCCACAAATTGACCAGGCGAGCGGGGCTTGTCCCCGCTGCTTAGAACAATTGAAGGAGGGGTCGTAGGGGAAGTCTCCAACGGAGACGACGACTTGCACGGCAAGCCCAATCCTTGGTTCCCTACCAAGAACCGAAACTGCCTGAACCCAACACGGAATTTGCTGGAAGTGGCGCAGCTGATTGAAAGCCTTCCATGCCACCAGGAGTTGCAGCTCCTTGCAAAGGTACCGCTGGACCACTATACATTTGATTGAAATCTGGATAGGATTGAGTCGAAGATGTCGGCAAAGATCCAATAGGTGTGCCATTGCCTCCGCCGCCACCACCACCGCCCGACAAAATATTATCCGCAAATGGTTGGGAAACTCGCACATTTCCGGCGCCACCCCCAGACTTTTTCGCAGACTTACCTTCCCATAATTCAACTATTCGTTCCGCTAATATGCTGACTTTCTCTCCAAGTTTGGTTTGTAAACTGAACACAATCATTAACACAGCCAACACAACATTTACTACATGAAATTCTGGGTATCTTACCAAGCTATAGGTTGGAACATACGTAACAACTCTGTGTATTAGGAACAGTCCAACAAACATAATCAACACTTGAATCACGATTTCCACACTGATTTCTATACTCGATTTGGATTCATCAGCTTCCGGGACATATCGATTCAGGGTTTTGTTCAGCAATACAACCGGAATGATCGCTAACAGAGAATATTGGAATAAATTAAACACAGCGGCTTTTGTTTCGTCGTTGAAATTGAACACATGCCCGACAAATCCTTTTGTTTCATCCCCTGTTGTTAAATCCATCGTGACTAATAAGATATGTGTAGATAAGTTTCTCTTTCCTGTTTTCTGGGTTTATTTCTTTGCTTCTTCTGTTTTTGAGTTTGCCATGGCAAAACCCGGTGCTAAAACATCAACGAATATCTCACCTACATTTATGGTTACTCGGCGACTGCGACGGTATAGAAAACAACACACAAACCGCCGGCACAGAAAAAGAAAAACCCAAAGTCGTCGGCGACGCATGCAACAACGAGGTCGCGGCAAAATAGAAGGAGAATTGGTGGAAAATCGCGCCGCGCTAGATGCCGCATTATCTGGCGCAAACAGGGAATCCAACGTATTGCGCGCGGTTTGCAAAAACCCCAACAATTGCCTTTCTCTCGGACAATACGACCCCATGATAAAGAATTTTTTCGCAGATTTCAACGATTTAACCATGGTAAATCCCGCGGATGTGTCGCCTATCAGCAGCGGAGTGAATGGATTTGTTCAAAAAGTCGGGTTTCAGAGAGACGGAATTACTGCGTATGTTGCCCTGAAAGGCGCAAATAAACCCACGTCGGACAGTTTATATTATGAATGGTATGTTGGCAAAAATTACATTAACATAATCAATACCCTGTTCCCATGTTTTGTGGAAACGTACAACATGTATGCTTACAAAGCCAATGTGCAAGATCATTACGATATGTTGTCAAACCACACAGGGTCGTCGCCGCCTATACACTTGCCTGATTTGCTTCACCCGATTAATCACACCTATACCTGGGGAAGTAGTTGTCGATATAACAAATATCAATGCTTAACAACCCAATATTTCGGCAATTGTTTTCCTATGGGTGACATGTTTCGGGTTGGATATGGGCAACCTCAGTCACATATTAACATTGATTGTATGGGATGTTTGTATCAAGTCTATTACGCTTTGGCGCAAATAGTCAATACATACACACATTACGATTTGCATCAGGAAAACATTCTGTTATACAAACCCTTTGAAGGCAAAAAATACGTGGAAATGCATTATCATATCCAGGGGCATGTGATGCGTATTCGCACGGAGTATATTGCTAAAATCATTGATTATGGCAGAAATTATTTTCAAAACGCCGCCACTGGCGAGAATTCCGACGCCATTTACCGGAAAATATGTAATGCGCCAGAATGTAAAGGTATAAAATACCCGTGTGGAATTGAATTTGGCTACATGTCTCTCAACGGACGACCTAAATATTACGCGGAACCTCGCACCAAAAATTGCAGTGCAGATTTGCGATTAATACATTACATGTTTCGAAAACTGCGAATTTCAAGAGTTTATATTCATTACGAAACTCAGCATGGAACTCCTGAAAACCTTGACAAAAATGACACGGAAGCTGATGGAACACACAACGTTTACAACGTTCAAGGTGCGTTTCTGCTTTTGCATAAAATTATAGAAGGAGCCCCGACAATGTTTGAACATAAATACAATGATGCCGATGGTTGGCAAAAAGCAGGAGAGATACATGTATATGAACAACGTGGTCGCGAAAAGAAACCTTACACATTTACGTATATTGACGCCGTCGGGAGTCAAATTATAAACGCAAAACGCGCGACGGTCACCGCCGCTGCTGCCGCGCCGACAAGCGCTGCTGATAACTCAACTCCTGAAACACCCACGGTCATTTTGCCTCAATCCCCTGCCGATGCGGACGCAATATCTCCAACTTCCGCTGCACCAGCCGCCGCAATAGCGCCCGCCCCCGCTCAAGAATTGAGCAATGTCTTTTCTGGGTTTTAAGTTTGCATTCTGGTGACCAAGGTATATCATTTCTCTCCTGTTTGTCGACGGAAGAACAGGAGAGAAATCCCAAACAAGTTCGAGATCATTGCGCAACTACAGAAGATACTGGAAATAAATGGTCGCGATCGAGAGATAAGTTTTTTGATACCAAGTCATATTATGGGTAGCGCAAACACAAAAGCAACGGCACCAAAATTTGCGAATTTTTACGACGTTATGGATTTCATTGCGACGAATTACATGTTCACTTCAGATTTTAAGACCATGAAACATTTAGCGGATAAATCATATTGTAACAAATTAATCATTTTAACCGCAGATATTATTCGAAAAAACTTTTCAAATATGGATATTGAGTATTTAGATAAACGGGTGAAAGATGGCAGTCAACATGCCAGAGTTACGTTTGTTACAGAAAAAGACTTGCAGGACAGTCAATCGAACGATGATGACACAAAACACGGCATGTGCATTGGAATAGCCAAATTTTATGTTAAAATCGCGCACATATTTGCGGCTATTATGACAACTATTAACCCAGTGTACACATATCGAGACATTGCAACTGGGGAAGACATACGCACAACGTATGCGGATAAAGACACCATACCTCCAGGAGTTGCGCTCACGTTGTATAAATTTAATATTTGCGATGACCGAATCCGAGCATTAAAACGCGGACAAAAATCCAACAAAGATGCACAAACTGTGAGCATACAACCGCGTGTTTGTGAATTTAATTCCCTGTCATTGAATGGGTCAAACGAAAACGCGGCAGATAAAACTCTGCGAGATGAACCAGGAATGCGTGAGTTACAAGAATTATACATGGACGAAAAGTACGATTATTCGACCGGACAATTCACCGGTATGAGCGAGAAAAGCGCTGCGCAATATCGGCGAGACGTCGAAACTTTTTATCACACATTCACAGGAGAAACGGGCGCCATGCCAGACAACATTCGAAGTTTTTCGGATATCAAATTACGAAATTATTCCAAAACTCCTCTGTGTAAAGCCGCGGATGTTGATAACACTCGTTACACTCTTCCTGAAAATAATCCCCTATATGTCGCCTATGCAGAAAACATACAGCAAATGATACAACACGCGTCCAATAATCAACACAAATTATTAACAATCATCAATGAATTATTTACCTTTTCTGATGACGCAGCGGTGGACACGAAACAAATTCGCGTAAATCCACAATTGACCGCTGATTCTCTCCAGTTAGTTGTAGAGAAAGCTCGCAAATATATTATTTCTCTGTATGTAACTTGTGAACTGGATTATGTAAAAGGTGTGAAATTATTCGAAGCCATAGCGGAATCCAAGATTGTGGAAACCACCAAAAATCAACTGCATAGTTTGCGAAAAGAATCCGATGATATTCTCCGAGAAACTCGTCGGCAATCTGCACCACTTCCTGCACCAGATGTGGAATTTTCATTGGCTCCGCTGCCCTCACCGAAACCCGCTGAAGATGTGTTGATAAAACCCGCTATTAATGTGGCACCAAAACCTGCTATTGATGTGGCACCAAAACCTGCTGAAGTAAATGAATTGCCTCCAAAACCTGCTGAATTACCCATGAAACCTGCTGAATTACCCATGAAACCTGCTGAAGTAAATGAATTGCCCATGAAACCTGTTGTTGATTTGGCGGCTAAACCTGCTGAAGTAAATGAATTGCCTCCGAAACCTGCTGAAGTAAATGAATTACCCATGAAACCTGCTGAAGTAAATGAATTGCCTCCGAAACCTGCTGTTGCTTTGGCAGCTAAACCTGCTGTTGATTTGGCAGCTAAACCCGTGGTTGACTTACCAAATCCTTCTGTAAATGCGCTGCCCCTGCCGCCAAAACCTACTGAAGTAAATGAATTACCAAAACCTTCTGTAGTCGCATCAAATGAAAAAGTTGAGGCATAAAAATAAAAACCAGTGAGACGTATAATATCATGTCAACTCTAGAAGAGTATTCAGAATTGCTGGGATTAACAGAAGATCAACTAAATAAATTGCAAACGGCACTCAGCGAATACATCATTGTGGATGAGTTTGAAGATTTAATAAGCGGAATGTATGTACGATGGATTCGAGTCCCTGATTTGGCGGCAGTGGAGGCAACGGACGCAGCAGATGAACAAAAAAAACGGCTTCACGGACCCGCGATATTTTGTGACATACGAATAACAAATCGCGGAGCCTATTGTTTATGTAAAAATCCCCATACAAACCGGCATTTTCAAATATCTTGTGAAACGAATTTACTATTCCGAAAAATGTCTGCACAAGAACAAATTATTGCCTCATTTATTGCGGATGATGATGTCGACACTTCCAACACGGTCTATCCATTGGGTGGGCGTTGATTTGCCGACAGGCAAAGCTCGTTCGTGCAAGTTAAAGGACGTTGATTGCAATTCTTTTGTTACATAAAACGCGGTTGTTCGCACATGAGCCAAGACTTCGCGTAATGCGTCGATTCGGTCATTGACATTTTTTATTTTCTGGGATTGCGTTTCTATTGCCCCGAACAATTCATACATTTCATAAAATATAGCCGTTTCTAATTCCTGTATAGCGGACATATTCTGCTGCGGTTCAAAATAAATGGTTCGATTAATGTAACTATTTATTTTGATGTTAATTCATTTCATTTTTTTTCTGTTCTCGGGTTTTTAAGTTTGATGTGTTATGATCTCATCTGTTTGGGTTCTGTGCATCGCAAAAGCTTGCTTACGAACGCAAACTCGGCACCTATTCCTTCTGCGATTTTTTTAACCAAATCCTGCATAAAATCGAATGTCGCCGAGTTTTTAAACACATGAACTGCGAATTTCGGGGGTTTTGTTAGAGACCGTTGTCGCAATTGCATCAGAGGTGTGCTTTCAATGTACGTACTGTGCGTAAATCCAATTATCGATCCGGTGGATTTTCTGCGCATAACAACAAGTATAGCGGAATCTGCGCATATATCAGCGATGTCTGATGGTGACAAGAAACATTCTGAAGTTCTCTCTGCAATTATTTTGGACAATTCGGACACATAACGAGTCATTTCCGCGGCGTTTAAATAACAAAATGTGGCACCAAACTCGCGTTTATATACATCTATCGCAGGAGACGCAAATATTCGCTCATATTCTGAACCCGAACCCGAACCCGAACCCGAATTGGCAGGACAAATGACTTGAATTTCTACTTTGTTGCGTATATCTTCTGCTGTCGGGTCAATATAATCACAATCACAGGTTGATTTGCCGACAGGCAAAGCTTGTTTGCGTAAGTCAAAGGGATACATTATTTCAAACGCCTGTAGTTGATTATTTGGAGGGGTTTGCATTCCCGGTTTTAATCGAATCACGCTGTTTTCCATTATTTCTTCTGCTGTTGTTAAGTCAAACCACATGTATGACTTTAACATTAGAGAGAATTGTTGGTCTCAGTTTCCCTGGCGGTTCACACTCTCTCTGTCGCTTTGCATCAACAGAAGAAACCCCCAACTGTTTGGTGTAACTGAATTATTGGGGATTTTCTTTTGGTCTTTCTGGGTTGCCAAAAATTTTTCTCTCGATTGCGACCATTTTACTAATTATCTTCTGGGCAAGCAAACAGAGAGAATAACGAATGTTCGCGAACATTCAGTGAAACAAACTTCTTTGGGAATTTTCTCCTGTTCTTCCGCGACAACAGAAGAAAAAGTAAATCCTGGTCGCGATCGAGAGAAAATTTTTTCGGAAAGTGACTTGTCTTCTGTGTTAAATATATCATCATGCTTGGAGGTCGTTACACACGGCGAAAGCGACAACGGCATAAACCAAATCCGAATCCGAAACCGAATCCGAATAATGGTGAAACCGCTGAAACAGATACATGCAAAGGATTGTCTTTTGCCGATTGCGAGTTGGCTATTTTGAGAATGGCTGTGGATAAAGCTGAAAATAAAATGGGAAAACGCGCGGTTGAATCTGGGGATATCAAAAAAATCATCGCCATCGTCGAAGATTTTATCAAAGCCAAATCTGTGATTTGTTATGGAGGCACAGCTATAAACAACATATTGCCTGAAAAAGATAAATTCTATGACAAAGATGTGGAATTGCCTGATTACGATTTTCTGTCATTACATGCCGTAGAAGATGCCAAAGAACTGGCGGATATATATTTCAACAAAGGGTTCACAGAAGTCGAAGCCAAAGCTGGACAACATCATGGAACATTCAAAGTTTTTGTGAATTATTTCGCGGTTGCAGACATTACGTTTATGCCGAAAAGCATTTTTGATATACTCAAAAAAGAGGCTCTTCGGGTGGATGGAATATTGTATGCTCCACCGAATTTTCTGCGAATGTCCATGTATTTGGAATTGTCTCGACCAGCAGGAGATACTAGCCGCTGGGAAAAAGTCATGAAACGCTTATCTCTCTTGAACAAAAACTATCCAATCACAAATGTAAATTGTTACGACGTGGATTTCCAACGAGGAATGTCTGCTGCCTCCGGTCCAGCCGCTGCCACGCATCATCTGATAAAAACAGAAGAACACAAAATATTCGAAGTGACATTGCAAACGTTGTTGCGAGAGAAAGTCGTGTTTTTCGGTGGATATGCCAATTTGTTATATTCTCGCTACATGCCTGCAAAATTTAAACATAAATTGTCCAAAGAAACCGCGGATTTCGACGTTCTCTCCAATTCTCCCAAGGAAACTGCGGAAAAAGTAAAGGCGAGTTTGCTACAGCAAAAGAGCTTGTTTGCGACTGACCGGGGCAGCAAAGGTCAAGTAAAAATTGTTCAACACACAGCCATCGGAGAGATTGTCCCGGAACATTACGAAGTTCAAATTGGCGGTGAATCCATATTATTTATTTATAAACCCGTTGGTTGTCACAGTTACAACACTTTGGAAATTGATGGAAAAACTGTGCGAGTTGCAACTATTGACACCATGTTGAGTTTCTATTTGGCATTTTTGTATGCAGACAAGCCCTATTACAACCAATTTACAAACCGAATTCTCTGCATGTCAAAGTTTTTATTTGATGTTCAGCAAAAAAATCGTTTGTCTCAGAAAGGATTATTAAAACGTTTCAGCATCACATGTTATGGACATCAAGAGAGCATCGAAGAAATGAAGGCGAAAAAAGCCAAAAAATATCGCGAATTATCTGCGCCTGGCAAGAAAAATTCCCCAGAATATGAAGAATGGTTTTTAAATTATAAACCTTCAGATGGTGCTGCCGTTGCCGCTGCGCTAAAACCTCGCACGAAGGAATCTTCTGCTGAAATATCAAAAACTCGTGTGTTGTCTAGCACACAACGGCGACAACCCTCTGCGACTGCCACACCCATTGCAACCACAGAAACCGCAAAAACACGAAAACGTCCAACACAGAAGAAAACACAAAAACGCGGCAAACGTCGCCATGTCGCAAAAAAACCGAAATGGTACAAATTATTGCTGTAAGTTCGTGGAAAATTTTTCTCTCGATCGCGACCATTTACTTTATCTTCTGTTGCAGCAAGAGAGAAACAACAGAAGATAAATCACCAATAAATAAAGCTTCGCCAGATTGTTGGCGTGTTCTGTCGATCGAGACTTTGTCTTCTGTGTTGGTGGCGAAACGGATCATGCAACCACTCGCCGACGCATAGTTCCCTGTTCGTGTTCGACATGTTCCCGTCGATGACAATCTTCACATATGGACTGCAGATTTGCCAGATGGTTTTTGTGAAAGGTTGCATTCGATGCATGTATGTAATCATCTGCATCCGCGACAGATTGATGCATCATATGGTGTACTTCTGTGGCTTTATTGACTCGACATATTTCACACATACCCACCAATTTTTTCGAGTTGTAAACAGATGGTTTCAAATCCAACACAGAGGTGACTTTTTTGGTGACAGTGGCGGTTACGCTTGAAAAATATTTGTCGCGTATTTCATTGGCTCGTTGCAGAAATGCGTCCGGTAAATGCAATGATTTACACACTTCTAGTCCATATCGATTATCTCCGGAACCCTCTTGCAGAATTCGTCCATACACCAGCGTTTGTTTCTCTCTGTCATAGGTTACCGTCAAATGTGCGAGTTTCAGCGAAGTAAGTTCTCGGATTTCAGGATAGGCAACAATTTCATGGAAATGTGTCGCGAAAATAAAGGTGGATTTTGCGGCGTGCAAATGTTGAATGCCTGAAACAAATATTCCAATCGCGCTGGCGGTTTCTGTCCCAGAACATAATTCGTCGCCCAAAATCAAACTATTTGCATCCGCGTGTCGTATAATCGTATTTAATTCCGACATTTCAACAGAGAAGGTTGATTGTCGTTTAAATAAATTATCATTACCCAGAATTCGCGTGAAAATGCTTTTATAGGGTTTAAATCTGAAACTCGAACAGGGAACATATAATCCACATTGAGCTAATATAACCGCGATTCCAAGAGCTTTTATTAAACTGGATTTGCCAACAGCATTGGTTCCATACAACAATAATCCTCTGTCTCCGCCAACTTCGCCACCAACACCGAGAGAAAGATCGTTGGTTACATATACTTCTGCAGAAGATTGCAATTGTTCAATAATGCAATGTCGCAATCCCGCGGCTTGGACAAAAGATGGTGATGCGTCGTCGTCTGCGGTGGCAAGCTCGGGTTTACAATAATTAAATTTCCTGGCGATCTTAGCTTTTGCTGCAATCATATCCAAATGTGTGATAAATTGAATTATTTCTCGGAAGGACTGGATATTTTTTTCTTCGAATTTTCGCACAAATTCCGCGTACAATTGTTCATTTAATTTTTTTATATTTTTTCTGCAATAAGTGATTTGATTGGTCAAATAATTGATGAGATCGTGCGATAAAGTCACTTTTCCCCGGGGTTTTTTGAAATCAAATGCACGATCTCCGATTTCAATGGTGAATGTTTGTCCAGATGTACCGAATGGTAACACGACGATATTGGTTTGTTTTGGCAAAGCATTCGCCAAAATCTTTCTGCGAGCCTCTGTACACGTAACAGATACTTCATATTTCTCTGTTTCATGTATTTTAATATCTCGTTTTAAATTTCGGATGTGAGATTGCCCATAATTCTCAGAATCGTCATCATCCTCTTCTGGTTCTGCGTCATTGTTGTCGGCATCCTCCGGGGTTGTGGTCGCCGCGGATTTTTTTGTGGAGGCAGCTGTGGTTCGTTGACTTTTGCCACGACAAGCTTTTGTTTCTCTGGCAGTTGTTTCATACGTTTTAATTAATTCGCTCAAATAATCGCACACAGCATTTAATTTTTCTTCGGATTCTTGCAGATCAATCACTAATTTGGTCAACATCGGATCTTGGTGAGTTTGAATAAATAATGTGTGAAATTGCGCCGTGTTTTCTATGTTGCGAGCTTCTTGTAAGTCAAAAAAGTCGTCCAACTCAGTTTTTATCATTTCAATATTGCTTATGATTGTTCCAGATACGCCCGCGCCCGCGCGAACCGCGGTTTTATGTGATGTGTAATCCAAAATCTCTGGCATATACAATTCCGGAATTGTGTGATATATTTTTTCAGCCATTTCCAAACATGCGTGCAATTGATGACATATTTTCGGAGTAATAGACCGCATAATTAGTCGACGTTCCATAACGGACATATCTTTGAAACAACTCAAATTGGCGTTTAATTTTTCCATAACCCCGGCAGGAATGGATAACATGTGTTCAGTAATGTTATATTCTCTCTGCAACACGGCAGCATCAAAGGTTGGATGGGAGATAACATGAGAGAATAGGCGTTTACCCATGGGAGTTTTGCATCGATTTAATAAATTTGTGACAGAAGACAACGAACGCGCAACATCTCTTTTTCCACCCCCGACGCCCCCACTGCTGCCGCCGCCCCCGACAGGAATAATATTCAATTGTTTGAGAGAATGGTTGGCTAAAACCAGGCGTTTGGAATGATTTTCATACACAGGCGCAGATATTTTTTCCACCAAATGAGGATTGTGTTTGCCGATGAAATCCAGAAGATAACACAAAGCTTGTGATGCACAGGCATCTTGTAAATACATATTGATTTCATCTCCTTCTGGATCCATCCCAAAATATGTGCGAAAAGATTCTTTTAAATAAGTCATTTGTGTGGCATTTTTGACTCTTGCGGCTATTAATGCCCGACTTTCTGTTGGAATATGTATCCGATGTATTTCCGTTTCCGCAGATGAAATCCCAGAATATTGAATTGCCGCGGTCAATTCATCGACTGTCGGCAAATCTGAAATAATCACAATTTCACTCGGGGAATAAACGGAAATAAACCGTTCCAAATCATCAAATGGAGTGGGAATTCCGCGGACATAGGGTTCTTGATATTCCGAAACGTGTATCTCTCCTGTATAAATGTTGATATTTGCAATACCAATGACAATATGCGCCGCATGTGACATAAGTTTCGTCGAGAGATGTTCGATCCAAATGCACGCGGTGTTGTTTGTCAATCGTTTGGACGTTTCTGGTTGAAAATACGTTCCAGGGGAATAAACATTAATTAATTGGCGCTGTTTCGGCAACGATTTATCCGCCCCGACTCCAGGCAATTCGACTTGCATATACACAGGAATTGTGAATCCTTCGGCTTGCAACTTGCTCACAGTTGAATCTAAATAAGGGGTTTGTCTTCCGGCGACATATACTTCGTAGTCGGGAGACGACACAATGCCTTTTACCTTTTTTCTTCCGGAATTCACTTCACAAATTCGCATGAATTCTGCCATATGCGTGTCATTTGTGTATTCCCCGGTTTTTACGTGTTTTATTCCGCACACTTCCATGAATTTTCCATTTTGCATTAATACAATGGTTTTATCGCCGTATTCTAACCGAGCTAATTTAGTGATTTCGAAATATTGTTCAGTAAAGTTGGTATCTTCGGCAACTCGCACCATTTCTGGAGTAATATTGCTACCTCTAATTTCGTTAGGTGGATTGTCGCCGAGAGATGCATTTGTTTTGGCAACTTTTACAGATGCGGTTACGCTGGATACGGAAATTTTCGCTCTTGACATTCACTGATACACCTTGCTGGTTCTGTTTAAACTGTTTTGTTAAACTGATGGCGTTGTGTTGGCGAAAGAAGATACCTGGAAGTGAAGTAAGTGTAAAAATAAAATCTTATGTATAATTATAATGGGCGTAGGCGAATTTCAAAGATTGTGCACTCCTGCGAAATTATATTTTGCAATTGCTGTAATCGCTTCTGTGGTGGATTTCTTCGGAGGAATGCCAGTTGTTTCCATTGTATGGAAGCTGATATTCGCGTTCATTTGGACCTACGCGTTGAGTTGGTTGTGTAGACACGGGCATAGAAACGTCTCTTGGTTCTTGGTTCTTTTGCCTTATATCATTATGGCTTTGGCGGGGCTCAGTATTTGGCGAATCAGTGCAGGACAGCAAAGCATTCTTCGCATGTTGAAACTTCAAGGAGCTTTCGGACAGGAAGCCATGTCCACTATGCCAAAGAAAAAGTAAACGCGTCCGCCCACCCACCCAAGAGTGATATAACACATTTAATTAGGGTTTTCTTCTGTTTCTCTCCTGTTTTTTTGCTGAAGTGCAGAAGAAAAACTTTGCCCGCAAGTCGCGACTAAGATTTTGCCATTTTCTTCTGGGTTACCAGAGAGAAACGCTCAAAATAGAAAAAGAAATAAATAAATAAACAAAGAAATAAAAGAAAAATGAAATAAATAATCAATCAAAACAAATGACAAAAAACCAGAACAATGACTGAAATGTCTAACACTGCCGCCGCCGCCGACATAATTGTTCCCCTGGAACAGCAAAATATGTTTTCCTATTGTTGTGGAATATGCGCGTACATAGATCCAACTGGAGAATGTCATATATACACGAATATGAATACGTCAACTCCTACAAAAATAAATATTATGGACGAAAACCCTTGTTTTGCAACTGCAAAACCTGTTTCCGTGAAATGTGGTGTAGACTTTGTATTGATGTTGAGTGAAACTGGAATATTGCATTGTTGGGCTGAAAATAAACTCTGCGTGATGTTGAGCATCACTGAAAACATTCCACCAATTAAATCCATTTATTGTGAAAATTCCGCAGTATGGGTGATAACCATGGATGATAGTTTAATACTATTTGGCTGGTTTTCACAGTATGTCGGGGATAATGTTGAAAATCTTTTGCTGTTAACAGACGTAAAAGATTTTCAATGGGGAGACACTTATTATTTGGTGTTGCACACAAATGGCACAGTAACTTTGAAAACGTCCTGCACATTTATCGAATCCGGATCCAGGACCGCGTTTGATGCCAGTAACATAAAAGACGCCGTTCAAATATCTGGAACAACAAATGTTTTCGGAATATTGTTTTCGGATGAAACTTGCCAATGTTGGATGGATGATCAAGATTCACCTACGCAGTTAAACCTAAGTATAGGAATAAAATTCATTGAATCACTCAGCGGAATTAAACAACTATTATTCCATTCTTGCGATTATGAAAATGTTGAGAATTATACCTTATATGTATTGATGCATTCTGGCGAATCGTATAAATTGTTTAGTCGTGGGAACCTTTATCACATGGAAGAATTTATGGAAGATTTCGAATTCATGTATCCATGGGGTGATGAAAAAACTGTTGGTGTAAAATTTGATGGGTCCATTTCATTTATGTGTAAATCTTTAGCATTTACAAAAAATTTTCAGGTAATGCTTGTGCCAAAAGTTGTACTTATGTAGCCAACCTATTCGCGATATCATTCGTAAACAACGCCAATTCGATTTCATCTTCGTGTATGTTGTAAAAATTGGAAATATATGTGCAAATAATCGGAATAATGGCGTATTTTTGATCTTCTGTTAACTCATCTGTTCCAGGCAATTTTAAATAAGCGTAATAATTGTCCAACATGTCCAAAATAGAATATCCATCGTCATATATTTCCTGCAATATGTCAATAGCTTTGCGGATTTTTTCGTTTGCGCATTCACCTGAAGCCGAAGAAACCAATATGTTAAATTGTTTGAATATTCTCGGATTAATATCCGATACCAACTGCAAAATATCAACATTGCATGCAGGAGCTGCTTGCGAATCAATGTGCATCAATATTTTTAATTTTTCATACATATGAATAATAACTCCCATATTTCCGCGGGATAATTCGTATATATAGGAACATATTGCAGGAGATTCCGCGGCAAAATGTATGTTTTCTTCGTGTTCTATTTTGCGTATGTATGATGTAACATTTTGTTCGGATAACTGGGGAATATGCAACAAAAACATGCGAGATTGAATACTTTCGGTTATGTGTTGTAAATTTTTACAAGAACCAATAAAAATGACATTGTGCGAATATTTGTCTAGTAAATTTCTGAAAATATGTTGATTTTGTTCGTGCATTAAATCGAAATCATCTAGTACAACAATTTTCTTTTTTCCCCGGACAGTCGCGGAGGTTTGACAAAACGTTTTCAAATCATTTCTCAAATAATTTGTAATTTGTTCAATTAAATTTGTGATAATCATTACATCTGGCGCGGCGCCTAGCGCTGCATATTCAGTCACAAATGCTTCTAATAAAGAGGTTTTGCCTGAAGAGGATTTTCCTACTAACAGAAAATTCACAGGAACCACACCCGTTGTGGTTGCGGTGGATGCCGTCACAGACAATCGAATAAATAATCGCAACGTGTCGAAAAATTTACTGTTATTCGGGTCCATTGCGATTTCAAATTCATCGAACGTTTTTGGTTTATATTTCTGAGACAACAATGCGGATGTTAACATTATTGGCGTTGAAAAGAATTCGGGAGTTAGGTGTATGCTGGAATCAGACTTTGACTTACGCAAACAAGCTTTGCCTGCTGGCAAATCAATTAGCAATGAATCGCGGAAAATTTTCTCTCGATCGCGACTAATTATTTTCTATTTATCTTCAGTTTTGCCGCCAATAACAGAATATAAATAGAAAATCTTGGTAGCGATCGAGAGAAAAATTTTTGGCAGTTTCTCTCTTGATGTACTGAGAGTAGTTACAATCTCTGAAAAACACTCTGATGATACTTTAATCGTCCCGAGAAAATGCAGAAAAGTTACGACACATTACAGGTGTGTTTCACGGATTCAAAAGACATCATTCGCAAATCATATCGAACTCTTCAGATGAAACACGTTGCCAATCCTCAGATGTGTGAAACCTTGACGGCGGCATATAACGACATATTGTCCACGGACGCAACCGAGTTGGCGCCTACTCCCGCTTGCACTCTCACTTCCACCCACAGAGAGAAACACCGCGAAAATCACATAGAAAGAGAAAAAATAATACACAAAACTGTAGAAATATCGTTGGAACAATCGTGGACGGGCGTGGTTTTGCCGGTGACGCTATCCCGCGAAGTTTCAGGAGGCAACAAAAACATATTTATGCTGGAAATCTCTCCTGGCACACACAACGGAGATGTCATAACCATAACAACACCCGCCCTCGAAACTTTGTTAGTAACCATACGTGTAACTTCTGCGGCTTCTGGATTTCAGAGAGATGGCGCAGATTTGATTTGGACAGAACAAATTTCCCTGAAAGATGCTTTGTGTGGGTATTCTTTTACCATTCAACATCCAAACGGAAAAACATACGCAATCAACAAAACACACAAATTGATCTCTCCTGGTCAACGAGCGGTGTTGTCTGGATTGGGATTTCCTACCGACAATGGCAAAACAGGGGATTTGGTTATAATATTTACCGTTGCGTTTCCTACAAAAATAACAGATGAACAGCGGGATGTGTTATCTCGCTGTTTGTGACGCGTTGGTCGCACTGAAAAATTTTTCTCTCGATCGCGACCAATTTACCTTTTATCTTCTGTGTTGGCGCCGCCGTTGTTGCTGGGGAAAACAATATAAACACAACAACCGCAAGTATGTATGTCTATCGTGGGCGAACGTAGAACTTTTGGTGATGACGATGCGTTTTCTGCAGCCGAGGGTGCTGTAGAACAAACTAACGAAACATCCACTGGCGCCGCAGATGAACTTGCAGCGGCGGCGGCAGCAGTGGAAGCAGACGCCGAGGCGGCGACTCCAGCATTTGAAACCTGGGATGAATTGGATTTACAACCAAATTTGCTGCGCGGTATTTTTGCCTATGGATTTGAAAAACCCAGTTTCATTCAACAACGAGCTATCAAGCCAATTATGGATGGCAAAGATGTTCTTGCTCAGGCACAATCTGGCACAGGAAAAACCGCGACATTTTCCATCGGAGCTCTCTCCAGGATCGATTTGTCCAAATCTTCCACCCAAGTTCTTGTATTGTCTCCAACTCGGGAACTTTCTGTGCAAACAGAAGCTGTCATCAAAGGCATTGGATGTTTCATGACTGGATTGCGAATTAAAAGTGTATTTGGCGGCACATCCATGGACGACGTTAGCAGTTTTTCAAATAAAAATACTCCCCACATCATTTGCGGTTGTCCAGGAAGAGTGTCTGACATGATCCGCCGAGGTCGTTTAAATCACGCGACCATTAAATTGATTGTTTTGGATGAAGCCGATGAAATGTTATCTTCTGGATTTAAAGATCAAGTGAGCCAAATATTTCTCAGTTTGTCAGAAACCACTCAAGTTGCCCTGTTCAGTGCGACTTTGCCGGAAGCAACCATGTCCATTGTCAACAAAATCATGCCAGATCCTGTGAGAATTTGCATGAAACGGGAACAATTGACTCTGGAAGGCATTCGTCAATATTATGTTGCTATGGAAGATGACCAACAGAAGTATGAAACCTTAAAAGATTTATTTTCCGCCATCGCGATTTCTCAGTGCATTATTTACTGCAATAGTGTACGACGTGTGCAGGATTTGTTTGAAGCTATGCGAGATGATGGGTTTCCTGTCTGCTGCATTCACAGCGGAATGGAAAAAGTTGATCGAGACCGATCTTTTACGGATTTTAAACAGGGGAAAAGCCGCGTGTTAATTTCCTCCAACGTAACCGCCAGAGGAATTGACATTCAGCAAGTTAGCATCGTTATTAACTTTGATTTACCGAAGTGTGTGCATACGTATTTACATCGGATTGGTCGTTCTGGACGATGGGGACGAAAAGGCGTCGGAATTAATTTTGTTACTTGCCGAGATACTGCTCAATTACGCCGCATTGAAACCCATTACACTACCCAAATTTCTGAATTGCCTGCAGATATCAGTGGATTGATATGAGTCTGTCATTGTGGTTGTTTAAATGTTTAGTTGTTTAATATTTTTCTTCAGGTCATGCACCCACGCACAATCTGAAGAAAAATCCATTGCTTTGCGAACTGTGTTACACCATATTCGCAGCAGACCACCAAAATACTGCGCCAATAAAAAATCCCATTATAGCCGTGATATATTTTATTGTTTTTTCTGTTAAATTCCATCTGCTGCCGCCGTCGCCGCCACCACTGCCGCCGTGCACAACCATTTTTGCTCCGAAATATGCACCAACCATAATAGACGCAGTCAACACATATCCCATAGTGAAATCTATTTGTCCAGCTTTGTAGAACTCCCACACAGAACCCGTTGTCAATGGAAACAAATTCACAAACAATATCGCGCCAATAGTTTTCTTGAAATTGCCAATATGCAGAGCATCCAACACGATTAATATCAAACTTGTCGGAGCTATTCCTGTGATTCCTAAACACAATCCAGAGAGAAGACCGAGAACAAGTTCAATTACGAGCGTGACCGGTGTTGACAGTTTATTTATTTGCATACCGCTGGGTTTGGTGTGTTATATTAACAACCGTCAAGTTTCTTCTGGATTCGCGCCCAAAAATTTTTCTCTCGCCACCGAATCGTGACTTGTGTTTTTTATTTTTCAGGTTAGTGGCGGACGCTTATCTGAAAAATACCCAATAAATATATGCCACATGCTCAAACAACTAAACGCAAACGCTGCAAAAATGGAACCAGAAAAAATAAAATCGGAGATTGTGTTCCATATGTTCCGAAACCTCTGAATGCACCAGAAATAAAATTGAAAACAATTAAAGCAACAAAAAGAAAAGCAACAAAATTAAAACCGAACATGCAACCGACTAAAACAGAAGCCGATGCAGACGAAAATAAGTCGTATACTTTTAATGAAATTATTGATATGAAAAGTAAAATATTTGATGCGAATTTCTTCCACGCAATGAAAGTTATGGCAGCCACAGAACCTCAAAAAAAACAAAAATATCAAATGCATTATTATAAACAATATTTCAACGGTATAGCCGTTAATAAAGTAAAAATAACTGCAAATAATCCATATGATCTGTGGTTAAAATGGAATGATTATTATGAAGAACATCATACAAATACAGATGAAATACCCTTTTACAACGGCGGTTTTATAATAGATATGGCGGTAGAAAAACACGCAGGAGAAGATTTAGATGACATAGATGATCCAAATAATACAACATCATTCAAAACCCTAGTTAAATATGAAGTGGAAACATTTGGAACAAACGACACGCTGTGGTATACCCCGGTTAAAATGAAAACAATTAAAGCAACAACAAAAAAAGCAACAAAAATGGAACCGCAAATGCAATCCACCATGTTTGAGAATTTGCCAACAATCGCGTCTGCGTCCGCTGCGCATCTCGACGAAAATAGACTGTTTAACGGAGAAGAATTGGAGAAAATGCATTTACGTAAAGAATTCGATGACAACTTCTTTCACGCCATGCGTGCGTTGTCTGCCACAGAACCCCAGAAACCTCAAAAATATAAAATGAATTACTTTCAACGTTCGAAGAAATTGGACGGAATGTCTGTCGATAAGGTTGTGATTGAAGCAAATAATCCGTACGATTTGTGGTTGAAATGGGATGAATATCGCAAAGTAAACAGCAAATCACATGGTGGTGAATATGATCCAGGATTTGTTTCAGATCTCATTGGGGATGAACTGGAAGACCCCGAAGATCCAAACGAAAAAATAACATTCAAAGACATTGCCAAGTCTGCGGTACGCTCGTTTGAAGAAAACGACACCTTGTGGTATACAAAGGTTTAACCTTCTGATAATAAAAAACAAATATCGCACCACGCGGCGCGACGTTTGTTTTTTATTCATGCGAGTCGAATTCTCCATTTTCAACCCGAGTTTTGTCATGCAATGCATATCGAATTGCATTCATTGTCGTCATACTGGAATACCAAAGTGAATATGGCATGCCGAATGGATGAAGAAGTAACCAAGGAAACGACCCTGCTATCGACACATTATTTATGAACGCGATATTTTCGGCAGCATCTCTACGTAATATTTTTTGCGTTTTTGTATTTCTAACATCGCCAAGTTCATTCAACACTTCTACTCCCAGTTTATGTCCAATACTTGTCACATACATAGAAGCCGTCAACGGATTTATAATCACACTAACTCCAAGATACACAACTATGCTTTTGAACTTGTTTTATCGATTGCTCGCTGCACTAACATCAAATCATGGGTTTAATTTGTTTTTGTTGTACACGCAGCATGCAACGAAACCCTTTGATTGTTGTCAACGCGATAATCCCACCAGAGAGAACTATAATACCTCCGTTGAGCACTTCGAACTTTGTTACTTCTGTTTTATCCTGTTTGATCCACTTTTTATTCATTCCAATTAACGAGGTTGCAAATAAGCTGACCGCACCAAACATACAAGCCGCCATCGCAATTAGATTTTCCGGGTTCATGATACGATACATTTACAGGGTGTTGTATTACTCAGTTTTTCTGTGACCCTATATTTAATATCTTCTGATGGCTCGCACAGCACTTTGACTGGCATGATAGTCATCGCCGCCATTGGTCAAATCGTTGTAATTCTTGTTCACAGCCCTCTGTTTTAAATAAGTTGTATAATCCGAACTATCATAGACGAATTTCACATTGCAAGCAGCCGCAGGAATATTGTCTAGTAATTGCAAACTGTTGTAGGAAGCTGATGGAATACAAGAGTCCTGTACTGCCCCGAAATGTTGTCTTAATCCTTTCAATCCTGGGCGACTTTGAAACGATTGGCAGGAGCCGCCACATGAATAATTTAATCGACTCATTAAATCTCCTGCATTATTTACCGCACGAAAGGGAGTTGTAATGGATTGTTTCAGACCGTTTCGCGCAAGTTGACTTGGATAAGTTGTGTTCCAGGCGTTTTTCAATGTGAATCGGATTTGTTCATATTCAGGGTATCGTTTGTCTGTTAGTTGGGTGGTTTGCGGCATCCAACCTCGGATAGCTCCTCCTGGATTCGCAGGATTACGGGCTAGATTTGCATACGCAACATTGCTACCATTAATGGCGCTACTATAACCAATAGATGTCGACATATATAGTTTTGGGATAACAAAACTTGGGTTTGCCGAGTTTTATTATTCCAATGTGCGCCGCAATTACAAATGAACAGGAATCATGGATAGCAACTGAGATTCGACATTTTCGTAATATTGTGCTGGAAAAGATCGAAAAGATCCGTGATACATGACGAGAATATCCGATTCATCCATATTGATTCGCTCTGCAAACACTCCCAAATTTGATGGGATTTTTTCAGCAACCATGATAATGTTGCTGCTGTAATTCTTTATTTGATATTGCTTGTAATTTCCGACATTTAAATCATCCGTGATGTCGATGATTCTGTGATTTGGATATTTTTTTTGCAGTTTTTCCATAATATCCAACACTTTATCTGAAGAGGTCGCCTGTCCTGTAGAAAATTTGGATTCTTTCTTGGAATTTCCGATGATAATAACCGAACCATTTTTTCCAATTATTTGCTGTTCTCCGATACAACATTTCTTGTATTTTCTGCCAGATCCACAGGGACAAGGTTCGTTCACACCGACTTTTTGTATATACATTGGTTGTCGCTCTTCTTCCAGATCTTCTTCGGCTTCCCCAGCTTCATCACCCACGTCTTCAGTTTCGTCCCCGGGTTCCACAGGAGGATTTTCCACGTCAAATGTTGTGGCAGATAATGCCGCAGACATAGCTGAAGATGGTTGTTTACTCATGACTCGTACACCGTTTACTCACTGAGTATTTATGTTGGTTTTGCTGGCAAGCGCTGCAACCCAGAAGATAAATTGAATTAATGGTCGCAATCGAGAGAAAAATTTTCCGTGAACACGCCAACAAATTGGTGTAACTAAATTATTGGTTATTACTCTCTTGTTTTCAAGCATTTGTGGAAAATTTTTCTCTCGATCGCGACCAAAATTTTCCATTTATCTTCTGGGTTGTTCCGGGTTGGTAGATGAATCGCCAAAAGTTTGTTTCACCGAATTGTTGGTTGGCGTTACGCAACGGCGACATCGCTGTCTGCCGCCGCAGCCACCACACTCGTTGAAATATATTGCAATCCCTGCAATAAGGAATCTGCCATGTCATCGGCTTTTTCATAGGTTGCAAATTC
>SXGT01736832.1_pt1 | contig 27018 bp, 19 predicted proteins | sample 3176221 | NCBI WGS metagenome assembly SXGT01 (sample SAMN11356862, study PRJNA531348) | freshwater metagenome | isolation source: freshwater sample F1-120 | place: China: Fuxian Lake, Yuxi | collected 2017-12-25
GAAGGCGTCCATGTCGGCGTGCAAGATCGTGCGCGGAGTGTCCGCCATTGGGGCAAGTGTGGCGGCTCTAGCCGCCGGAGCAATGACGGCGAGGCGCAGTGGCGATGCCGAAGGGCAGCCCGCGCGAACGCTCGGCGCGAGTCACAGGCTCGGGGATCGAGGGCTAGGCTCTACGCCATGACGACACGACTGCCGACAACAGGCCCCTCGGGTGGATTATCACTTGGCCGGATGCACGCATTCGACGCCCTCGGTTCCATGCCCGTGTCTTCCACTGCTCAAAGACTCACACGCTTCTTCGCGGCAGCCGCCATCGCCTCGCTCGCAACCACGTGCCCGGCACAGTGGTTCCTCGAAGCGCCTACGGTCTCGCCGGCAAGCCGCAGCGGAGCGCCGTTTTCCTTCGATGCGGCACGCGGCCACTGCGTGTTGTTTGGCGGTGCGCAGCCGACCTTCGGCGCCCATGCCGATACCTGGACTTTCGACGGTCAAGCTTGGGCCCAGCAGTCCCCCGCCGTTTCGCCACCGGCGCGTGGCGGTGCCCGCCTGGTCTTCGACTCGCTGCGTTCCGTGACGGTGCTCTTTGGCGGCATCAGCGCCTCACCCATCGGCGGCCAGTCCTTCAACGACACATGGGAATGGGACGGCGTGACCTGGACGCAGCGCACGACAGCGACGACGCCATTCCGCAGCGGCCGGAACGGCATGGCCTTCGACCCCTTGCGCGGCCGCACCGTGGTTTTTGGTGGAGTGCCGAGTTCGATGCTGATCGGAGCCACGAACCAGACCTGGGAGTTTGACGGCACGAACTGGTTGCAGCGCACGCCAGCAACCAACCCTGGTTCGCTCGACGGACCGGCGATGTGCTTCTGCGAGACGCTCGGCACGTGCGTGCTATTCGGCGGCGTCACGCCGGTGACCGGCGCCATGAACTCGACGACATGGCTGTGGACTGGAACCACCTGGACCGCCGCCTCCGTGCTCGGCATCCCGCCGCAGCCGCGCTACCAGGCCAACATGGTGTGGGACAGTTCTCGCGGCGTGTGCGTCATGCACGGCGGCGTCGACTCGAGCGGACTGCTGCTTGACGAAACTTGGGAGTTCGACGGCGTGGCGTGGACGCTCGCCGCGCCGAGCGGTCCGGGCGCACGCCGCCTCAGTTCGCTGGCATTCGATCGCCTGCGAGGAACGACCGTGCTCTTCGGTGGCGCCGCTTCGCTCGGTGGCGGCGCGGGCACCACGCTGAATGACACGTGGATCTATGGCGCGAGCTACTCGCCATTCGGACCGGGTTGCGCAGGAAGCGCCGGCACACCATCGCTGACAGCCCTCGCTGGGCCGCGGGTTGGGCAGACCTTCGTGCCGACGCTGTCGAACCTCGTGCCGATCATGCCGCTGGCGATCCTTGCACTCGGATTCTCTGACACGGTCTGGCAAGGCGCGCCGCTGCCTTTCGACCTGACGAGCTTTGGCATTCCCGGTTGCTCGCTGCTGATGGCCGCAGACCGCATCGATGTCATCGCCGCGCAAAACGGCATCGGCCAGCAGTTCTTGCCCATCCCAGCAGATCCCGCCTTCGTCGGCGTCTACTTCTACCAGCAGGGTTTCTCGTTCGAAGTGGCAGGCTTCAATGCTTTCGGTGGCGTGTTGTCGAACGCCGCTCGCGCGCGCATCGGGATCTGAACTCCAACCTGCTCGGAATGCCGGGCGCGCGCTGTGGCCCTCGTCAAACTCCGCTCGTGGTTGCCAGAAGCAAAAGGCGTCCGTGCATGCTCACTGCAGGTTTGTGCGGTGCAGAACGAGGCAACTTGGGCGGTCGAACGCGCCGCCTCCTCTCCTCCAGCGCATGCAAGAACGCGATCAACGCGCGCTTCTCGTCGACACTGAGATCAAGTCGCTTCAATAGCGGTGACTTGGTAGGGAACAGCGGATCTCCCTCCTGCCCGGCCTTCTTGCGCAACGTCGCCATGCCCGCCGAATACATGTTGACGACGCCGGCGAGGTCGAACAGTCCGTTGTGCATATAGGGCGCAGTGCGCGTGACGTTGCGGAGCGACGGTGTCTTGAAGCGACCGACATCCTTCGTGTCTTTGGTCACGCGATAGCGGCCGAGGTCCTCGAGTTCGCGGCCGTAGTATGAAAGTCCCAAGTCGTGGAACGAGTGGTCCGTCAGCAGCGGGCCGTGGTGACAGTTCACGCAGCGCGCCTTGGTGCGGAACAAGTGCAGGCCGAGGATCGCATCGTCGTCCATCGCCTCACGATCGCCGGCGACGAAGCGGTCGAAGGCCGAGCTGCCGTCACTCCGCACCGTGGCCTCGAAGGCGGCAATCGCCTGCAGGGTGCGCGGCAGCGTGATCGCATCGTCGCCGTAGGCGGCGGCAAATCGCTCGCGATATCCCTGGGACTGCGACAGCGTCTCGACGATCGCACCGCCAGAAGTGTGCATCTCGTCGGCATTCTCGAACACCATCAGCGCTTGGTCTTCCAAGGTCTTGGCCCGCCCGTCCCAGAACAGGGTCGGCAACGAACCGACGTTGAGGATCGAGGGCGCATTGCGCCGCAGTGGCTGGAAGCCGTGCCCAAAGCTCGTGGTCCTGCCATCGGCAAAGCCGAGGTCTGCGTCGTGGCAACTCGCGCAGGCCATGTGGCCGCTGCCCGAAATCCGTGCGTCGAAGAACAAGGCCTTGCCGAGATCGACGCGCGCCGTCGACTGCGGGTCAGCCGGCTGCGTGCTTTTTTCGATCGGACCCAGTTCGACGAAGGCGACCCCCGCGTCGATCGTGGCCGCAGGCCAGTCTTGGGGAGACCGCGAATAGCGATCGCGCAGCGAGGGTTCTGTCGCCGCAGCGACGACCGCGGCGGGCGACGCCGGTTCCGGCACGGAGCAAGCCTGTAGCCCCAAGGCGGCAGCGAGCAGGCAGAAGCAATGGTTGGACAACCGCATCATCCAGAGGCTATGCCAGCTTGCCGGCAGTGTCGCTACAGCCGATCTGCTGGGGCAGGAGCGTCGGTTGGCGGCGGGCAAGCGACCTGCGACTCGCGCGGGCGTTTCGGCCCGGCGAGAAAGACGGCGCCGCGCCCGAAGGGACGGAAAAAAAGCGGCGCGCGCGTGCGGATCGCCACTTCTGGTTCTTCTGAGGAAGAACTTCCTGTGTTGCCGTCTCCCATCGTCGTGCTGGCCCCCGTTCCTGTCGCCTTGCTGCGGCGTGCGTCTTGCCGCCCCAAGCGTGCCGGGCAGAATCAGGGCCCCCGAGCTGCCCGAGCACACTTCTTGGACGAGAACACGCGATCCCTGGTTGCGCGCGCGCTCAGCAATGACCGCGACGCGGTTGACTCCCTATTCCAGCGCTACCGGGAACGACTGCGTTCAGCCCTGCGCAAGCTGGTCGGGCCGAAGTATCGGCTGCTGCTTGCCGACAGCGAGGACGCGACGCAGGACGCGATTCTGTCGGCGCTCCGGCGGCTATCGCAGTTCGAGTATCGCGGCGACGGATCCTTCCTGGCCTGGCTGCTGAAGGGCGCCGAGTACGAGATCCTGCGCCGCGTGCGCGCCATGGAGACTCAAAAGCGCGCCGGCCAACAGCATGAAGTCCAGCTCGACACGCAGATCGCGAGACTGCTGCCAGGCGACGACCGCACGCCGGCAGAAATCGTCAGTGAGCAGGAAATGACCGAGCGAGTCCGCGCGGCTCTGCAACGGCTGCCGGATCGCGAGCGCGAAGTCATCATGCTGCGGCGCTACCTCGAGCTCGAAAACGAGGAGATCTGCAACGAGCTTGGACTGCCGTCCGTAGGCGCCGTGCGCGCGCTGCTCAGCCGCGCCCAGGCACGGCTTTCGGATCTGCTGGTCGACGACGAGGACGCCTGACATGGCGATCCCAGGCAACAAGCCGCACCCAGCCGACGACAGCGACCTGGTGCAACGCGCAGTCGAGGCATTCATCGCCGCGCGGCAACTGCAGGCCGATCTCGAACCGACGACCTTTGCCTCGGACTATCCAGAAGGGTTGCGAAAGAAGATCAGTTCCCGTTGCCGCCACTTCCTGCAGTTCGACGATTTCCTCGGCTCGATCGTCGAAGACGACGGCGCCCAGTCGGAGCCGGCAGGTCGCAAGTTCGGCGAGTTCGTCATCGAGGACGAACTCGGTCGCGGCGGCATGGGCGTCGTCTACCTCGCCTACCAGCCAGCGCTACGCCGCCGTGTGGCGTTGAAGGTGCTGGCGTCGGGCTTGTCGTTGAGCCCGCGACATGTCGAGCGCTTCCGCCGCGAAGCTGCAGCCGCGGCGAGCATCGTGCACCCGGCGATCGTGCCGGTGCATTCCTTCTGCGAAGTGGACGGCGCCTACGGGTTCGCGATGGACTTCGTTCCGGGCCGCAACCTCGGCGCGATCCTGGACGAGCTCAGGCAGCAGAACGGCAGCAATCCGCTGCAGATCAGCGGTTCGGTCGGCCTGCAACGCGATCTTGCGGTGACGCAGAGCTACGTCACCGACTGCGCGCGGATCGCAGCCGAGATCGCGTCGGCGTTGGCGGCTGCGCACCAGCACGGCATCGCGCACCGCGACATCAAGCCGCGCAACGTGATGGTCGACGACCGCCACAAGGTGCGACTGCTCGATTTCGGCCTCGCCAAGAACATCGAGGACGAGAGCCTCACGGGCTCGCTCGACGTGACCGGCACGGTTCACTACATGAGCCCTGAGCAGACGCTGCAGAAGAAGGTCGCTCAGGACCACCGCACCGACGTCTTCTCCCTCGGCGTCATCCTCTATGAACTGCTGACCCTGCACCGTCCCTTCGATGGCGGCAACCTGCAGCAGATCGTCTACGAGATCTGCTTTCGCGACCCCAAGCCGATCACGGCCCACAACTCGCGCGTGCCGAAGGACCTCGTCACGATCTGCGAAAAGGCGATCGAGAAGGACCCGCAGGCCCGCTATCAGACGGCGGCCGAGTTCGAGGACGACCTGCGTCGGTTCTTGCGCATGGAGCCGATCCGCGCGAGGCCCGCGAACACGGTGCAACGCGCGAGCAAGTGGATCCGTCGACACCGCGCCGCGTCGGTCGCCATCGCCGCTGCGATCACCGTGTCGGCAGTCGGTCTCGGCTACGTGGCTTTTGTTGCAGCGATGGACCGCGCGGAGGCCCTGCGTCTTTCGGTCGCCGCCGACGAAGCGAAAGCAGCCGGCGATTTTGTCCGCGCGATCGACTTCGCAACCGACGCGCTGGCGCTGTTGCCTCACGACGCCGCGGCCCGCTCGCATCTGCAACTGCTGCGCAAAGAGGGCGAGCTCGCTGCCACCGACGCGCTGCGCCGCAGGGCCGAAGCCAACGTCAAGCTGCTCGAGAGCCGACAGTTGGCAGGCTCGCAGCGGGAGCGCTCGATCGGGCTCGCGCTGCAGGCGGTCGGGCTTTTCGACACGCCGCAGACGCGCGGCGCGGTGTTCGACGCGCTGCGCCCCGGTTTCCGCGTGACGACATTCGACGAGGACCGGGCCACGGGTCTCGTGCACTGCAACGCCGATGGCTCCATCGTCGCAACCAACTCGCTGGCCGGACCGACGCGGCTATGGGACCCGAGTTCGGGCGCGCGCTTGCGGGAACTCATCGGCCGCGACGTCGCGCTGACTTCGCGATTCCACCCCGATGGCGCGCGCATCGCCACGGGCGACAAGCGCGGCGCCACCTTGTGGGACGCGCGCACCGGCATCGAGTTGCGCCACTTCGAGCGCGATGCAACCGTGCACGAGATCCGATTCGACTCCACGGGCGCGCGCATGCTGACCGCGGACAACCACGCCGAGGCAGGCGCCGCGCGCGAGGTTGTCGTCTGGGACGTTGCTTCGGGCGAACGACTGGGCGCCTCGACAGGTCTGCGTTGGTCGATGGCCAACGCGATCACGGAGGACGGCGCCTTCGCCGTGTCGAGCCACGAAAGCGGATCCGCGTGCGTGTGGGATGCGACCAGTGGCGCACCACTCTCGAAGTTGGCGGTCGAGGGCTTCGTGCTCGCAGTCGCACTGCAACCTGCGCGGACAGACGCGTTCGGCAAGCGCAGCAATCGCCTCGTCGCGCTCGCGACCGATGCCGGCATGGCGCGCGTCTACACGATGCCGCATGGCGATCAGGCAGGCGGCGAACTGGTCCTGCAGGCGCGCTGCAATGGCGCGATCCGAGCGCTGGCCTTCTCGCCGGACGGATCCCTGCTCGCGACCGGCGCCACGGACCGCACGGCGCGCTTGTGGCGCGTCGAAGGCTTGCGTGATTCGGTGAACGCTGTCGAAGCCGCTGCCGGCGGCGCCGACTCGGAGCGCGCATTGGCCATCGCGCCTTTGCGCGAAGCAGCGATGCTGCCTGGCCATGACGGCCTCGTGACCTGCGTGCAGTTCTCCGCCTCGGGCGATCGCGTTGCGACCGCGTGCTACGACGGCACGCTGCGTGTGTTCGACGCGTTGTCCGGCGAACGGTTGTTCCGCTACGAAACCGGTGGCCCGATGCACGGAGTGTCGTTCGCGCAGGGATCGTCGAGGGTCTACTTCGACAGCTCGGGCCGTCGCGCGCAAGCGATCGACTTCGACGCGCCCCTCGGTGTGATGGAGTTGGCGTTTGGCGAGAGCGCGCGCACCGCTGCGTTTGGGCGCGGCGAGGTCGCGTTCTGGACCGCGGGAGGCGACTTCACCAGCCAGATCTGCGCCTTTGCAGCAGATGGTTCCTTGTTGCGCGCGCTGCCGCCCGTCGCTTCGACGACGATTGGACGCACGGACCGAGTCCACGCGCTCGCACTGAGCCCGGTGGCCGATGTCCTGCTGGTCGGCATGGAGTCTGGCGCAGTGGCGACGGTCGACGCGTCAACCGGCGTCGTGCAGCGGGAGTTGCCAGCGGTCCGCGGCGAAGTTGCGGCGTTGCAATGGAGCGGCGATGGTCGGCTGGCCCTCGTCGCCAGTCGCGAAGACAAGACGGTGCGCGTCGTCGCCGTCGACACCGGCGCAATCGTGCGCGAGATCCAACTGCTGCACGAAGTGCGCGACGCAGCGCTTTCGACGGACGGCAGGCAGATCGCGACGGCAGCCAAGGAAGCGACGACCGCGAGTCTTTGGTCCGTCGAGGACGGCAGGCTGCTTCAGGAGTTCCACGGGCACACCCAGACCGTGCAGTGCGTTCGCTTTGCACCCGACTCGCGCCTGCTCACCTGCAGTGACGACGGCACGGTCCGCTTGTGGTCCAACGACGGAACAGAGCTGCGTCGGTTCTAAGCCGGCGAGGCGCTGCGCCGGTGCGCGATCTCGGACGAAGGGGCGGTCGTCGTCGCAGCCAATGCCGCATCACGCGACGCGGCGGCCTTCGTCTTCGACTTCGCCACCTCCGTGGTGCGAACCCGCCAATCGCTGCACCAAAACCAGATTCGTTGGCTCGCAGTCTCCGCGGACGGCGCCCGCGCCATCACCTGCGGCGTCGATCCCGTTGCGCGTGCCTGGCCGACCGACCCCGTCCGCGCGGCGCTGCAAGCGCTCCCCGAATCCGCAAGACAGTCTTTGCCAACCCACATCCGCTGACCTGCCCCTTGCCCACGTCGGAGCACACGCCATGAAGATGCAAGCCCTGTTTGTCGCGTCAGCCATCGCGCTGGCATCCGCGCTGCAGGCTCAAACGCCCAACGAGCCGCCGCCGTGGTGGAACTACACCGGCAGCAACGACACCGTCAGCTTGTTCTGGGACTTCAACAACGCGGCCAACCCGCTGGCGCCGACGACGCAGGCGCTGCCGACGTGGTTTGCGCCCCCGCCAGGGCCCGGCATGTTCACCAACACGGCCAACGTCACGTGGCTCGCCAGCGTGAACGGCCAACCCGGCGCGCTGGGATTCACCGGCGCCGGCGCCGGCTCGATCTCGGTGCTGGTCGACAACGAGATCGACCCGGCAAAGACCAAGCGGCTGCTGGTCCAGTTCGACTCATTCGCGTCGGGATCTGCGAGCGTCCTCGCCGAGATCGAGAAGAGCCTGCAGGACTACGAACGGAAGATCCTCGACGAGAAAGTCGAGCAGCTGCCCAACGGCTTCGTCCGCACCACCATCGACATGCTGCTGATGCCGCAGCCCGATGCTGAGCAACTCGATTTCGCGTTGTCCGGCTCGGCGCTCGCGACCGTCGCGATCGACAACCTCTACATCAGCACGCACTGTCAGAAGTACGACGGCGACAAGTTTGGCGAGGCGCTCGGCGAGATCGACAGCGCGTCGCTCAGCCTCGACCTCGGCGCCGTCACTGCGGGCGCCAACTGCACCGCGGCGGCCGCCACCGTCGACGCAACTGGCGCCATCTCCTATTGGATCGCGGGCCGCAACTCGGCGGGCGATCAGTTGTTCAAGGTCGACGCCGCCGGCACCCTCGTCGGCGCCCCGCTGCAATATCCACAGGCCGTTGCTTCGCTCGAAGGCGCCTCCGACCTCGCGGTCGGACAGTTCTATGGCCCAAGCGGCATCCCCCAGCAGCAGGTGGTCTACGGTCTCATGGACCGGCGCCTTTCGAACGGGACCATCGCGATCTTTGCCGTCGACGCGACTGCGGCGGTTCCCGTCCTGCTCCCGGGTCGCACGATCGTCAGCAATGCGATCGCCGGCGCCGGGCCGCTTGGGCTCGCATTCTCACGCTACGGCGACGGTGGCGCGGGCTCGCTCTGGGTCAGCGATCAAGCTGGCCTCGTCACCGAACTCGATTTTGCCGGCGCGCCTCTGCGCGTGCTGACCCCCGGCGCGAACGGCACGCCCACCGGCATCGCCGGCGCAGCATTCGACGACCGCACCGGCGACTTCTACTGGTTCTCGCAAACACCGCGCGCGAGCCAACTGGGCAACCTCCGGATTCACGGCTTCGTGCACGACGGCTACTCGATGCAACCAAAGCAGATCGAGTGGATCGCAGACCGCAGCCAACCGAGCCCCTTCGGTCCAGGCGGCGTCGCGCGCGGGCTGGAGTTGTTCCGACCAGACGCCAGCGAGTTCCGCTTGCTGTGCGTGCAGCAACTCGGCGCGACCTCGAGGCTCACCGTGCTGAAAGGACCATTTCAGAACGGACTCGGCCATCTCGGCCGTTGTGGCATGCGCGGGCTGCCGGCTTTCGGCAATCCGGCTTTCCAGGTCACGCTCGAAGGCTGCCGCCGTTCGCTGGGCGCGATCCTCTACCTCGGCACGAACAACCAGTCGTCAGGCGGCATCCCGCTGCCGCTGCCACTGTCGTTGATCGGAATGGACGAAAGCGAACTCGCGATTGATCCGCAGACGTCGTTCCCGCTGCAACTGTTCAACAACGGCAACGTCGCGCAACCGATCCCCTTGCCGCCGCCCTCGATCGTGTTCCACAACGTGCCCGTCTACTTCCAGTGGCTCGTGCTCGACGCCAACGTCGTGACGGGACTCGCGACTTCGCAAGCCGGCGCGACCGTCCTCTACTGATCGCGACGCAGCGCCGCGCTGGATTCGCGCCTACTTGTCGGTGCCCGGCGCGGGAATGCCCGGCGCGGTCTTGTCGGTCTGCGGCGCGTCGGTCTTGGGCTTGTCCACCGCCGCCGCGTCTTCCGCTGCGAGGCGCTTCTCGCGCTCGAGCAGCAAGGCTGGCTTCTCACGGTGGAACGAGAAGCGCACGTTGGTGCCAGCGGCAGGCACCATGTCGGTGAGCCACCAGTTCTCATCGTTGCGTGAGCGCTCGTGATGCATCGTGCCGAGGTGGTTGTCGGGCGTCAGGTAGCAGAGGCTCACGAGGTTGCCCTCGAAGTCCGCGACATAGACCTCCGGTTCGCCCTTGTAGATGCTCGCCATCCGGCCGCCGATGTAGATGAAGCTCGCGTCGCGCACCGGAGCCCTCGTCAACAGATCCCCGATGAGATCCTCGACGCAGCGCGCGACCGGATTGCCCTGGTCGTCATTCCAAGCGACCGTCATCCAGAACGGCTGGCCCTGTGGCGGAGTGATGACGATCGGGTCCGCGCCCTTCTCGATCTCTTCGAGCGTCGGCGGCGGGTCCTTCTCCCGGTAGGAAGCGTTCTTGCCTGGGACGAGACCGACCAAGAGGAGCGCGCTGTTGAGAACGCTCGGCTTGCTCTCGGTGAAGAACATCGCTTCGTGCTTCTTGCCCTTCCGATGGATCAACAGGTACTCGATCGGATCCGGCGGCGCGTTGACGACGGCGGGCACGGTCACAGTGCCCTTTTGGAGGTCGATCTCGATCTTCTCCTTCGCGAACAACGCCTTCAGCTCCTGGGCGAGTTGCTTGCCCGCAACCGGATCCTGCTGCGAAGCGGGTTGCTTGGCATCGGCCGACGCTGGCTGTTGGGAGCAGGCGACGGCCGCGAGCGCGGCAGCGAACACGGGCACGAAGGAAGCGCGGAGGTTCATTTGAAGGTCAAAAGGATAGCGTCGATCTCACGCAGCGTGGCCAGGTCGCGGCCAGCGAACTCGCGCGCAACCTGCAGCGCGTCCTTCGCCGCGGCCGGTCCCACGGCACCGCGTGCGCGGCAGAGGTGCGGGGCCGCGCTGAGCGCCGCGTAGGCGTCGTCGCCATCGAGCGGGGCACGAACGCCCAGATGAACGCGGGCCTCGGCGTCTGCGCCGGGATCGCGCAGCAACCGGGCAATCGCCACGGTGAACAGAGCTTCGGCTCTGTCGTGCTCCCCACGCGAGGATGCATCGCGCGCCGCGTAGAGCGAAGCCGCCCCCTCCCCGGCGTCATGCGTCGCCGGCAAGGCCAACACGAAGACCGCAGTCGCGCGTCCGACGCGGTCTTGCAGCGCAGCGTCGCGCTGCAGGCACGACCACAGTTCCAAGAACCGGCGACGCGAAACTCCGGACGCAGCGGCATCGGCGACTCGAGCGCTTGCTCCATCGAAAGCGCGCACGCCGTTCTCCGGGTCGAGCAACAACAGGTTGGCGATCGCCGCGACCTCGGGGAAGGCGCCGCGCGGGCGTGGGTCCTTCGAGCGCTTTGCTTCGCGACTATCGCGCTTGGGCGCCTCGAACATGGCCCATGCGATCAACGCAAGGTCCGTTGCGGCCAACGGCTTTTGCGCGGTCGAAAGGGCGGCAAACAAGAAGTCGTCGTCGGCATCGGGATTGGCGCCGAACGCTTCCATGCCCTTCGTCACGAGATCGCCACGGTCCTTCGTCCGCAGCAGGCATTCGTAGAGGGCGAGCTTGTCATCGGCATCGTCGGCCGCGGCGTGCGCCATTCGCAATGCCACCAGCGCGTCGTGGAGCGGGCAGGCCACGAGCCAAAGACCCAAGCACGTCTTCGACCGGCCCTTGGCGATGCCAAAGGCGGCCAGCGCTTCGTGCCAGCGCGCGTCGGGCAACGACGGACACGCGGCCGCGAGTCGTTCGATGATCGCCGGCTCTGCCGACGCCAATCGCGAGAACACACCATCGCAGCGCGCATCCTCGGCAGCGCATGCCTTGCTCTCGAGCAGCATGAGTTCTGCCGCGTCAAGAGCCGCAGCGAATGCCGCCGCGTCCATCGACTGCATGTCAGCGAGCAGCGACCGCAGCATCACCGCGCCCACCGGATCCGCGCGGCGCACCAGGGCGTCGATCAGGATCCGCGCGCACGTTGGATCCGCGCCAGCCGCACGGACGAGCAAGGGCAATGCGTCTTCGCCGGCAAGCCGCGCCAGCGCTTCTGCGGCGACGCGAACTTCGTCGCGTGCCGTCACGACGCCGACCTTGGTGTCGATGCAGGCGCGCAGTTGCGCGTCGAGGCCAACTGGCAAGGCCACGCCGCGGCGGGCAGAGGCATGCGCAACCAGCAGCCAGAGGCCTTGGTTGCCCGCCGCGAGATCTGCAGGCGACCCAGCTAAAAACGCAGCGGCCCCCGCCTCGATGTTGCCTTGCACCAACCGCACGAGCCGCTGGTTGCCGCCTTTCTTCGCGAAGTCGATCACTGCCGCGTCCATGCACCTGCCGTCGATCGCAGCGTCGAACGCGGCGAGCGCCAGCCGTTGCGCGCCTTCGTCCGCAGGCGCGGCAGCCGCTGCCTCGAACCAGGCGAATGCGCGCGTCCGACGCGCCGGCGTGTCGAGCATCGTGCCGGCGCGCCGCAGGAGTGGCGCTTCCATCCTGAACTCGCCGTCGAGCATGGCGGCGATGCGCGCCAAGAACGCCGGCGATCGCTGTTGAGCAAGAAAGTCGTAGAGCGGAGACGCCGCACTCGGATCGAGGCTCGACGCAAACACGAGCAACTGCTCCGCGCCGCTTGGCGACAGTCGCAGAAGGAACGCGCCGATGCGCGAAACCGGCGCGCCGGCCAGAAGGCGCGCATGCAGCGCGCCGACGAGATGGTCTGCATCAGCAGCAGCGATCCGCTGCACGGTGAACTCCGCCTGGCGTTCGTCGGAGCCAGCGAGGCAATCGAGCAGCCACAGCGCTTCCTCGCGAGTCGGTGGCAACTGCCGCGCCGAGAGCGCGAGCGCGCGCACCACCGGATCGGAGTCCTTTGCGCAGCGAGCTACAAGTGCATCGAGAGAAGGTCGCGGCGCGAGCGCCAGTTCACGCAGCACGGCGGTTTTCGCAGTCGGCGAGTTCAGTGCCGCATCGAGCACTTCGCTCGGCCACGTGTACCACTCGTGACGGAGGATGGCTGCCGCCGCGGCGGCGATGTCGAGGTCTGGAGTCGACAAGGCCTCGGCGATGACTCCCGAATCGAGTTGCCCCATCGCCTGCAGCTTCGACAACGCAGCGATGCGTGCGCCGGCGGATGCATCGGCGCTGCGCACGGTCGCTTCGAGACCGCGCGCCAGATGGGCGTCGTCTTGCGCGCAGACGAGGCCGCAGATGGCAGCGAGTCCGACGAACCGACGCACGGTCGAGTTCATGATTCTGTCGACTGCATCGCCTCGGCGATGGCGAGTGGAAGGTCTTCGGCGCAAAGACCTGCTTCGGACAGGCGCGAAGCGACGAGGTCGCCGGCAAGGCCGTGCACGTGCACGCCAAGACACGCGGCTTCGAAGGGCTCCATGCCCTGCGCGAGCAGCGCGCCAACCAATCCCGCGAGCACGTCGCCGCTGCCGGCGGTCGCCATGCCAGGGTTGCCGGTCGTGTTGGTGAAGCGGCGCGAGCCTTCGCAGACGAGAGTCTCGGCGCCCTTCAGCACGGCCACCGCGCCGGAGCGGGCGCAAAGTTCTGCGACCGCACCGCGGCGATCGTGCTGCACGTCGGCATTCGAGCAACCGAGCAATCGCGCGGCCTCGCCGGGATGCGGCAGGATCACCTTGGGTTGCGCGCCTGGAATCGGGCGTCGCAAGGGTGCCAGCACGTTGAGCGCGTCGGCGTCGAGCACCATCGGGCACGCCACCACGCGGAGCGCTGCGGCGAGCAGGCGCTTGGTCGCAGTGGAGTCGGTGAGGCCCGGCCCGATCACGACGGCCTGCGCCGACACGAGCGCCGAACGCAACGCAGACGCCTTGCCGCGGTCGACGGTCGTCGCACCGGGCACCGCGATCAAGAACGACGGGCCGAGCAACTTCGGCAGCGCGGCGCGCACGAGGCCCGCGCCGCCGCGCAGCGCCGAGCGCGCGCACAAGATCGCCGCGCCGAGCATGTGTTCACTGCCGGCGACGACGACCGCCGTGCCGAACGTGCCCTTGTGCGCGTCACGCGCACGCTTGGGCAGATGCGGGACCTGCGCGCTCACAGTCCCCCCCATCCGACGACGCATCGAACTTCGCCGACCTGTTGCTCGCGTGTGTTCATGACTTTGGGTTGCCAGTAGTCCTGCAGCGCAGCCGGCACGGGACCGGCAAACGCGCCGAGCCATGCCAGCAAGTCCACGATCGTGCTCTCGTAGCCACGATCCGCACCGTCGTCGACTTTGACGGCGATGCCGATCGCCTCGGGGCAACGCACGCGCGCGGGGTCTTTTTCCAGCGCCACGGCGTAGACGCCCTCGGCTCCGTTCTTGGCGAAGCGGATCTTGGGAGTCGCGCGCAGCAAGGCCGTGCACAGTCGCTTCTGACCCGCCAGCATCTGCGGCTCCTTGCGCACGGCTTCGAGAATGCGCTCGCATGCCGCAGCGCGAACGGGTGGCAACCCCGCCGGGTTCGCCAGCCGTGAGAAGGCCCGCGCCAGCGACTGCAAGGGCAAGACGAAAGTCGGTGCGCCGCAGCCGTCGACGCCACGCTCCGGCAGCACATTCTCTCCAGCCATCGCACCGACCGCAGCAGCGATCTCCTGCTGGCAACGGCTCCTTGTATCGAGGTAGTTGCCGAGCGAGTCGCCGCAGTCCTTTGCCAGACACAGAAAACCCGCGTGCTTGCCCGAGCAGTTGTTGTGCACGCGCATCGGCTTCTGGCCAAGAAGCAGCATCGCGTGCCGAGTCGCCGGGTCGAAGGGCGCGTGCGGACCGCAGCCGAGTTGGCCTTCGTGCAAGCCGGCCTTCTTCAGCAAGCCGCGCACGCACGAAGTGTGAGCCTCGGTGCCATCGTGGCTCGCGCACATCACCGCGATCTCCGCATCCGTCGTGCCGAACTGACGGTCGAGGCCGCGCTCGAGGACGGGCAAAGCCTGCAGCGGCTTGGTCGCGGATCGACAGATCACCAAGGCCGCAGGCGCCCCGACGGACAACAGCAGGTCGGAACCGTGCCAGACAGCGACGGAACCGCGGTGCCAGGATTCGACGCGACCACTGCGGCTCACGGTGGTGAGCACGGCACCTTCGGACAAGGGAAGACTCGGCATCGGCAAGGCCCTTCGTTATAACGCCACGCCGCCGCTGGCCGATGGCAGTGGCCACGATCCATGGACCTCATCGAAGTCGAGCTCGCCCGCGTCGTCATCCAGCAAAAGGGCGAGCAGCAATACATCCACCTGCGCGAGAAGGGCGGGGCGCACCGCGCCTTTCCGATCGTCATCGGCTTCACCGAGATCGAGGAGATCAACCGCAAGATCAATGGCGTGCAGGCGCCGCGCCCGTTGACGCACGACCTGGTGGGCCGGCTGGTGAAAGAACTCGGTTTTCGACTGACGCGTGTCGTCGTGACCGAACTGCGCGAAGGCACCTTCTTCGCCAACCTGGTGCTGGCGCCGAACCAGGCCCAGTCGGACCCCGCGGGCGAAGGCGACCGGCGCGTGGACTGTCGACCCTCGGATGCGATCGCACTGGCAGTGCAGACCGGAGCAAGAATCTTCGTCTCGCGCGAAGTGCTCGACGCGATGGCGCCCGGCACCTGAGCCGCGTAGCGTCTCTTCCACGCCGTGACCAAAGGCCGAGGGTCATGGGCGCGCGGTGGGATGGCAGAGCGGCCGAATGCGGCGGTTTTGAAAACCGCTGTGCCTTCACGGGCACCGGGGGTTCGAATCCCTCTCCCACCGCCATCCTTTCCGCGCCGTTGCCACCGGCTCGGCGCGCCGCCACAGTCGGCGCATGGAAACCGTCCTCGTCCTCAACCAGGACCAGATGGGCCACGGCGATCGCGCGCTGGGCCAAAAAGTCCTCGCCACCTTCCTGAAGAAGTCGATCCGACTGCGCAACTTCACCGCGATCGTGATGTTCAACTCCGGCGTCAAACTCGTTGCAGCTGACTCGCCGGTGCTTGCGGAACTGCGCGCGTTGGAAGAACACGGCGTCGATCTGCTGCCATGCGGAACGTGCGTGCAGCACTTCGGCGTCACGCCAGCCGTCGGCAAAGTGTCCGACATGGACAGCGTGGTCACAGAACTCGACCGCGCCGCGAAGGTCATCACGTTGTGACGCGATCCTTGCGCGCGACTGCGTCCCTTTCTCCGGCGCGGACTTGCGTAAGGAACTCGGGGCGGTGTTCTTGACGACTCATCGATGCCGATCCCGCGCCGCAGTCTGACGCTCGCCGTCGCCGCCCTGCTCGCCGCCTGCGCGAGCTACGAGCCGCAGCCAGTCGATCTCGCCGCGCACGACGCCAGCTACCGGGCGCGAATGCCCGACCTGGATGCAGTGCGCGCATTTGCGCGCTCCCTCGGCGCCCGCGTCGACGGCGAGGCGCTGACGCGGCAGGAAGCGCGCACCTTGGCGCTGTGGTTCCACCCTGAGTTGCGCCGCGCGCGGGCACAGGTCGACGTCGCCGCGCAACTCGCAGAAAACTCCGGCTACTGGCCCGACCCGACGATCCAAGGCAGCGTCGCGGACAAGCTCGGCAACACCAACCCTTGGCTCGTGACCAGCGCCGTCGGGCTCACCGTCCCGTTGTCGCGGCAGTTCTCGCTGCAGCGGCAGCTTGCCGACGCCAAGCACGGCACCGCGCGACTGCTGACTCTGGTGCGCGAAGTCGAGGTTCGCGATGCGCTCGACGCGACCTGGACGCGCTGGAGCGCGGCTCAGCATCGTGCCGATGCCTTGACGGAGTTGTGCGCGACGCTGAAGGCGCTCGATCAGATCGGTGCCCGGCTGCTCGCTGCGCACCAACTGTCGCGACCGCAAGCCCGGATCTTCGCGCTCGAACACGCTTCGCGGTGCGCGGAGCTCGATGCGGCGCTCGCCGACGCGACCATCGCCCGTGCAGAAATCGACCAGATGCTCGGCCTCCCGCCAGGCAGCGCCGTGCCGTTGCGCCAAGAACTCACGATCGAATCGCGCGCGCCGCAGCAGGACGCGGTCGCTGCCGCATTGCGCGAGGGCCCACGCCTGCTGCCAGCATGGCGCGCTCACGTCGAGGCCGAACGGCGCGTCGAGCACGAACTGAGCAAGCAATGGCCGATGCTCACCTTGTTTCCTGGCTGGGAAGAAGAGGACGCGACGAACCGGCCGGCGATCGGATTCACGTTGCCGCTGCCGCTGTGGAACCGCAACCGTCTCCTCGTTGCCGAAGCCGAGGGCCAGCGGCTCGCGGCCAAGACCGCGCTCGAATCCGCGCTCGAAGAGTCGACGCAATCGCGCGTTCGCGCCAGCGCCGCGCGCCTTGCCGCCATGTCGCGCCGGACTCGCCTCGAGTCGGAACTCGCGCCCGCGTGCCGCGAGCAACTCGCGGACGCGACGCGGCTCGCCGAACTCGGCGAACTCGATCCGCTGCTGTTGCTCGACGCCGTGACGCGGCTCTACGAAGCGCAGCGCGACGCGCTCGCCGCAGCCGTCGACGAAGCCGCCGCGACCGCGGCCGAGAACTCGCTCTTCTGGCCCGAAGGCTGCAACCCACGCGACGCCGGAACGACACCGACCCAGGAACCGAAATGACCGCAAGAGCCATTCTCGTCGCTTGCCTCGCGCTCGCTGCCGCCGCGTGCTCGAGGTCGGCGCCGGGCGCGACCGACCAAGGCCCCGCCAAGTCCGAGACCAAGACCAATCGCGTCGCGCTGCCAGCGCTGGTGCGCAGCAATCTCGGCATCAGCTTCACGACGGTCGAGCGTCGCCGCGTCGCCGTGTCGCTGCGGCTGCCTGGCCGCTTCGAGTTGCTGCCGCAGGGACGTCAGGAATACCGCACGCCGATCGCCGGGCGCGTGCAGGTGAAGGCCACGCCGATGCAACGCGTGCAAGCCGGAGACGTGCTCTACGAGTTGGATGCTCCCGAATGGCGCACGACGCAGCGGCGCATGCAAGACCTCGAGACCAGCCGCGGCATCACGCACGCGCGGCTCGAAGCGATGACGCCGTTGCTGGCAGCGCACGAAGCGCACGAGAGCAGCTTGCGGGAGGCGCAGAGCGTGCTGCGCGCGCGCATCGAGCAGGTCGAAGCAACGCAGCGCGAGGTCGGCGGCCATGCCGAAGAACTCACCGCCGCGCGTTTGCAGTTGTCGCAGGTCTCGGCGCAAGTCGCCGAAGCAGCCGAGAAGCACGCCAACCTGATTGCGACCTTGACTGAGTTGCGCGCCGAACTGGCTGCGATGCAGCAGCGCCTCGCTTTCGAAGTCGACGCGGCCTCCGCGATCACCGGTCTCGAGGCCAAGGTGTTGCTGGCCGACGACGATGGCGCGCCACACTGGCGCAAGCTGCACACGATCGAAGTGCGCGCCCGCCGCGCCGGGATCGTCGATCGCTTGCCAGCGGCCGACGGCTCGTGGGCCGAAGCGTCCGCGCTGCTCGCTCAGGTTGTCGATCTCTCGCAGATCCGCTTCCTCGCGCATGGCTTGCAAAGCGACCTGCCGCGTCTGCAGGACGGGCTTCTCGCGCGCGTCGTGCCAGTTGGCGCCGTGAAAGGCGCAGCGAGTGTGGGCGCTTTGCGCATCGGCGTCGCGGCCGATCCCCAGCAACGGACGATCGACCTCTACGTCGAGGTGCCGACACCACCATCGTGGGCCAGACCCGACGTCGCTGCCTTCGTCGAGATCGAGACCGAGGCGACCGCCGTCGCCGAAATCTGCGTGCCTTCGCGCGCCGTGATCCAAGACGGGCTGCACAAGGTCCTGTTCCGCCGCGCGAAGGACGATCCGGACACCGTGATCCGCTGCGAGGCAGACCTCGGCCTCGATGACGGCCGCTGGGTCGCGATCCAGAGCGGGCTGTCCGACGGCGACGAGATCGTCGTCGAAGGCGCATACGAACTCGTGCTCGCGACCAGTGGCAGCCAACAGAAGGGCGGCCATGTTCACGCCGACGGCACCTTCCACTCCGACGAAGACCACTGACGCAGCATGTTCCAACGGCTCATCGCTGCAGCGCTGGCGCGACCCTTCCCCACGCTGTTCCTGGCTGCGCTCGTGGTGGCCCTCGCGGCCTACCAGGTGCCGCGCATGCCCTTCGACGTCTTCCCCGAGCTGAACGCGCCCACAGTCGTCGTGCTCAGCGAGGCCCCGGGCTTCGCAGCGGACGAAGTTGAGCAGACGATCACGTTCCCGATCGAGAGCGCAGCGGCAGGCTTGCCGGGTGTGCGCCGCGTGCGCAGCAGCAGCGCGATCGGACTGTCGTTGGTCTGGGTCGAGTTCGACTGGGGCGCTGACATCTATCGCGCGCGCACGCTGGTCGCCGAGAAGCTCGCCGCCGTGAGGGATGTGCTGCCCGCCGACGCGCACGCCGAGATCACCCCGATCACGTCGATCACCGGCGAGATCATGCTGCTGGCGCTGTCATCGCCCGATGCGTTGCGCACGCCAAAGGAGCTGCGGGCCTACGCCGAGTTCGAACTGCGCAACCAGCTCCTCGCCGTCCCCGGCGTCGCGCAAGTGATCGCAATCGGCGGCGACCTTCCCGAATACCAGATCAACGTGCGCCAAGAGGACCTGCGGCTGCACGGTCTCACGGTCGCCGACGTCGTCGACGCGGCGGCAGGCGCGCACAGCACTGCCGGAGCCGGCTACCTGCCCGACCATGGCGGCCGCGAAGTGCCGATCCGCCAGTCGGCGCGGGTGAAGAGTGTCGACGACATCGCTCGCACGCTCGTGCGAATGCGCGATGGCGCGCCGATCACGATCGGACAGGTTGCCGACGTGCAGCTCGGCGCGGCGCAGAAGCGCGGCGTCGCCGCGGCGGACGGGCGCAACGCAGTCGTGCTGTCGGTGCAGAAGTCGCCAAGCACCAACACCCTCAGGCTCACTGCCGCCATCGACGACAAGCTCGACGACGCAGCGAAGTCGATGCCCTCTGGCATGAAGCTCGACCGCCACGTGATGCGGCAGTCGGACTTCATCGAACTGTCGCTCGACAACCTGATGGGAGTGTTGCGCGACGCTGCGATCTTCGTCGCGATCATCCTCGTCCTGTTCTTGCTCGACGTGCGCACGACGTTGCTGACGCTGACGGCGCTGCCGCTCTCGCTCGCCGTCGCGCTTCTGGCGCTCTGGGCGCTCGGCCTGTCGATCAACGTGATGACGCTGGGCGGCCTCGCGGTTGCGATCGGCGGACTCGTCGATGATGCGATCATCGACGTCGAGAATGTGTTCCGGCGCCTGCGCGACAACTCCGCGCGACCAAGAGGGGAACGCCGCGGCGTTGCCGCCGTCGTGCTCGCGGCCAGCAACGAGATCCGGCAGCCGATGGTGTTCGCGACCTTGCTGATCGTCATGGTGTTCGTGCCGCTGCTGTTCTTGCAAGGCATCGAGGGACGGTTCTTCCGGCCACTGGGGATCGCCTACATCGTGTCGACGGCTGCATCGCTCTGCGTCGCGTTGACCGTGACGCCCGCGCTGTGCTTGTTGCTCTTGGGCAAAGCGAAGGCCAGCACGCAGCACGGCGAGCACGACAGTCCGTTCACCCGCTGGATCGTGCGCAACTACGGTCCGTCGCTCGACCGCGCGCTGCGCAACGAGCGACGGGTGATGGGCGGCGCGGCGATCGCGACCGTCGCGAGCCTGTGGCTTGGTTCGACGTTCGGCACCAGCTTCTTGCCCGGGTTCAATGAAGGCACGCTGACCGTCTCGCTGATGGCGCCGCCCGGCACTTCCTTGGCCGAGAGCGATCGCCTCGCCAGCAGCGTCGAGCGGCAGTTGATCAACGCGCCCGGAGTCCGCTCCGTCGTCCGCCGAACCGGCCGCGCCGAGCGCGACGAACACGCCGAGCCCGTGAGCAACTCAGAGATCGACGTGGCCGTGCTGAAGGGCGCCACCAAGTCGCAAGTGCGCGCCTCCATCGACGCCGTGCTCGCTGGTGTGCCCGGCATCACGACGAGCGTCGGCCAACCGATCGAGCACCGGCTGAGCCATGTGCTGTCCGGCACACCGGCCGCTCTCGCGGTCGTCGTCCAGGGCCATGACCTCGATCTGCTGCGGCAACTCGCGTCGCGCATCGAGCGCGAGTTGCGTTCGATTCCTGGCACGCGCGACGTCGCCGGCAACCGCGAGGTCCAGGCGACCTCGATGCCGGTCCGCTACCGCACGCGCGAACTGGCGGCCGCGGGCCTTACACCTGCAGACGCCGCCACGCAGGTTCAACAGGCCTTGCTCGGCCAGAGTGTCGCGACGGTCAGCGAAGGGGCTCGGCGCTACGAGGTGGTCGTGCGCTTGCACGCAGACGAGCGGGCGAGCCCCGAGCAGATAGGCTCGCTCCAGTTGCGCGGCCAAGGCGGCGCAACGGTGCGACTCTCGGATGTGGCGGACCTGTCGATGGAACGCACTTCCAACCTGATCGCGCGCGAGAACGGCCGCCGCAAGGCCGTCGTCTCGTGCAACGTGCAGGATGGCTACAACCTCGGGCAACTGGTCGAAGAAGTTCGTCGTCGTTGCGAACCGATCGTCGCGGACACCGGTTGCACGCTCGCACTTGGCGGCCAGTTCGAAGCGCAGCAATCGGCAAGCAGCGCAATCACGGCGATGGGAGCCCTGGTGCTCGTGCTCATGGCCTTCTTGCTGAACGGCGCACTAGGCTCGATGCGCGCGGCGTTGCTGGTGATGGTCAACCTGCCGCTCTCCTTGATCGGCGGCATCGCCGCCATCTACCTCGGCACTGGCGCTGCGCCGATTGCCAACACCTTGGCGTTGATCGGCCTGTCGAGCGATCGTTACGAAGCGCCCGTGGTGTCGATTGCCAGCCTCGTCGGGTTCATCACGCTGTTTGGGATCGCGGTCCGCAACGGCATCCTGCTCGTCCGCCACTACCTCGACCTGCTGCAACAAGGCGTCGGCTTCGACGAAGCGATTCGCCGCGGCTCCAAGGAACGACTCGTGCCAATCCTGATGACCGCACTCACCGCGGCGCTCGGCCTGTTTCCGCTGGTGCTCGCGTCGGGCGAGCCCGGCAGCGAACTGCTGTCGCCGTTGTCGGTCGTCGTGCTCGGCGGCCTACTGTCTTCGACCTTCCTCAATCTGCTCGTCGTACCTGCCGGCTTCTCGCTGCTGTTCCGCGGCATGCACGCTCGCGGCGAGTTGGCCGGAGTTTCTTCCATCGAGAACCCATGAACGCATTGCACACGACCTGCGCCATCGTTTTCGCCGCTCTCCTCTCCACCGCCTGCCGGGACGCTGCCCACGACCACGCGCACCCACACCCACAGGCCGAGAAGCCGGCGCCTTTCGAGCAGGACCACGGCCACGCGCACGACCCCGCGCAGAGAAAGGACCTCGGCGAGGCGACCATCGGGAGCCGCACGATCCGGGTGATCCGCATCGCTGCCTTGGAGCCGGGCAAGGAGAGTGACTTCGACCTCGAGTTCGGCAAGCAGGCGCGGCCGGAGACGGTGCGGTGCTGGGTCGGCCTCGAGTCCGGCATCGGCTCGCGCAAGGTGCGGTTCGCCAACGAGGGAGAGAGCGTGATGCACGGCCATCCCGAGGTGCCCTCGACTTTGCCTGAGGGTTCGCGCTTCTGGATCTCGATCGAAGAGAACGGCGCCACGGCGACTGCGTCGGTCGCCCTTGACAGCTGATCGGAGCGACATCGCGGCGGCGGCACCTCCGGCCCACGACCGCCGCGATCCGATACCGCCCTTGCTTCGATCTGCGTGGCTCGCTTTACTGCGCGCCCCCATCTCGCGGAGAGGTGGCAGAGTGGCCGAATGCGTCACCTTGCTAAGGTGATGTACCGGTAACGGTACCGGGGGTTCGAATCCCCCCCTCTCCGCCAGTTTTTTGTCCCTGGGCTGGCCTCGACCTTGCGAACGCACCTACGCGCGCGACCTTCGCCGACGATGACGAGCGCCTCGCGCCGCTTCGTCGCTGGCGCACTGCTCGCACTGGTTGCATGCCGCGGTCCCGAGCTTTGTGTCGAAGCGCCGGGGCCGCTCTATGTCGACGGCACGCGCGCCAACAGCGGCGAGCGACGCCCATTTTCCTACTACGGCACGGCGAGCGTCGACGCGCTGCCCAAGGACGTGGGTGACCGGCCCGACTGGAGGCTGCAGCGAAGTCGAACTTCGTTGGCGATCCCTGCACCCGTGACGCCCTGGGTCTTTCCGCTGGACCTGCCGCTCGAGTTGCTGGTGCGCCCGTTTGTTGGCGTCGCCGACCAAGTCGTAACGGTCGCGCCGCAGCCGGTTGAAGGCCAGGTCACGGTCGGCTTCCAACCAGAAGGTCTCGAAACGCTGCGCACGCGCGCTTTCGCCGCGCGCGCGGCGCGGTGAATTCCCGATGACACACAAGAAGTCGGCGCTGGTGCTCGGCCTCGGACGATTTGGCGGCGGCGTTGCAGCGGCGCGCTTTCTGAGCAATCGGGGCTATGCGCTGCGCATCGCGGACCGCAGCAGCGGCCCTGACCTCGACGACAGCCGGACGCAGGTCGCCAAGTTGCCGGATGTCGACTTCCAACTCGGCCGCGAAGACGAAGCGCTGCTCGACGGCATCGACCTGATGGTCGTCAACCCAGGCATCCCCGACCAGCACCCGCTGCTCGCGGCGGCCCTGCGTCGCGGAGTCGAGCGCACGCAAGAAGTGAACTTGTTCTTGGAGCACTACCCAGGCCGCGTCGTCGCGGTGACTGGCACCAACGGCAAGTCGTCGACTTCGACGATGCTGCACGCAGCGCTTTGCCGCGGCGGCGTCGATGCGCTGCTCGGCGGCAACATTGGCCGCAGCCTGCTCGAAGACGAAGGGCGCTGGCAACAGGACCAGGTCGCCGTGCTCGAGATCTCGAGTTTCCAACTCGACCGCGTCGATCCTGCGCGCCACCGCGTGCACGGCGCCGTGCTGACGAAGATCCTCAAGGACCACGTCGATCGCCACGGCTCTCTCGACGCCTACCACGCCGCCAAAGCAGTGTTGCCGCGCATGGCCGTCGCCTTCTGCGTGCACGCGGCCGAGGATCCAGTCGCGGCGCGCTTTCTGACTTCGGCGCGACGACTTGTCTATGCCGACGACCTGACGCCATTGGCCGGCGGCGGCATCGAGGCTTCGTGGCTCTGCACCAGGACCACCGATGGCGAATGCGAACGCATCGTGCACGCCGACGCGATGTGCATGTTCGGAGACTTCCAGCGCGAGAACGCACTCGCGGCCGCGGTGGCGGCGCGTCTGTGCGGGGCCTCTGCACACGGCATCGGGCTCGCGCTGGCGAACACCGCGCCGCTGCCGTTCCGGCTGCAACTGTTGTGCACGATCGACGGCGTGCGCATCTACGACAACGCTGTCTCCACCGAGGTTGAGTCCACGCGGTCGGCGCTGCGCAATCTGAAGGGCAAGATCCATTGGGTCGCCGGCGGCAAGAGCAAGGACGGCGACTACCAAGCCGTCGCCGAGGCGACGGCGCCATTCGTCGCTACCGTGCATGGGTTCGGCGCGGCCGCAGTTCCGCTGGCGGCAGCATTGGCAAGGACCAGCACGGCGCCGCCGACGACTTCGCACGTGCGCGTGCAGGAGGCACTCGATGCAGCGCTGCGCGCGTGTCGTCAAGGCGACGTGCTGCTCTTCAGCCCGGCCTTCTCCTCGTTTGACCAGTATCCGAACTACCGCGCGCGCGCGCTGGAGTTCCACGCGTGGGCGACAGCCCGTCGAGGCGGCCCGGCAGCCGGCAAACCCGACGCCGCGACTGCCGCCGAAGCCTGAGCAAGATCGCCGCCGGCGGGATCCGCGATTTCAGCCCGGCGCTGCGCTTCCTGGGCATTTGTGCCCGCAGGCTGCCGCCCGCCTGCGTCGCTAGCCACCAGCCTCGCCCCCGCTATGCTCCGCGCCCGCGATGCAGATCTGCTCGTCTTGCCAGAAAAACCCTTCGACGATCGTCCTGATGGACCTGGACGGCGGCAGCGTGTCGTCGCAGCAGCACCTGTGCTCGCCGTGCGCCGAGAAGCTGGGCGTCGTGCAGCCGAAAACGCCATTGAAGTTGTCGGCGGACCTGCTCGAAGACCTGCTCGGCTCCGTGCAGCAAAAGGCCTCGCAAAAGCGCCGCGAGCCAGGCTGCCCCGGCTGCGGCATGACGACGCAGCAGTTCAAGAACACGGGTCGGCTCGGTTGTCCGCGTTGCTACGAGAGTTTCCGCGACGACCTCGTGCCGCTGCTGCAACGCGTGCATGAGTCGAGTCAGCACCGAGGCCGGCTGCCGGGCCAGTTGCAGGCGGCGCCGCCGCCCATGCTCCGCGCCAGCGCCCCGATGGAAGAACTCGTCACCCTGCGCAAACAACTCGACGACGCGGTGCGCGGCGAGCGATACGAAGAGGCTGCGAGTCTGCGCGATGCGCTGCGGCGGGCCGAGCAGCGAGATGCAGGCGGCGACGCCGGGGAGAACTCGTGAGCAAGAAGCGCCGCGGTGAACCGCCGGAGTTCCGCGCCGGCGAGTGGTTGAAGGGCGATGGCCCGCAGAACGACATCGCCATCTGCACCAGAGTGCGGCTCGCGCGCAATCTGCAAGGCTTCCGCTTCTCGCCGAGGCTCGAAGCCGACGAGGCAAAGCAACTGACCGAATACGTCGTGCAGCGCCTCGCTGCGCCCGGTCTGCCGGACGAACTCGCCGTCGTCGATCTGCCCTTGCTGGAAGAGATCGAGCGCACCGTGTTGGTCGAACGCCACTTGATCAGTCGCGAGCAGGCGACCAGCAAGAAGGCGCGCAGTGTCGCGATCAACGCCGAAGAGAGCGTCGCGTTGATGGTCAATGAAGAGGACCACCTGCGACTGCAGGTGTTCCAGTCCGGACTGTCGACCGAGGCCGCGTGGAAGCACGCCGAGCAGGTCGACGAGGCCCTGATGCAGCGACTGCCGCTGGCCTACAGCGAGGAGTTTGGGTTCCTCACGTCGTGCCCCACCAATACCGGCACCGGCATGCGGCTGTCGGTGATGCTGCACCTTCCGGGTCTTGTCTGGGCCGAGGAAATCGAGAAGGCGACGAACACGGCGCAGAAGATCCACCTCGCCGTCCGCGGCCTCTACGGCGAAGGCAGCAAGGCGCTCGGCGACTTCTACCAGGTCAGCAATCAGGTCACGCTCGGACGGACCGAGCAGCAATTGCAGTCCGACGTGCAACTCGCCGTGTCGCGGGTCGTGCAGTGGGAACGCGAAGTGCGCGACGCCCTGCTGCGCGGTTCGGCCCGCCCCCGGACCCTGGACCGGGTCCACCGCGCCCTCGGCACCTTGGAACGGGCTCAGATTCTCAGCAGCGAGGAGGCGCTGGGCTGCCTGTCGGCCTTGCGATTTGGCGTCCACCACGGGGTCGTCGACGGCTTCGACGTCGCGGCGATCAACAAGGCGCTCCTGCTGTCGCAACCGGCGCACCTGCAGCGGTTCACGAAGGAACGACTGGAGCCCGAGGAGCGCGACCAGCGCCGGGCAAAGCTCCTGCGCGAGATCCTGGGCTGCGAGCCCTAGTCCGGGCAGACCGCATCCGGCTTCAGCCCTGCGCATCCAGGAAAGTGCTGAAAAATGCGGGTTTCGACCCGCCGCTCCCGCGGCTTAGAATCCGGTTCGTCTCGGTGCGACCGGACCTTCGGGAGTTCGAGTGTTCGTTCCCGAGCCGGAACCACAACTTGCGTCAATCCACGTCCGCTCGTCGCCGATCAAAGCACTAGCTAAGTCCCCGATCCCGCGAGCCCGGAGTTACACCAAGATGTTCGATCGCTTCACGGACCGCGCCAAGAAGGTCATGAGCTTCGCCCGCCAAGAGGCGATGAAGTTCAACCACGAATACATCGGCACCGAGCACATCCTGCTCGGGCTGGTCCAGGAGGGCAGCGGCGTCGCCGCGAACGTCCTCAAGAACATGAACATCGACCTCGAGAAGATTCGTCACGAGGTCGAGAAGATCGTCAAGACCGGCCCCTCCATGGTCACCATGGGGCAGCTGCCATTCACGCCGCGCGCCAAGAAGGTGCTCGAGCTGTCGATGGAAGAAGCCTCGCAGTTGAGCCACAACTACATCGGCACCGAGCACCTGCTGCTCGGCCTCATCCGCGAGAACGAGGGCATCGCCGCGCAGGTGATGATGAACCTCGGCGTCAAGCTGGATGAGGTCCGTGAAGAGGTTCTCGAGTTCCTTGGTGCGAGCGAATCGAACCAGGACGACGAGTCGGAGAGCGAGTCCTCATCGGGAAGCGGCGGCAGCAGTTCGCGCGAAAGCAGCAGCAGCAGCTCCAGCCCGCAACCGCAATCCAAGAGCAAGACGCCCGCGCTCGATTCGTTTGGCCGCGACCTCACCGAACTCGCCCGCGAAGGCAAGCTCGACCCCGTGATCGGCCGAGACCAAGAAGTCGAACGCGTGGTGCAGATCCTGTCGCGCCGCACCAAGAACAACCC
>SXGT01745909.1_pt1 | contig 27018 bp, 6 predicted proteins | sample 3176221 | NCBI WGS metagenome assembly SXGT01 (sample SAMN11356862, study PRJNA531348) | freshwater metagenome | isolation source: freshwater sample F1-120 | place: China: Fuxian Lake, Yuxi | collected 2017-12-25
GGCGGTGGCGGCGGCGGGGCCGGCGGGCCGTCGTGGGGGATCTTCTGGTACCGCGCGTCGGGCGCGTCCGGGAGCGTCAGCGAGACCGGAAACGCGTATGGCGCCGGAAGCTACGGCGGCGCGGGGGGCAGCGGCGGGAGCAGCAGCTGGAACTGGGGCTCGGCGGGTGCGTCCGGGGCGTCGACGGCCACCGGCGTGTATCGCTGCCAGTACGCCGCGCCGAGCGCCTGCCAGTAGTCGAGCGCGTCTTCTTGCGGTCCCACAGCGCCGATCCGGCTCGCTGACCTCGAATTCACCCGTGCCTGGCCGTCCGACTCCTTCGTCGTTGTCCGCGACGTAACTTTGGCTACGCCTGCGCCTTGGAGCCGCGGCCGCATGCGCTCGCCCGAAGCGACGCGCCTCGGTGGCAAGCGCCGCGTGCGAGCAAAGCGCCGGGCCAACGCCTACCGGTCTCCTCCCGTGCGGCACCCGCCGCCGTGCTCCTCGATCGCCGCCGCGAGCCTTCGATCCGGCCCGCCGGACGCTGACGCTCGCCAGCCGTCTTGCGTCATCGTCACCGCGGGAAGGCTTGCCAGCCCTCCCCAGGCTCCGAGGCGTAGACAAGCACCGGGGGGAAGGTGACCTTGTGGTGATCCTCAGAGAGGGTGATTTCGAAGCGCGCAAGTCCGAATCGAGGGGTGCAAAGACCGCGGCACGAGACTTCGTACCACCCACGCAGCTTGCGCCCGTCGCGCGCGAGTCCGACCTCGGATCCGCCCAGCAGTTTCGCCGCGATCGGCTGGCGTGCCGCCAGCGCGGCGATCTCCTCGGGCGTCACGAGCGGTCTGCTGGCACCGCCCTCGGTCATCACGACCGCTTCGAGGAAATCGCTGATTTCGCGCCGTGTGGTCGGCGTGAGTGCCAACAAGGCCGGAAGATACGAAACGGCGCGATCAGATTCGCGCACGCCTTCGACCGTCTTGCCATCGATGCCGACACAGACGCCCGGGCTCGGGGGGATGTCCACAGCCTGCTTGCTGAAATCGTGGTCCTCGAAGGCCACGACCGCCAGGACGTGCGTGCCGATCGTCGTCTCCAGGTATGAAATGTAGCGGCGCTGTGCTCCCAGTCCGATGACCTCGCGACCACACGTCGCGATGCGTTCGAGTCGGGCCGTCGTCGTCGCCTCCGCCGACTTCCAATCTCGTACTGCGTTGCGCGGCGCGTCCGCGGGCACGACAGGCGCAGGTGACGGGGGCGCACCGAGGAGCAGGCAGAGAGCGAATGCGAATGACATCGTCGACCTCATTGGCCGGACGCGCGGCCGGTGACAGCTAAGACGCGATTCTACTGCCACGGGCGATCCGCGTCGACCGGCTAACGCGTCGCCCGAAACGTCCCGGTCACCGGGCCCGACGGACACTGCGCCGTGGCCGTGAGCGTCAACGCATCGCACTTCGGACCGAGCTCCACCGTCACCTCGCCTCCGTCGAGCGTCACCGGCAATTCGCCATCCGCGCACACCGCCTCGACAAAGACGCAATCCGCACCCGTGCAGGTCCCGCCGTCGGTCGATGCGGTGGCGCGAACGCCGGGCTCGAGCTTCGCGCGGAAGAAGCTCACGCGCGCGGTCGAGACGCCGCGCTTCGCGATCAGCTCCGTTCGACTGACGTTCACCGAGACGCGCGGCGTGTCCGGACCGAACGCGAAGTTCATCACGACCGCGCTGCCCTCGCCGCCGTCGGCCCAGGTCCCAGCGTACGAGCCTGCCACGTCACAGGCGGTGGGCGTCGGTTGCTCCGGCGCCTGGCACGCCGACACGCCGGCCGCGTCCGTCGCGCAGACCGCCATGCGCTTGGTCCCGAGCGCCGACGGGTCCGCGTCCGCCGCGATCGGACTCTCGGTGCGCGCGGCGCCCGCGAGGTCGACCGGCTTGACGACATCGATGAGCTCCCAGCCGTACCGGAAGGCATAGTCCGCGTCCCACATCGCGACGTGGCCCAGCCCCGGTCGTAGGTCGTCGAACGGAGGCGCCCATGGATCGACCACGTAGCAGCGTCCGCGGGCTGCGACCGGCGGCCCGGCGAACGTCCCGCCGATGTCCCTGAGGTCGTAGACCTCGGGCCCATCGAGGCACCCGATCGCGACTGCGTGCGCACCGACGCCTTGCACCTCCAAACCGACGACGACGAGCTGGCGGATCTCGGGCGCGAGCGTCGCCGCATAGGCGCCCAAATAGGCCTTCTCGCGGCAGTTGCCCCAGCGCAACGACGCGCTGATGGTCGCCAGACGTTCCAGGTCGCCTAGCGTGATGCCGCCATCCAAGAGCTCGACCGCAGGCTCACCCGTCAGCGCCCAGATCGCCGTGCGCACGAGGAACAGCGGCATGAGGCCAATCGCCGTATCGACCACGATGCGCGGGTTGTTCGTCGAGTAGATGTTGTACGAGATGATCTCTTGCGCGCGCCTCAAACGCGTCTCGAGGTCGAGGTCTCGCGCCATCGCCGCGCGCACGTCGCGCAGGGTCGACGGCCCGCCGTCGTCGCGCGGCGCCTCGACCGACGCGACGCTCATCACCGTGCGCCCCAAGACATCCGCTGTGTCGTGCGGGCTCCACGACGCGCCGACGCTGCAGGTCGGCAACGCGGCCGTGCCGATCGCCTGCGCCAACGTGTCGATGGCCGCGGCATGGCGTTCCTCGAACGCCGCCGGTGGCAAGTCCATGCGCCCCGCCGCCGTGCGCAAGACGACGGCCGCGGTCGTGCGCGCATCGACGCCGGTCTCGACGATGATCGGCGCGGCCGCGTCCTCGCCCAAGGCTGCGACATGCAACGCCGGCGTCACGTTCGTGGTCGGGCGGAGGTCCACCGCGGCCAGCGCCCGACGCTCCGAATCGCCGCTCACGACCGCCACGAGCAACACCTCGCTCGCGTCGGGCGGCGCGACGAACGTCAGCGCATACGCGCCGTCGGCGCCGCTCTCTACCGAGCCAAGCGTGGCGCCCTCCAAGCTCTGCGCGTGGACGGTGACGCTCTCGCCCGGCTGCGCGCCCGGCACCTGGGCCGTACCGCTGATCACCCGCTCCTCGCCGCCCCCGGCCGACGAACAGGCGGCGAGTAACGCAAGGACCGAAAGCGTGCATCGGTGGCGAGTCATCGTTCTATTGATAACGCGCACGCCGTCACCTGTCACGACCCCGAGCCCTTCGACGCCCTTCGACGCCAGCGCCCGCCCGCACGTCGTCGCGGCCCCCCTGCAGGCGCTGTTCGCGAGCGAATTTGAGACGGGCGCCCGTCCCCGTCTCCCCAATGCCAAACCGTCGCGGTGGGGCGTCTCGGAGGGTGTCATGGTCCAGTGGTTCTCACGTAGTTTCAAGTGGTTGTCGGCCGCAGCGCTCACGTGGACCGTCGGGGTCGCGGGCGCGCGCGCCGAGACCGGCACGCCCGAGCGGGTGCCCGGCGCCACCGCGGACTTCTCGGGCGTGACGCTTGGCGGCGAGCTCCCCGAGGGCGACCCGAGCCGCGCGCAGCTCAGGGCGCTCGTCGACGGCACCGACGGGCTCTCCGGCCTACCGGGGATCGTGCTCGTGCAGCGCGACAGCGAGGACTTCGCGCGCCTCCACGATGTGCTCGTGACCAAGGGCTACCTGGCGTCGGTCGTGCGCGACCTCAGCCAGCGCATCAAGATCCCCGGGAACCTCCGCATCATCGTGGGCGACTGCGGCGAGGTCAACGCGACCTACATCCCGTCCGAGCGCGCCATCGCGATCTGCCACGAGGTCATCGCCTACTACGCGGACAACTTCCGCGCCCTGTATCCCAAGGACCCCGAGCGCGTCGGGATCGCCACCGTGTCCGCCGCGACGTTCTCGCTGCTCCACGAGCTCGGCCACGCCTTCTTCGACATCTTCGGCCTGCCGAACCTGGGCAGCGAGGAAGACGCCGCCGACCGCATCGCCGCGCTGCTCCTCCTCGAGCGGGGGGATCCGGCGATCGTGCAGGTGATGGAGGGCGCGCGCGGCCTACAGGCCCTCGGCAAGCTCGGCGCCGCGACCTGGGACGTGCACGCGTTCGGCGATCAGCGCTTCTATAATGTGGCGTGCCTCGTGCTCGGTTCGACGCAGCGCCCCGACGCCATCCTCACCGGCGAGGACGAGTTCAACGAGGGCCGTGCGCGCGGCTGCATGCGCGAGTACGACCGGGCCCGCGCGAGCCTCGATCTCTTCCTCGCGCCCTACCGTCCGGCGCTCGCCGCGACGCCGACCCCGGCGCCGCAGCCCGAGCCGCCGCCGGCCACGCGCCCGGTGCTACGGTCGCTGCCGGAGCTGCTGCCGCCCAAGCCGCAGCTGAAGCCCCTCCCTTGGCTCCGCCCGCTGTCGTCGGCACCTGGACTCAGCGTCGTGCGCTGAGCCCCCCGCCTCGCCGTCGCAGGCCGCGCACGATCCAAAGACCGAGCGCCGCCACGCACACCCCGACGCCGACGTCGGCCGCGCCCGCCCCGCAGCCGCCCGAGCCGAGCGCCTGCAGCGACTGGTATGGCGCGTCGTCGCAGGCGTCGCCGATCTGATCGAGATCCGTGTCGCGCTGGTTCGTGTTCGCGGTGTCGGGACAATTGTCGACGAGGTCCGGGATGGTGTCGCGATCACCGTCGCGGTCGGCCAAATCGACCGACGCGCGGCAGTCCTCGGTCGCCTCGTTGCCCGAGGGATCGACCGCGGTGACGACCCACGCGACCGCGAGCTCCGCGGGCGGGATGGCCTTGCCCGCGGTGTCGAAGATGGGCATCGCGCGCACCGCGACGGCGACCCCGTCGCGCACGACGAGGTCGCATCCCTCGACGACCTCGGTCGCGCTTCCGTCGGCGTCGACCCGCACGCAGCGCGCGTCGCTCACCGTGAACGTGGCCGTACACGCGTCCGACACGGCCGGCGCGAAGACCGCCGGCAGCGCCAAGAGCGCGTCCAAGGCGACGCCGCAGTCGACGAGCGGCTTGGTGACGTCGCGCACCGTGAGCTTGGTCGTGCAGGTGTCCGTATCGCCACGCGCGTTCGAGGCCTCGAAGGTCACGTCAGTGACCCCGATCGGGAACGCCTCGGAGCTCGAGCGCGCCGTTAGATCCGTCTCGCAGACGTCCGTCACCTGGGCTTCGACCGCCTCCGGGTAACCGCAGACGTCCGCGGGCGCATCGACCGTGAGCTCGGGATCGCAGACGATCTGGAGCGGCGTGACGTCCGCGACGACGACCTGCGTCTGGCAGCTCGCCTGATTGCCGGCACGGTCGACGGCCGTGATGGTGACCGTGGTCGTGCCCGGTCCGGCGGTCACCGTGAGGCCGCCGCTCGGGCCGATGAGCGCCACGTCGGCCCCGTCGCAGCCATCCACGACGGTCGGCGCGAGCGTGACGGCGGCGCCGCATTGGCCCCCGGGCGCCTGGGCGGTCACCGTAGCCTGGCACGTCAGGACCGGCGGCGCCGTGTCCTCGATGACGACGGTGGTCGTGCACGAGGCGGTGTTGCCGGCGCTGTCGGTCGCGACGTAGGTCACGGGCGTCGCCCCGAGATCGTAGGTTTCGGTCGCGTCGTTGGTGACGTCCACCGGGCGCCCGCAGGCGTCGGCCACGGACGGCTCGCCGAGCGCGACCGCGACCCCGCCGGCCGTGCATTCAACCGCGCGGTTGAAGATCGGGCAGACGATGGTCGGCGGCGCGTCGTCGGTCGGGCAGTAGATGCACACCGTTTCGGGGATCGCCGTGACGAACGCGTGCAGGTCGCCGGTCGCGGTGGCCGCCGCGCCGATGATGCGGCCGTCCTCGCCGATGGCCGACGGCGTCGCGCCCGCGCCTCCGAAGGTGCCGAGGTCCTCGCTGCCGCGCGTCGGATCCCAGTAGTATGCGCGCGTCGTCCCCGCCGCAGCGCCGGCGATCGCCATGGCCCCGGCCTCGTTGAGTCCGACCACGCTGGCGCTCTCGGCGCCCTGCGCGGCGACGGCCGTGAGCGCGCCGATCGCCGACCACTGCACGACCTGGGTGGTGCCGAAGGCGGTCGTGCTGGTGCCGGCCACGATGCCGCTCTGCGTCAGGAACCGCACCGCCGCGGACCCCGCGGGGAGCGCCCCGAGGTCCTTCACGCCGCCGGCCGCCGTGTAGACGAACGCGTGCGTGTCGCCCTGGGCGGTCACGTGCTCACCGACGACGACCCCTTGGTCGTTGATGGCGATGCCCCAGCTCTCGCCCCCGGCGATCCCGAGGTCGACCGGGAAGGCGGCACCGGTCGCGGCGAAGAATGCGTAGCGCTTGCCGCTTGCGTCGAAGAGGTGGCCGGTCGATTCCCCGTGCGCGTTGACGCCGCGGACGTCGCCCGCCCCGACGTCTCGGAGGTCCTCGCCGACCGCCCACCAGAAGCCGTGCTGCTTGCCGTCGCCCGCCAGGAAGTGCCCGACGACCACGCCGTCGTCGCTGATGGCGTTCGCCGTGATGGCGCTGCCATTGGTCGGCGCAGCGATCGCCGTCGCGCTCACGCCGTCCGTCGACGTGGTGGTCTTGCCGCCGGCGCTGACGGCGATGAAGCCGGACGCGGTGGGCCCGAGGACGATTGGATCGGCCGGACTGGCGGCGTTCGGCGGGTCGGCGACGACCGTCAAGACGTGTGCGTTGAACGCGAGGTCGATGCCGACCACGCGCGTCTCGGCGCCGACGTGCTCGACCGCGACGATGGTCCCGGCGGCGTTGATGCCGACGGCGCGCGCCGTGTCCGGGCTCGCGAGGCCTGGCGTGAGGTCGACCGTGCCGCGCGTCGCGCTCCAGAGGATCGCGTGGCGACCGCCGGTTGCGGTGTCGGCCACGCCGACGACCTCGCCCGCGGAGCTGACGGCGAGGGCCTGGCTGGTCTTGCCGCCCAGGGTCCCGAGATCCGTCATCGCGATCGGGTACGGGATGTCGCCCGGCTTGACGTCGTAGTCGCACACGCCCGTCGCCGGGTTGCAGGTGCCGTCGAAGTGACAGGCGTCCGGGTCGGCGCACGGGATCGCCCCGCCCCCGCACACCCCGGCCGCGCAGCGGTCGTCGCGCGTGCAGGCGTTGTCGTCGTCGCACGCGGTCTCGTCCGGGACGCTCGCGAAGACGCACCCCTTCGCGGGCTCGCACGCGTCGCGCGTGCAGTCGTTGCCATCGTTGCACGCCAAGTAGCGCGTGGCCTCGCAGCGGCCCTTCGTACACGCCGACGCGTCCGAGCAGGCGTCGCCATCGTTACAAAGCGTCCCGTCGGCGACCGCCACGTCGCATGCGAAGGTCTCCTTGGCGTCGACACAGCGCGTCGTCGCGGCCGCGAGGCACGCGCTTCCGCAGTCGACCGCGTGGCCGACGTAGTTCTCGTCGGTGCCGCCGTCGCAATCGTCGTCGGCCCCGTTGCAGCTCGTGTCACTTGCAGCTTGCGGCAAGAGTGCTCGGCACGTGTCGACCGGTGCGACGGCGCCGACCGGGCACGTCAGGCGCCCGTTTTGCGCGCACACGCCCAGGCCGCACGCCGTGTCTGCGTCGACCCAGTCCTCGTCGACCGTCAGATCGCAGTCGTCGTCCGCCCCGTCGCAGTCCCCGTCGGCCACGCCTTCGAGCGTCTGCGCGACGTGCCGGCACGCGGCGAAGGGCTCGCAGCTGTCGAACGTGCAGACGTTGCCGTCGTCGCAGGCGCGCACCACCCCGATCACCTGGTTACTCACCTGGGGCTGCAGGCCCTGCTTCGGATCTCCGGCGACCGACGCGGCGTCGAAGTAGAGCCCGCCGGCCGCGACGCCCTCGACCCGCGCCCGGTACGTCATCATCGCGCGCTGCCCGGGGAGGAGGTCGACGAAGTCCTGCGACACCGTGCGCCCGCCCGCCGTCGCGTCGTAGCGTGCGCCGCCGTCGGCGCTGACGAACACGATCCCGGCCTGAACCGGATCGACGATCGTGAACGTCGCCACCGGCGTCTTGCCCGCGTTCTCCGCGACGACCGTCACGTCCACCGCGCCGCGATCGACCGAGCAGGCGCCGGTCCAGCTCTTGGTGAGCCGGATCGGGCCCTCGCAGGTCGCCCGGACCGGCGTGGGTGCCGACGCCGCGACGAGCGCGCCGCCCACTTCGAGGCGCGCCGTGTTCGTGAAGAGCACATCGCTCGGCGCGGGCGGGCGCGTCTGGAAGCCGAGCGTCACGCTCTCGCCCCGCGCGAGGCTGCCGACGTTCCAGACCAAGGTCGGCGCTGCCGCCTGCGAAGCGCCCACGCCCTTGATCGATCCGGCGACGTACGCGCTCTCGGCCGCCACCGTTTCGGTCACGACCAGGTTCGCTTGCGTCGTCGCGCCCGTGTTCGTCACGGTGATGGTCCAGTCGATCGGCGCGCCGCACGCGCTCCCGACCGAGGCCGCCTGAGCGACATGCAGTCCGGGCGCCGTGACCGCCACCGGCGCGGCGCTGGCCGCCGCCGGGCACGCACCCCGGTTGTCGGGCACCGCGATCCTGGACGACGCGCTGAGCGTGCCGACGCCGCTCCCCGCCCGCACCGTGATGGCCACCGCGCCCGTCGCGCCCGCGGCGAGCTCGGGCAGCGCCCAGCGCGCGGTCGTGCCTTGCACGCTCCCGCCCGCGGTCCAACTGGCCGGCACGACCGTCGCGCCCGCCGGCAGGTCGAGCCGCAGCTCGGCCTCCTTCAGCGCCCGCGTACCGGCGTTGCGGTAGTAGGCGAAGTAAGTCACTGGCTGACCCCCCTCGACACTCCCGAGCCCCGGCACGAGGGCCAGCTCGAGCTGTCCCGGCTGCGGCACGACGCGCGTCGAGTCCGACGCGAAGTCGTCGGTGGCGTCGGCCTCGAAGGCCACCGCGATCGCCGCGCTCGTCGTGAACTCCCCACCGACACCGTCGCAGGCGTCGCTCTTGGCGACCGTCAGCGACACCGTCGGGGACCCGCTCGGGTCGACCACGGCGATGACGCACACGAGCCGCGTTCCGCCGGCCGGCGGCGTGCACACGATGCCGCTATCGGCGGGCGCCTGGGCGTCGACGATGGTGTAGCCGCTCGGCACGTCCACGGTCAGCCCCACGTCGCGCGCCGGCGCGTTGCCGTTGTTCGCGACCACCACCTCGACCACGGCGGTCGACCCCGCGACCATCGTCTCGGGCGCCGCGACCGTGACGAACGGGTTCGGCAGACTGCCGGTCAGCGTCGTCACGGACGCGTCGTCGTCATCGACCTCGCAGTCGATCGCCTTGGTCGCCACGGTCGCGTTCGCGACGAGCGGCACATAGGCGCTCTCGGTCGACACCACCGTGCTGTATTGGCGCTTCCAGAGGGCGCCCGCCGCGAGCTCGCCGATGTTCTCCTGGAAGCGGCTCCCGGCCGAGACGCCGTCGCCGCTCGGGATGGTGATGGTGGCGCGGACGCCGGTCGCGACCGCCGGGCCGTCGTTCACGACCACGACCTCGTAATAGATGGGGTCACCGAAGACGGCCGCCGCCTTGTCGGCCATCAGAACGACGCGCACGTTCGTCGTCGCCACGTCCACCGTGGCTGTGCTGCTGTTGTTCGCGGCCGTGATCTCGGCGCTCGCCGTCGCGATCGTCGCGGTGTTGCTGATCCGCGCCTGGCAGATCTTGGGGACCTCCAACGCGTAGCTGAAGCTCGGGTTCGTGTTGCCGCGGTAGAGAACCTGCCAGCTGTCGAGCGTCACGCCGCCGCCCGCATTACACCCCCAGAGCTTGGGCGTGCCGCCGTAGAGGAACGGAACGTAGCTCGAGGTGCGCGACGTGATGAAGCCGCTCTTGCGCGCAGCGTGCTCCACCACCACGAAGCGGCCCTCATGCGGCACCACGAAGAAGGCATGCGCGTTCTCGTAGCCGTCCCACCAGGTCCCGGCCACGATGCTCCCGGTCGCGCCCGCCGCCTTCGACCCTTCGAGGCTATTCCACGAGCTCCCCGCCGGCATGTTCCCGAGCGCCGCCAGGTTCGTGAACACCGGCGTCAGCGAGCCCTCCGCGAGGTGCCAGGCGCACACCTGCCACCCGCCGTCCGCGCTCAGGACGCGGCCGTAGGCCGTGCGATCGAAATTCACGAAATCGACCACCGCCGCCTCGTACCCCGCGTCCTCGGGCACCGCGAGCGGCACCGCGACCCAGCTCCCGTCCGGCTGCGGCAGCTGCACCATCGGGAGCGCCATCTTCCCGGGGCGCACCCACGTCCCGCCGACCGCGCCCAGGTAGAAGCCCGTCACGTCGACGCCGCCGGGGTTGTACTGGTCGAAGATGTACGTGCTCGGCCACGCCGTCATCTCGAGCTTGCCCCCGCCGATCGTGAACGTCCCCTCGCCGCTCGGCGTCCCGAGCGCGCGCACCGTGTACGCGCCCTGGGCGTCGGGCACGAGCAGCTGGTAGGGCGCCTCCTTATAAGCCTCGAGATACGCCAGCAGCAGCGGCCAACCGGTCTGGCCGTAGTTCTTCCACCCCACGCGCGCGATGAGCCCGCGCGTCTCGCCGAGCGGATCGACGCGCTGCCACGTCGTCGGGCCGGTGCGGCGCCACATCGTCGGGATCTGCATCGACCCTTGCGTGTCGCGCCAGCGCGATCCGACGAGCCAAGACCCGGTGGGCGTGCCGTCGTTGACGAACGCCTGCGGCCCTTCCAGCGTGACCCTGCGGATCCCGAACCCGGCCGTCGCATCCTGCACCAGCACGACGTGCGTCTTGGCGTCGCCCGAGATCCCGATCGCGTAGTCGTCGCCGCTGAACGACACGCTCGGGCCCGTCTCCCCCCAACGCCATCCACTGTAGGTGGTGTCGACCGCGAGGTCCTTGTCGACGTCCGCGAGCCGCGCCCAGCCGCGCGCCGGATCGCCCGTGTACATCCAGGTCTCGGCCGTCCCGCGCGAGAACTGCTCGGCCCAGACCTGCGCGGCGACCGTCAGCCGCGACGCGCGCCCGTACGTCGTCCCCTCGCGCGACCGCAGCTCCGCATGCACGAGCCCCGCGGGCATCGACACGCTGCTCACGACGAAGCCATTGGCGCCCCGCGTCCACTGGTACGGTCGGGCGTACCGATTTCCCTTTTCATCGAAATAGCCGAGCAGGCCGAAGACGGACTGGCGATCCGGGCTCACGGCCCCGATCTCGGCGCCGGTCGAGCCCACCGTCCCGGGCGCGAGCGCGAGGTAATCGGACTGCCACGCGCCGCTCTCGAGCGGTGTCCAGAGCGATAGGACGTACCCCTCGGCGGTGTCCGAATGGCCGTAGAGCGTGCCGTTCATCTCCCCATAGATGCTGCCGGCGCTCACCATCGCGTCGAAGGGCAGCAGCTCCTCGGGCAGGGGAGCCTCGGTGCGCGCCGCGAGATAGACGCTGCTCTCGTCGCGATTGCGGTCTTGCGCGTCGCGCTGCGTGAAGTACGCGCCGCACGCCTCATCCTGCGGCGCCATGAAGCTCTGCCCCATCTCGGCGCCCGAACCGGGGAAGTAGACGGAGCGCCACGCGACACCGTCGGGCAGCGCGAGCGCGCGCACCGCCGTGTCGTAGCCGCCGGCCCGGGGTGTGAGCGTCCACTCCTCGGCGCGCGAACCTTGGGTCGTCGGGTCCGGAGCGTAATACGCCACGCCGATCCGGCTGGTGCCGCGCAGCGTCACGACCCCGTTGATGCCCATGCCCGGGCGCTGCGTGCCCACCAGCTCCTGGAGCTTCACCACGCCCGCATCCTCGAAGGCGAGCCCCAGCCGCTGCGTGCCGTCGTCACCTGGCCACACGGCCACGAGCACATCCAACATCGGCACGACGCTGTACACGTCGAACCACCAGTAGTCGGGCGAGGTCCCGAGCGGCAGCTCGAACGCGCGCGGCACCCAGCTGCCCGCCTCACGGTGAAACGCCGAGACGCGCGACCTGTAGTGGCCGCCGGGCTCCGTGTAGTAGTTCGTGACCAGCACCCACTTCTCGTGGGCCGAGCGCAACTCCATGCCGCTCGCGCCGTCCGCCAGCGGCAGCTCGTTCGCGTGCAGCGCCTCGTTGGCGTCGAACGTGAGATCGACGACGCGGCGGCCTTCCCACCAATAGGTCGTGTCGTCGTCCCACTGGAATGCCAGGGCCCGCCCGTCCGGCTGAAGATTGTAGATGTCGTAATGCACGCTCGGAGAGCCTTGCTCCAAGGTGACCGCCTCATAGCCGTCCCCGGAGTCCTGCCACCACACCGGGGACCAGATTCCCCGGGCGGAAAGGTAACAGTGGCCCCACGCGCGACCACCGACCATGTGCCACGCGCTGCAGCGCGTGCTCTGATCGAGGCTCGGAAGGCGCCTGACACTCCACGCTCCGGCCGCGAACGTCATGACATCGACGACCGACCTCTCCTCGCCGCTCGCGCTCTGGCCGTAGGTCGCCACCAGCAGCGCTCCGGTCACCGGGTCCGCCGCGTTGACATTCATCCGCGATCCCGCGACCCAGTCCGCCGGCTTGGGGACGCGATCGAACGACCAGGTGCCGTCGGTCTTGCGGTGCGCCAGGTAATAGTCGCTCGCGACCTCCGCCCGCATCATCTTCGTCTTCGTCTCGACCGCCCCGCCCGCCCACGAACGCACGAGCAGCGTGTCGTCGCTGATCTTGAACTCGACGCCCGAGTACGGGTTCGTGCCCGGCACGGGGATGCGCCGCTCCTCCCACGCCGCTCCGACCTTGACCCACTCGAGCGCCTCGTAGTTGCCGCCCTCCGCGTCGTCGTTGGTCGTACCGATGATGGTCCCGTCCGCCAGGCACGTCGAGAACCAGTGGTCGACCGGCCGCGGCGCCGACGTCGGCAGCGAATAGCTGGTGTCGGTCAGGTACGTGCACTGCAAGCCCGCGCCCACGAGGTCCGCGCGCAGCCGGATCGTCGGATGGAGCGCCGGATCCACCGTGACCGGCAGCGCGCCCGACGGGTCGGCCACAAGCCCTTCAGCGATCGTCTCGCCGCTCGCGCCATCGAGCACGCTGAACGTCGCGCTCGCGCCTGCCTGGCTGATGGTCGCCTTGGCGATGAAGCGGCCCCAGTCGACGATCTGCCCGACCGCCGCGGCCGGGATCACCGGCGAGAGGTAGCTGCCCTCGGTCCGCCCGAAGTCACCGCGCACGATGATCGCGCCCGCCGCGTCCACCTGCGTATTGTCGAAGACGCCGGCCTCGAAGTCCGCCACCGAGTCCTGCGCGAACGTGGCCGTCGCCGGCGCCGCCATCGCCGCGTTCCACGTGACGCGCAGCGCGCGTACGCCGGGGGCGGCCTCGCCCTCCAGCGCATTCGGGTGGTAGTCGAATTCACCGGAGCCGTCATCGGACGCCACCACCGCGCCCGCCGGCGGCGTCGAGAGCGAGCCCCACACGAACGGGACGTCCGCCGGGAAGTAGTCCTCGAGGACGACGCCGTCGGCCGGCCAGGGCCCGACGTTGTTATAAGCGACGTCGAAACGCACGCGCTCGCCCGCCGTAAAAGGCCCGTCGTGGTCGATGCCCTGAGCCGTTTTTATCACCATCGGATCGGCGCGATAGACCGTCGTGCCGCACGTATCGCTGTTGTTGGTGGTGATCTTCTCGACCTCGTCCTGGGCCGTGTGATCGAAGCGATAGGCCAGCGCGACCGCCGCCGTCTGGGTCACGGGGGTATGGCTCGCGACCTCCGCGCGCACCGTCCCGCCGATCGTGATGGTCGCCGTGGCCCCGGCCGGCAAACCGACGCGACGGAAATAGCGATTCGTCGCGCTCGCCGGATTATCGGTCATCAGACCGAGATAAAAATCGGATCCGTCCTTTTGCCAGCCGAGTGGCTCGGTGATCGGTGCGCCCGCCGCATCCAGCAGCTGGATCGGCGCCCCGCTCGCCGAGGTCACCTGCACCACCCGACTGTCGTCGTCGAGCTTCGCGAACCACGCCGGCACCCCATGCGTCACCTTCACGCCGTAGGCCGTCACGGTGCCGTTGTTCTTCACCTGCAAGACAAGTCTCGCGGCCGCGGACGGCGCGGTCCCCGGGAAGGCGCCGCTCGGCGTGCACACCGCCGTCAAAGCCACGTCCACCCCCGGCGTCTGCGTGTCGACCGTGCTCTCGTTGTTGCCCGGCTGATCGTCCGCGGGCGGGTTCGGCCCGATCGGATGCACACGCGCCAAATTGAGGATGTGCGCGCCGGGTTGCGGCGTCAGGCGCGTCGACGGCGTCACGAGCGACACGTCGACATAAATCGAATAAGGGCCGCCATCCCCGGGCAGGCTCGTGCGCGTATAAGCGATCCAATGAACCGGACTGGTGCCCACCGCGCTGCGCCAGCCGTTGTCGGTCGGCGCCGCCGGATTGAACACCGGCTCGGCCTCCTTCAGCGACGCCGCGTTGTAGTAGATGGCCTCGCCGCTGCCCGCGCTGGTCCCGACGAACGTCACGTCCGCCGCGCCGTCGGCCACCGGTCCGTCGAAGAGCTTGTCGACGATCGCGACCGGGCCCGACGCCTGGCGGCTCTGGTTTCCATAGCGGATGCGATAGGTGATCGTCTGCCCCGGCTGCGCGAAGCTAGGTCCGGTCTTTATCACATAAGGATCGGGCAGCGGCGTGCGCACCGCGACCGACGCATCATTGGTATAGACCGCGTCCTCGCCCGAGGTCGTCGCGCCATGCGCCGCGACCGTCAGCGTCGTCGCCGGGGCCGTCCCCGCATCGACCTTCGCCCGCAGCGTGAACGCGACGTCGCCCGAATGCCCTGCGAGCAGCCCCGCGGCCTCCCCGGACTTGGTCGGCGCGCTCGCGCCCGACCAGCTCAGCGTCCGCCCGTTCGCGCTCACCGTCGGCTGCCCGAGCGTCCAGCCGGGCGTCGTCACGAGCGTCGTCCCGGCCTCGTAGGTCAGGCCGGCCGGCAGCGTCAGCTGGAGGCTCGTCGCCTCGGCCGTGTTCGCGCCCTCGTTCGACACGATGAACGTGTAGGTCACGACCTCGCCCGCGACCGGCGCCGGCTGATCGACCCCGAGCCGCACGAAGAGGTCCGCGTTCTCGACCCACACGCGGCACGTCGTGAACACGTTGACATCGAGCGCATGCGTCTCGTCGGTGGCCCGCCCGAGCCCCGAGATGTCGAGCCACGTGCCAGAGACCGCCTGATCGTCGACCTTCACGGACGCAGCGATGGTGCCGCCCTCCATGCTGAGGAGCGCCGGCGCGACGCCTGCGCTGGCCGTGAGCACCGCCCCGATGTCCCAGCCGACCTGCGGCCCGACGACGCTCGGCGCGACCGTCAGGTTCCCGTAATGCGCCAGCGCGACCGCGTTGAACCCATGCGTCGACGACACGAACGCGACCCCGCCGGGCAGCGTGTCGGTCAGCTTGACCTGGTAGTCGGGGTTGGTCGAGTTGTTGATATATGCGAGCGTATAAACAAACGTGGACCCGGCCGACACGACCTCGGGACAGCTGCGGCGCACCTCCAGCGATGGGTCATACGAGATGATCGTCGCGGCCTCGTTCGAGATCGCCGCGAGCAGCTCCTTCGACAGGATCGCCGCCTCGTTCCGCACGACCGTGCCTGCGAAGAGATCCGCGTCGATGGCGACCGAGTACGCGAGCGTGCTCGGGTTCCCGATCGGCAGCTGCGCCGGCGCGATCGCGGCGTCGTCGACCAGAAATGCGACCCACCGTGGTGCCGCCATCGAGCCCGGCGGCCCGAAGCGTCCGCCGCCCAGCGGCTCGCCCGGCTGGAAGTGCGCGCGCACCAGCGCGTCGCTCAGCACCACGCTCGAATCGCGCAGCGAGCTCGGCAAGATCGGCGTCGTCTTGTCCGAGAACCACACCGTCCCGCCGTGCGGCACGGCGTCTGCCGCCACGAACGTCGTCCCCGTTGGAAGCCGATCGACGATCCACGTCCCGGTCGAGACGGCGTCGCCGATGTTCACATAGGACAGCGCGTAGACGAGCGTCGACGCGGGCGCCGCCACGCCGAGATCGACCCGCTTGGACACCTGCAGATAGGGATCGCCGACGGCCGTCACCGAAGCGCCCGTGGTCGTCTCGATCGGGCCGCACACGTCGTCGCGCGCGGCGGCACGCGCGGTCAGCCCAAACGACGTTCCGCTCACGTACCCGCGCGGGATGTTCACCGTCACGCCGATCGTCCGCGTGTCCAGCGGCGCCACCGACGGGTAGCGCACGACCAGCGCCGCCGGCAGCCCCGCGTAGTCGATCGCGCCGCCTGGTGCGCTCACGCTGACGAACGGCAGCGGCGTGTCGACCCCGCCGAACGCCCCTCGCGGCATCGCGATCGTCACGACCGTGTCCAGCGCGGTGTCGGTCTCGACGCCGCCGGATTGCTGGTTCCGCACGTAGATCGTGTACGTCACGTTGCCCGATCCGAGCAGCTGCGTCGTCGAGGGCGCGGCCTGCATGAACTCGAAGCTCGGCACGACCGGCTTCACGGCGACCGACTCGTCATCGGCCAAGGCCCACGTGCTGATGTTCGGTATATCGCGCGGGTTCGTCTCGCCGACGAAGGTATATTGATAAGTTTGAAACAGGCCCCTGTTCGTGATCAGCGCCGGCGGACAGCCGTTCGTCGCTTGCTTGACGGTGACCGTCATCTCGGCCGTCACGTCGCTGGGCACCCCGGCCGTCGGGAAGTAGCGCGAGGCGAGCTTGGTCACCCGGAAGGCGACCCACTTCACATCCGCTAGAATCGCTGGCGCGACGCTTGTCCATCCCCCTGAGAGGACGCCGCTCGCGACGTTGGCGTCGGGCGGGTCGTCCGGGTCGTTGGCGGCGCCGCCCGTGTGGTAGTAGACCGTGCCGACGCCGGGCGGAAGGTAGAGGGAGTTGAAGAGCGTGCCGGTCGGAACCTTGTCGACCATGAGGGTATTGTCGAGGCCCGAAGCGCCGCCGTTGCTCGCATAAAGCAGGAAGGTGATCGGGTCGCCATATCCGACCGAGCTATAAGGATTGTCTTCGGTACCGGCGCGAATCGAGGCCGAACCGCGGATCTTGTCGCCCTTGGCGTAGCGCCCGCCCGGGTCGTTGGGGATGCCGATGAGCACCTCGGCGTGGGCGCTCGCGGTCTGCGGGTTGTAGCCACTCTTGGCCGTGACGGTGTTCTCGATCTTGTGCGCGGCCGGCAGCGGGCCGCCGTGCGCGGTGTCGGCTTTGAGCTGCAGCGAGTAGCTCAGGTTGCGCGAGGCCCCCACGTCGAGCGTGCCGAGGTCCCAATAAATCGACTTGGCCGGAATGGCGATGCCGTGAACGATCGGGGCCGGGCCGGTGCCGTCATAAAAACGACCTTGGTCGCTGATGACGAAGGCGCCGGTGAAGACGGGCTGGCTCGGTGTGCCCTCCTTGGGAAGAACGAGATCGCTCACGTCGTCGATGACGACGGTCTTGAAGTAGGCCTCGGTGCACGAGGCGGGCACGCTCAGGAAGTTGCCGACCTGCAGCGCGTAGCCGAGGGTCGTGCCCGCGATGGCGTAATTGGCGTCGAGGATCGGGTAGGTGCCGACCGGGTTCTTGCGCATATACGGCGACGCGGCCGAGAGAATGGTGGTGTGCGCGCTCGCCGAGACCCCCGCCAGCGCCAGCTCCGAGTTGGCCGCCTTGGCGCCGCCGGTGAAGTCATAGGCCGCCGTGTGGACGGCGCCGTGCGGGGCCGCGGCCGTGAACGACACGACGAACGTGTTGCCGGCGTTGACGGCGCCGAGCCGCCACACGACCGAGTTGGCCAGCACCGGGACGCCATCGATCGTGGCCGCGGCCGCCTGCAGGAAGCCGCCGTTGCTGGCCCCCTGGAACGTCAGCGCGACCGTCTGGCCCGTCGTCGCATCGACGACCGCGGGCGGCATCGGCGCGTAGACCACCAGGCTCTGCGCGTTCACCAGCGAGACGGCGACGCGCACCTTGACCGCGATCGACGCGGCCGAGCACACCGCGCTCGGGGACTCGACCGTCATGCGCACCAGCGACTGCGGCGTCCACGTCGCGCGCAAAGCTTGCACGGTCGGTCGCAGGCGGATCTCGTCGGGCCCGTTCATCACGACGCGCTCTTTGAGGCGCACCAGGACGCGTCCCGACGCGAGCGCCGTCGGCACGCCCGTCAGCGTCGCCATCCCCTTCCACGCGGAATCGTCCGACGCCACGAGCGCAAAAGGCCCGTAGGTCGTGCCGTTGCTCCCGAGGAAACGAACCTCGAGATCCTCGGCGCGCGACGCCGTATAATCCAAATAAACGCGACCCCACCCGGAATAAGAAGCGGGTGCGATCGGCAGCGTCGCGAACTGCCCCACGCTCTTATCGACGGCCAGCGCGACGAGCTGTCCGACCTCGTCCTGCTTGACGTCGTACGTCTCCGGGACGTTGGCGATGCCGACCTTGTCCTGGAAGGAGTCCGTATAGGTTCCGGCGTTCTGGTCGGTCTGAGGCGCCGCCCGTGCAGCGGACACGAGAGCCAGCGACGACACCCACGACGCAACGGCCAATCGCACGCATGAACGTGTATCCATGGGACCTCCAAAAACGCTCGAGCGCGCGGGCTCGGTCAACGGCCCGCGACTCGCGCAGCTGCCTCGGGGGGAGGCGCACGCGAGTGACAGAGGCTTCGCCCCGATGACGAGGCGACGAAGCTTGGGAAGGGCCGAGCTATAACGAATCGCCTAGCGCGACGCGAGCGACAACTTCAGCGCGACCTCACGACGCGCACCTCAGCGGCCCCGTCGGCGCCTCCGCGCGGCTTGCGCTAGAACAAGCCATCCTACGAGCGTCGCGATGAGACCCACGCCCGTGCCCACCCCCGCACCGTCGCAACCCGATCCCCCCGCGAGCCTCGCCCCCGCGCTCTCGTCCGCATCGCACGCGCTCCCGAGGCGGTCCCCGTCGCGGTCCTCCTGGCGCGGGTTCGCGACCTTCGGGCAGTTGTCCGCCGCGTCGTCGACCTCGTCACCGTCCGTATCGGCGTGCAGCGGCGAGGTTCCGTTCGTCACCTCGACTCCATCGAGCACGCCGTCGCCGTCGGTGTCGGCGTTCGTCGGGTTCGTCCCGAGCTGCACCTCGTCGCCGTCCTCGCTCCCGTCGGCGTCCGTGTCGCGCAGCGCCGGATCCGTGCCGAGCTCCACCTCGCGGTTGTTCGCGAGTCCGTCGCCGTCGTCGTCCCGCTCGACGCACGTCGTCAACGTCGGCTGGCACGTCCAGCCGCCTTCCACCGTGCATGCGTCGCAGCCGTCCCCGGGGTCGTCGTTGCCGTCGTCACAGGCCTCGTTGCCCGCCGGGTGCTTGTCCCCGCAGACGGCGATCCGTTCGCAATCACTGAGGTGAGTCCCCTCGGGCACGACGCAGGTCCAACCGGACTCGACGCGACAGTCCTTGTCACATCCGTCCCCGCCGACCAGCCCGCGGTCGTCACACGTCTCGTCGCCGGCCCGGTACCCGTCGCCGCACACCGTCGCGCACACCGGCGTGCAGCGCCAGCCTGCCTCCTGCACGCACTCGGGCGTGCAGCCGTCCTCGAAGTCGGTATTGCCGTCGTCACAGTCCTCGAAGTTGAGGCCCGATCCCACGACCGGGATCCCATCGCCGCACTCGGCCGCGGAGCAGCTCGACGGCTCGCCCGCGCAGACCCAGCCCGCCTCGATGCGGCAGTTCGCGTCGCAGCCGTCGTCGACCCCGTCGTTCCCGTCATCACACGCCTCGCCGACCTGGATCCCCTCCACGCCGCACGTAGGGCGCGCGACGCCGCCGGTCCACACGAACCCCGGCTCGAGCTTGCACGTGTGCGTGCACCCATCGCCCGCCACCTGATTCCCGTCGTCGCACTGCTCGGGTCCGACCACCACCGCGTCGCCGCAGCGCGTGGGCTTGCACCCCTCGGTCCCGCAGGTCCACCCGCGCTCTACCGCGCAATTCGCGCTGCAGCCGTCGCCCGACACCTTGTTCGTGTCGTCGCACGCCTCGGGGTCCTGGACCGTGCCATCCCCGCACGTGTTCTGGCACGCCGCCGCGCCGCACAGCCACCCCGGCTGCAACACGCAGCCGATACACGCCTCGGCGTTCGCGGTTTCGCAGGTCTCCGAACCGAGCAGCTCCCCGTCGCCGCAGATCGGCACGCACGCCGTCACCTCCGTCTTCGGATCGATGCCGCAGCTCCAGCCGGGCTCGACGCGGCAGTTCGCGTCGCACCCGTCCCCGGCCTCGAACCCGCCATCGTCGCACTCCTCACCGGCGTCGACGTGATGGTCGTTGCACGTCCGGCGGCACTCCTTGGCGTCGCAGATCCACCCTGCCTCCAGTTGGCAGGTCTTGCATCCGTCGCCGACGATGTTGTTGCCGTCGTCGCACTCCTCGGCACCCGCCCGGACCTTGTCGCCGCAGCCGGCCGCGCGGCACCCGGGATCGCACCGCCACCCGCTCTCGACGCGGCAGTTCGGACTACAGCCGTCACCGGCGGACGTGTTGTCATCGTCGCAGTCCTCGCCGTCGTCCGCGCTGCCGTCGCCGCACGTCTCCCGCGCGCTCCCGTCGAACCACACCCAGCCGCTCTCGAGCACGCACGCCGCGCAGCCGTCGCCCGCCTCCGCGTCGCCGTCGTCGCAGCTCTCGACCCCCGCGGCGATCCCGTCGCCGCAGCGCGCCGCACGGCACCCGGCGCCGTCGCAGACCCACCCGGCCTCGATGTGACAATGCGGATCGCAGCCGTCGCCCGCGACGAGGTTGCCGTCTTCGCACTGCTCGGATGCCCCAACCGTGCCCGTGCCGTCGTTGCAGCTCTTGATGCACCCCGTGCCGGCACACGGATAGCCCGCCGGAATGCGGCACGCGACGCAGCTCGGGTCGTTCTGGACCGCGCCCAGATCGCACGTCTCGGGACCGACCACGGCCCCGTCGCCACAGATCGCCGTGCACCCGCCGGCGCCGCCACAGCTCCACCCGCGCTCGACGCGGCACACGCCGTCGCAGCCGTCGCCCGCGTCCTGGTCGTGATCGTCGCAGCCCTCGGAGCCCGCCTTGAGGCCGTCCCCGCAGCCGCTCGTGCACACCGACAGCGCGCCCGCCGCCGCCGCGCACGCCCAACCCGCCTCGACCTGGCACCCGTCGCACCCATCGCCGCCCGCGGCGTTCTTGTCCTCGCAGCCCTCGGCGCCGGCCACGATCCCGTCGCCGCATGCGGCGGCGCTGCACACCGAGCTCGCGTTGCACACCCAGCCCGCCTCGACTCGGCAGTTGGCGCTGCAGCCATCGCCCGCGAGCGCGTCCCCGCCATCGCAGGCCTCGCCGGCGTCCGGGATAGCGTTGCCGCACGTCGCCGCGCACGCGAGGGGCGCCCCGCTGCAGACCCAACCGGCGAGCGGCTCGCACCCGGCGCCGCAGCCGCTCTGGCCATCGCACAGCTCGTCCGGGTCGACGATGCCGTCGCCGCAGGCCGGTAGGACGCAGCCGGGGCGACATGCGCCGGGGACCTGCGCGTTGCCGCGTCGGTAGGACGCCACGCCGCGGGCCGGCCCGTCGCGGATCCCCAGAAAGAGCGTCTTGCCGTCGGCGCTGATCGCCAGGGCGTGCCCGACGGGGCCGCTCGCCTCGCCCACCGCGAGCGCGCTCGGGCCGTGGAGCGTGCCCGTGGCGCCCACGCGCAGGAGCTGGCGCGATCCGTCCGACCCGAGCGCGCCCGCTGCGATCGTATAGAACGAGCCGTCGTCAGCCACGACCAGCCCATCGAGCGACGCGGCGACCGCGCCCGCGTCCGCCACCAGCCCCTTGTCGGCCCCGCTCACGCCGTCGAAGCGCCAGAGCTTCGTGCCGCGGAGGGCGATCACGTCGCCGTTGCCGGCCAGGGCCAGCGCGGCGTTGCCATGCCCAGCGCCGAAATAGGCGGCCCCCTGGCCGGTCGTTGCCGACATGAGAACACTCGATTGCTCGCCGCCGTCCTGGTCCGGCCCGCTCACGACCAGCAGGGAGCCGCCGCTGAAGAGCGCCGCCTCCGGGTGCGAGAGGATGACGCCGGTGCCCACCGGCCACTTGCCGAAGTAGGTCCCATTCGAGCTTGCATAGCGCTCGATCCCGATGCTGTCGCGCGCCGTGACGTAGAGGATGCCGCCCTTCAGGTCGAGGTCGCGTGGACTCGTGCCGTTGATCGTCGTGACGAGCCGGAGCCCGCTTCCGTCCTGTTTGAAGGTGTGGAGCTTGCGTCGATCATCGAGCGTCCAGACGTTGTCCACGCCATCGAAGACGATGCCGACGATGTCGCCAAGCGTCGGGGAGACGACGAGCGGCGTGAGGTCGCGCCCCAGCGCACCCTCGTCGCAAGCCTCTCCGGGAGCGGGCAGGCCATCGCCACAGCTCGGCGCGCAGTCGCCTGGGCACGTGCTCTTGCTCTCGCTGAGCTCGCAGAGATTGTTGCCGCAGCGAGAACAGTGGCTGGTGTCGAGTGCGCCGCAGTTGCTTGCGCAGCCGAGTGTTCCGGCCGTGAAGCCGAGCGCCGGGCAGCTCGCCCCGCGGACGTCCGCGCCGTCACACGTCTCGCCCACGCCGGCGAAGCCGTCGCCGCAGCGCACCCCGCAGTCGGCGCCACAGGTGACGGTCGTCTCGCCGCCGTTGCACGCTCCGTCGCCGCAGCGCGTCCCGCAGTCGAGCGGGCACGTGGCCGTCGTCTCGGCGCCGTTGCAGAGGGCGTCGCCGCAGCGATAGCAGCCGCTCGTCACGAACGCCCCGCAGCCCGCCGCGCACGCGAGCGCCCCGCCCTGGAAGCCGCGCGTGACGCACGTCTGTCCCTTGAGCTGGGTGCCGTCGCAGACCTCCTCGGGGTCGGCGGTCCCGTCGCCGCAGGCGTGACAGGCCGCCGTGTCGAAGACGAGGCAGCCCGGCGCACACGCCAGCGCGCCGCCGCTCTTGCCGAGCGAGACACACGTCTCGCCGCCCAGATCGTCGGTGTCACAGACCTCGAGGCCGCTGACGACCGCGTCGCCGCACGACCAGCACCCGCTCGCGTCGAGCTGGCACCCCGCGCCGCACGCCAGCGTGCCCGCTTGGAAGCCGAGCCCCTGGCAGCTCGCCCCGCGCAAATCGGCGCCATCACACCCTTCGGCACCGAGCGCGTGCCCGTCGCCACACACGGTGCCGCAGTCGGCGAAGCACGTCACGCCGTTCTCGCCGCCGTTGCAGGCCCCGTCGCCGCAGGCCGCGCCGCAGTCGCCGGTGCAGCTCGCGGTCGTCTCGTGGCCATTGCACTCGCCGTCGCCGCAGGCCGTGCAGCCCGTCACGACGAAGCCGTCGCAGCCGGCGTTGCAGGCGAGGGTACCCTCGTCGAAGCCGAAAAATGCGCAGGTCCGACCCCCGAGGTCGACACCGTCGCACAGCTCGCCTTCGGTGGCGACGCTGTCGCCGCAGATCCCGAGGCAGTCCTCCGGGCACCCCGCGACCGTCTCGCCGACCTCGCAGGTCCCGTTGCCACACCCCTGGCACCCGCTCACGATATAGTCGCCACAGGTCGAGTCGCACGCGAGCTCGCCGCCCAGGAAGCCGAGTCCGACGCAGCTCGCGCCGCCGAGCGCGGTGCCGTCGCACAGCTCGTCAGCCTCGCGGAGGTTATCGCCGCAGTGCACCCCGTAAATGCGTAGATCGTCGACCGCGAGGTGGCCGGCGACGGCCGGGAAGGTGGCGCCGACCTCGGGCGCGTGCCCGAGCGAGACCCCTGCCACCGAAGCGATGACCTCGGCGGGCGTCGCGCTCTGGCCGCTGGGGGCGAAGAGCGCCGCGGCGCGCACGTCCCAACGGTAGCTCGTCCAACCGGTCCCGGGCGGCACGGTGGCGGCGCGCGTCCACGCGCTGGCTCCGCTCGCGGTCCCAAAGCGCAGGCGCACAAAGAGCGTCTCGCTCCCGAAGTTCTTGAGGACGACGCCCACCGAGCTGATGCCGGCGGCGGTCCAGTCGCCGATCCAGGCGGGCTCCGCGCTGTCCATCGCGAGGCTCGCGAAGTCCCCGCTGCCGGTCGCGACGAGGTCGGCGCTGCCACCGCCGTCGGCCGACCAGGTGAGCCCGGCGCCGCCGGCCGGGAGGACCGCCTGGGTCCAACCCTCGAGGTCGAGCGCGAAGCTGTCGACCTCGCCCGGGCTCGCCGCGCGCACAGCGCTCACGCCCGCCCAGAAGGCGGCTGCGGTTGCGAGGGCGAGGGCGGGGGCGACGGAACGCATCGTGCGAGAGCCTCTCTAAGGTCGGACGTAGCTGACGAGTGCTTGAACGAGCGAGGCGAGCGCGCTCGGATCGGAGACGACCTCGAGCGGGAAGCCGACGACGACCGAGCGCGCCGGCTTGCCGACGCCGGCGGTCATGCCGTTCGCATACTGCAAGACGACCGCGGCGCCCGAGGCGGCCCCGAGCACGTCGGGGTAGTCCTCGGGGTAGGGCGCCGCCGCATCGCCGAAGCTGAAGCTCGCGACGGCAGCCAGCGCGCCCGCGCCTTTGGCGCCGTTCACGGTCGCGTCGTCGCTGACGTAGGTCGCGCCAAGGCCCGACAGAAAGCTACTGCCGTTGCTCTTGAGATCGTAGCCAACCTCGCTGCCGCTCACGATGACGCGCCCGCCGCCCGACAGGTACGCCGTCATCAGCGCCTGCTCGTCGGCGGTGAACGTGTGGTCCGCGCTCGACTCGTCGCCGACCAGCCACACCACGACGCTGTAATCCCCGAGCGCGATCTCCCCCTCGACCACCGCCTCGTTGGACGCCGCATGGGCCCCGAGACCCGCTTCCAAAGCGGCCCCGATGCGCGCGGTCGCGTCGTGGCGGACGTCGCGATACGAGCCGCCGAAGATGCGATCGAAGCCGTCGACGACCAAGACGCGCCCGCCGTCCCCGACCCAGTACCCGTCCGACGCGACGACCTGGTCCGCGGGCACATCGGCCATCACCGGCGCGACACGGACGCGCGTGCCGGCGCCGCCCCCAGGCAGCGCGAAGCTGGCCGCGTGGGCCTCGGGCCCGACCGAGGTCGCCCAAACCCACGCGCCGGTCGCCGTGGCGGTCTCGATCGTGAACCCCTCGACCTCGTCGTCGTCCGGGGCGATCCACGTCACGGTCGCTTCGCCGGCGGTCGCGACGGCCGTCCGCAGCTCGACGCGCGGGCCGCGGCGCGAATGACCTGCACCCCAACGCAAGCTTTCGCTGTAGCTCTGGTCCCACCAGGTCGCGTCGCCGTGGACGGCGGGCGTGAACCAGATGACGGCGCCGTGGTCGCGCAGGTTCGCGGCGCTCGGGTCCTCGACGCACAGGCCGCCGAGCGTGTCGCACAAGGCCTGGTTGTTCGAGAGCGTCCCGCCCGCGGTCGAATAGTTCGAGCGCAGGAAGCCGCCCGCGCGCACGAAGGTCTCGTAACTACTGGAATAACCGTAGAGGCCATCGAAGAGGTGGGCTGCCTGCACGCGCCCGGCGTCGGTCTCGACGTCGAGGTTCACGGCCACGGCCTGGTAGCCACCCGAGTGCTCGGTGAGGACCAAATCGCCGAGCGCCGGCACGCCGACCAGACCGTCCCTATAAAGGATGGAGACGACGTCCGCGAGCAGCGCCTCGAGCCCGCCGTCGTCCATGAGCCTGCCGAAGTTGCCGCTGGCCGCGTTGACCGGCCCCTGCGGGGTCACGAGGATGGCGTTCTTGCCGCTGGCCCAGAGCTGCTCGCGATAGAGGTGGTGGGCCAACGTGTCGGCGATGGTCGTCGAGTGGCCGTGGAAATGGACGACGGCCTCGACCGGGCCGCGGTCCGCGTAGCCGTCGGGCACGAAGACGTTGACCGAGCTGTCGGTCCACGACCCGCCCGGCTCGGGATACGGCGCGCTCGCGAGCTTGACGGTCGCGGTCCGGCCGTAGCGGATGCCGCCGATGGGGCTCGTCAGATCGGTCCAGCTCGCGGCCGGCAAGTAGGCGCCGGCGACCGCCCAGATGTCGCATTCGACGCGCAGGCCGCCACCCTCGGCCGCAAGCACCGCGTGGGCAACGTCGGGCAGGCTGGCGCCGTCGAAGGTCAGGGTCAGCGTCGCGCTTGCGCCCGCGGCGAGGTTGGTCGGGGCGCCACTCAGGTGCAGCGACGCGTCGCCGTTGAGGCTCACCGTGATCGGGCCCGCGCCGCCGTCGTTCGCGAGCTGAACCGCGACGCTGCGCGTGCCGGCGCCCGCGGCGACCCACGGGATGGCCACGTGCGACGGGAGCCCGGGGCGTGGGTCGGTCGGCGGGGCGTCGGAGTCGGGGCCGCTGTCGGGCGCCGTGGCGAGCGCGGTATCGGAGGTCGTCGCGTCGGTCGCGTGCGTGTCGGCGCTGTCGATATTGACAGTGTCTACATTGGAGTCGGACGCATGGGCATCCGGCGTCGCGACGACGACCTCGTGGCCGCGCGAGGCGAGGCGCACCCAGCGGTCGCCGTCTGATTCACAGGCCGTGAAGAGAGCGACGACCCCGAGGACGGTGACGAAACAGGTCATCCTCATGGCATCGGGCAGGATTCCCGATCCGCGGCCTCACCGCAAGTTCCTCGGGTGCGCATCGGACGCGGGGGGATGGGGGGGATGGGGGTCGGGAACTCGCCCGTTGGGGCGCCCGCATGCTATGGCGGTCCCCGATGCGCGTACGTCCCCCCGTCCGTCTCCCGTCGCGTCCGCTCGCCGTGGCGCTGGTCGCGCTCGGGGCGCTCGCTGCGTGTTCGTCCTCGAACCAGGGCGCCGAGCTCGCGTCGACGACCGTCACGGCCGCGGCGAACGTCGCGACGTCGTTTGCGCCGGCCGATGTCGCGGCCGGAGGCGATGCGTTCGGCACGGCCGATGCGGGCCCTGACGGCGCCGCCGAGGCCGTGGTCGACCGGATCCCCCCGACCCCGCCGATCCCGCCGATCCCGCCGACCCCGGGCCCCGACGCGCCGCCGCCGGATCTGCTGGCGCTCACGCCCTATTTTGCGGGCGCCGACCGTGCGCCGCTGCGGGCCGCGCTCGATCAGCGCGAGCTGGCCAAGGCGGTCGAGCTGCTCGACGCCGACGCGATCGCCGCGAGCTCGGGGCCGGGTGCAAATGCGAGCGTGACGCCGCGCGCGCTGTCGAC
>SXGT01602148.1_pt1 | contig 27008 bp, 23 predicted proteins | sample 3176221 | NCBI WGS metagenome assembly SXGT01 (sample SAMN11356862, study PRJNA531348) | freshwater metagenome | isolation source: freshwater sample F1-120 | place: China: Fuxian Lake, Yuxi | collected 2017-12-25
ACCTTGTATAGTTCACTGATTAGTTCGCCAGGTGTCACGGCGGGCCGCCGCAGATCACAGGTCTGCGGCAAACCAGTTGATCGCGGTAGGCATTATCTGTCAACTGTTTCGGAGGTTAGCGATCTAGCGATCGCCCTGCTGAGCGGCACTGCCCCCGTTGCCGCCTTGGCCTGCCGGCGGCTATGCTTGCCCGGCCTTTGGTGGCGGACCCCGGGAACATGAAAGCAGTGATTTTGGCAGGTGGTCTGGGCACGCGGCTCTCGGAAGAGACGGCCCACCTGCCCAAGCCCCTGGTTGAGATCGGCGGGCGGCCGATCTTGTGGCACATCTGCAAGATCTACGCGGCGCACGGCATCAGCGAGTTCGTGGTGTGCCTGGGCTATAAGGGCTATCTCATCAAGGAGTTTTTTGCCAATTACTTCTTGCACACCGCGGATGTGACGTTTGACCTTGCCGCCAACGCCGTGCACGTCCACGAGGCCAACGCCGAACCATGGCGTGTCACCTTGGTAGACACCGGCGCCGAGACCTTGACCGGCGGTCGGCTCAAGCGCGTGGCCCGCTACCTGGGCGACCAGACTTTTTGCATGACCTACGGCGACGGCGTGGCGGATATCGACCTGCCCGCCTTGCTGGCCACCCACCGCGCCAAAGGCAAGCTCGCGACGCTGACGGCCGTGCAACCGCCCGGGCGGTTTGGCGCACTGCACATCGAACAGGGCGATGTGACGCGGTTCGTCGAAAAACCCCGCGGCGACGACAGCTGGATCAACGGCGGTTTTTTCGTGCTGGAGCCACAAGTGCTCGACTACATCGAAGGCGACGCCACCAGCTGGGAGGAGGCGCCGTTGCGCAACCTCGCGGCCGACGGCCAGCTGTCGGCGTACCAACACCCCGGATTCTGGCAGCCCATGGATACGCTGCGCGACAAGCGCTACCTCGAAGCGCTGTGGCAGGGCGGCGCGGCGCCTTGGAAGGTGTGGTGATGCTGCCTGATCCCGCCTTTTGGGCTGGCCGACGCGTGCTGCTGACTGGCCACACCGGCTTCAAGGGCGCCTGGCTGGCGCTGTGGCTGCGGCAGTTGGGCGCGCAGGTGACTGGCCTTTCGCTGCCGCCGCCGACCGATCCGAGCCTGTTTGTGCTGGCCGGCGTGGCGGGCGACGTCGACCACCGGCTTGGCGACGTGCGCGAGGCGGCGGCTGTCGAAGCGGCGCTTGCCGCCTGCCAGCCGCAAGTGGTGCTGCACCTCGCGGCCCAGGCGCTGGTGCGGCCGTCGTATGCCGATCCGGTAATGACGTTTGCGACCACCGTCATGGGCACCGTGCACGTGCTCGATGCCATTCGCCGCTGCGCGTCGGTGCAGGCGGTGGTGGTGGTCACCAGCGACAAGTGCTACGACAACCGCGAATGGCCGTGGGGCTACCGCGAACCAGAGCCGATGGGTGGCCGCGACCCGTATAGCGCCAGCAAGGGCTGCGCCGAGCTGGTGACCGCGGCCATGCGCCAGAGCTTCTGCGAAACCGGCCCATGGATTGCCAGCGCGCGGGCCGGCACTGTGTTTGGCGGCGGCGACTGGGCCCAGGACCGCCTAGTGCCCGACCTCGTGCAGGCATTCTTGCGCGGCCAACCGGCGGCGGTCCGACGCCCAGCGGCGGTGCGGCCCTGGCAGCACGTGCTGGAGCCCCTGGCGGGCTATCTGCTACTGGCAGAGCGTCTGGTCGTGCAGGGCGCAGCCTATGCCCAAGCCTTCAACTTTGGCCCCACGGCCCAGAGCGAGCGGCCGGTGCTGCACGTCGCCCAATTGCTGCAACAGGTGTGGCCGGGCGCGCAGTTGGATGTCGCCGCGGTGCAAGACGGGCCGCACGAGGCGGGCCTGTTGCGGCTGGACGCCAGCCTGGCGCGCGCACGGCTAGGCTGGCGGCCGCGGCTGGGGCTGGGCGAGGCGCTGGCGTGGACCGCGCAGTGGTATCGCCAGTTTGCCGGCGATCGCCACGGGATGCGCGAGGTGACGCTCGACCAGATTCGCCGCTACCAGGCGCTCGCGTAGGTGATGACAGCCACAGTCGTGCTGACGGGTGGCACCGGCCAGATCGGCCCGGCGGTGGCGCGCGCGCTGCTGGCCGATGGCTGGCGTGTGGTGTGCCCGGTGCGCAACCTGCCTGCCGCGGCTGCGGACTCAGGCGTGGTCTGGGTGCCGACGCAGTTCGACGACGCGGCGCAGTTGGGTCGCGACCTGGCACCCTACGCGCCAAGCGCACTGGTGCACTTGGCCGGCAGTGGGGTCCGGCCTGTCGATCGCGATCCCGCCTCGCTCGTCGCCGGCAACGTGCGCCTGACTGCGGCGGTGTTGGGCGCGGCCCGGGCATGGCCGGTGCGGCGCATCGTCTGCGCCGGCAGCGTGGCGGAATTGGGCGATCCGGGGCCGCTGCCCGCCGATGAGACTGCGCTGGTCCGGCCGACGTCGAACTACGGCACCGCCAAGGCGGCGGCGACGGTGCTGGCCCTGGGTCTGGGCCGCACCTGGCAGCTGCCAGTGGTGGTGCTGCGGCTGTTCGGCGTCTACGGCCCCAGCGAGCGTCCCGATCGACTGGTGCCGCACCTGTGCCGGTGCCTGCTGACCGGCCAACCGGCGCCGCTCACCTCTGGCGAACAGGTGCGCGATTGGACCTTCGAAGATGATGTAGGCCAGGCATTTGCGCGCGCGCTGGCGGCTGAGCTCGCACCGGGCTCGATCTACCATGTAGCCAGCGGTGCCGGCCGCTCGGTGCGCGACATGGCCGGCCGGCTCGCGGACCTGCTTGGCGCCGACCCCGGTCTATTGCAGTGGGGTGAGTTACCGCAGCGCAGCGACGAGGCTGCCGTGCTTGTCGGCAACCCGAGTCGCTTTGCCGCGGACAGTGGCTGGCGGCCCCAGGTCGCCTTGGACGATGGGATTTTGCGTACCGCGGCGCACGTGCGGAGGCAGCTTGGCGCAGTTTGATCGCTATGCGGGTGAATACCAGAGCGTGCTCGACGACTCGGTCGGATCGGGCGCGTACTTTGCCGCAGTCAAGGCTGCCGCCGCCGCCGCGCTGCTGGGTCACGGGTTCGCCGGGCGCCTGCTCGACTACGGCTGCGGCGTGGGTCTGCTGGCCGGGGCGCTGCTCGACCGCTTGCCGCAGGCGACGCTGGTCGGGTTCGACGTTTCGCAGCCGTGCCTGGACGGCATTGCCGAGCCATTGCGCAGCCGGGCCGCCTGGACCAGCGACAAGGCCAAGTTGGGCGGCGACTTCGCGGCGATCGTGGTCAGCAACGTCTTGCACCACGTTGCGGTCGCCGAGCGCGACAGCCTGCTGGCCGACCTTGCCAGTCGCCTCGCGCCCGGCGGGCGGCTGCTGGTGTTCGAGCACAACCCCGCCAATCCGGCGACGCGCTGGGTCGTGGCGCACTGTGCCTTCGACGACGACGCGGTGCTGCTGTGGCCGCGCCAGACAACGGGGCGGTTGCGTAGCGCCGGGCTGCAGGGCGTGCAGGTGCGGTACCTGGGCTTTGTGCCGCCGGCGCTCGGCCGGTGGTTGCCGTTGGAGCGCCACCTGCGGCAGGTTCCGCTGGGCGCGCAGTACCTGGCGTGGGGGCGCAGGCCATGACCCGCAAGATGCTGACCATCCTGGTGCCGGTCTACAACGAGGCGCCCAACATCGAGCCGCTGTTCGAGGCGCTGCAGCCGGTGCTGGCGCAGCTGGAGCGGACCTACGACGTTGAACTGCTGTTCACCGACAACCACAGCGAAGATGCCACGTTTGCGCTACTGCAGGCGCGCGGTCGCGCCGACCCGCGGGTGCGGGTGCTGCGGTTTTCGCGCAATTTCGGCTTTCAGCGCTCGATCCTGTGCGGCTACCTCAACGCCCGCGGCGACGCTGCCATCCAGATCGACTGCGACCTGCAGGACCCGCCGGCGCTGCTCCTGCAATTCGTGGACAAGTGGGCGGGCGGCGCCAAGGTGGTCTACGGCGTCCGCCGCAGCCGCAAAGAGGGCCTGTGGATCACCTGGTTGCGCCGGGTGTTCTACCGGCTCATCGACCGCTTGAGCGATACACGCCTGCCGCTCGACGCCGGCGACTTTCGGCTGGTGGACCGCTGCGTCATCGACGAACTGGGTCGCATGGAGGACTACCACCCCTACCTGCGCGGAGCCATCGCCGCCATGGGTTTTGAGCAGGTCGGCATCGCCTACGACCGCAGTGAGCGGCAGCGCGGCGAAAGCAAGTTTCCGCTGTCCAAGCTCATTGCGCTCGCCGTCGACGGCATCTTGAACCACAGCGTGGTGCCGCTGCGGCTGGCGACCTACACCGGCTTGGCGGTCTCAGTCTTGACGTTACTGATGCTGGTGGCCACGGTCGTCGGGCGGTTGCTGTTCGGTGGCGCCTGGCCGGCCGGTTTCGCGACGCTGACCGTACTCATCTTGCTGTCGCTGAGTCTGAACGCCTTATTCCTGGGCGTCATCGGCGAATACCTGGGGCGCATTTACCAGCAGGTCAAGCGCCGCTCGCTGACGATAGTCGAGGCCCGGGTCAACGATCCGCCGCCGCCGCGTGGGTAGCGACGCGATTGAGGCGGTGGCCCAGCTGCACAGCCAGATCCGCAGCAAACGGCTCAAGCGCAGGCACCGGCTCGCCGCGCGCTCGCAGTTGTTCGCCCAGGGAGGTCAGACGCACCCCTTGCAGGCCGCACGGCGTCATCAGGCTGAACAGCCCAAGGATCGGATCGACGTTGACCGCAAAGCCGTGGAAGGACCAGCCCCTGCGCACGCCGACGCCGATGCTGGCGATCTTGTCGCGCTCGTTGCACCACACACCCGGAAAGCCCTCGCTGCCTTGGGCTGCCACGCCAAAATTGCCGCAACTGGCGATGATCGCGTCTTGCAGCGCCCGCACATAAGCCGGCAGGTCGCCAATGCTGCCGCGCCCGATCGGCATCTGCAGCTGCGGCAGCTGCGCAATCGGATAGCCGACCAGTTGTCCTGGGGCGTGCATGGTCAGGTTGCCGCCGCGGGCGGTCTCGTGCACCGCGACGGCGATAGCCTCGCCCTGTTCGTCGTGCCAGACCGTGTCGCGCAGGTTCTCGCGGCCGCCGCGCCGACCCAAGGTCGCCACCGGTGGGTGTTGCAGCAGCAGCAACACGTCTGGGTCGCCGACCGGTCGCTCGACCAGTCGCTGCATGGCGCCGTCCGCAAGCGCGTAGTCTGCAAGTCCCGAAGTCGGCGTGATCAAGTCGAGCAATTGCAAAGTGCTGCCGGCAATCGGCATCAGCCACGGGCCGGGGTCAGCGCCCTCGGCAATCGCCCTCAGGATGACATCGGCACTGGGCTGTTCAGGACAATTCACGCGATGCAATCAACGCCTGCAGCTCTTCGATGCTGGTCATGGGCATGAGCCCGGTCGCCGCGAATGGCCGCGCGCTGCCCGGCCCACGCTTGTCGCCTTTGCCGATACCGGCGACGCGCCCGGTCGCTGGCCCTTCTGAGCGGCCGAGCAACTGCAGTACGCGCGGCATCACCCGCTGGCGCACGCTCGCCACTTGCCGCGCCTTGTAGTCGGCATAGCTGGCACGACCTTCGGTGGCAGCGCGGTACGATGCGATATCCATGACCTGGACTTCGTACGGGAAAAAGAACTCGATCTGCGGCTCGACGCCGGCCAGATTCAAGGTCTCCAGCATCTCGCGCAGGCCGTCGCCGGTCAGGTGCTTGTGCGCCACTGCCTGTGCCGCGGTCAACCGGGCGTGCAGCGGGTTTTCGAAGCGGATCATCTGCCGGCAGGTGAACTGGATCGACCGGTACTTGTCGCTGCTGTACGGGTTCCAGTCGGTCTGCGCGTCGTTGTCACTGGGCGTGCAACTGAATTCGTGGATTTGGCGCACGCAGTCGAATTCGTCCGTCTCACCGCTGGTGTAGCGCAGCAGGCACGCGCGCACGTGGGCGTCGTAGGCTTCCAAGTCTAGCAGCGTGTTGCGCGACCGCGTCGGCTTGATGTTGGGGTACATGATGGTGTGCTCTTCGCGCAGTGCCCGCACGGCGAACAGGGCATCTACCGGCGTGGCGACGATGATGCGCACGCCAATGTGGTCGAACATGTCGTAGGCCACATTCTCCTGCTTTTGCAAAAGCTTGATGACCATGCTGCGCAGTGGTTTGGCCTCTTTGACCTCGAAGCGCACCAGTGGGACGTCGAAGCTCTTGGCATGCAAGTACTGGCTGCCGTCGGGATGCGTGCGCACCTGGGCGACGAAGCGATCCAAGATGCGGGCGCGGATCTCCTTGTAGTAGTTGGCCTGAAAGTAGTTGGCGGCGTGGGCAATGGTGTGCATCACCCGCAAGATGGCGCATGCCCACGCCATGTCGAGGTCGAACGCCCGCGTCTCGCTGGCCGTCGCGCCCTCGCGACGACCGTCGCCGGCTGCACGGCACAGCAGTTCCAACACCGGCATGGTGTCGAACGACTCGGGGACTGCGACCCCTTCCAAGCCTGGCAGCAGCACGCCGCGCAAGAAGCCCAGCGCCTCGACGCGGATGTGCTCGACGTCGCGGGCGTGGGCGGGGTCGTGCAGGTCGTAGCCGTAGCGGGCCAGAAAGCGGTAGGCCTCGTGCAGTCCGCTGCCGGCCATGCGTAGGTGCGACAGATCGATGGCCGAGCGGCCGCCGATGATGGTGTGCATCGTCTCCCAGGAGAACACGTAGCGCTGCAGAAGCGGCGGCAGCGGACCTGGGCGGGCGGGCGTCACGGGCGGCGGGCCACCTTGGCCGGGCCGCAAGGGAGCGGCCGACCGGGACTGGGAACCGTTGGTTGCCGGCAAGGCGCCGCGGGGTGCAACACTGCGCGGCGAGCCGACCTCGCGCGGCGGCGGGGCGGGGTATTGTGGGCGCCCGGATTGCGCTTGGCAAGGCAAAAGCGCCGCACCGTGCAACGCGCAGGCCGTCCACCGCCGCGACCTGCCGCCGCACGGCACCGCCCGCGGCCCGGGATCCGAAGGGTTACGCCCCAGACCGCCACAGCCACAGCAGGCCGCCAAACAGCGCGACCCAGGCAATCCGGCGCAGCGCCAGTGCGGTGGCCGATTCGCTGCCGCTCGTCGGCGCGGTCGCCATGCGCATGCCCGCCACCATCGACCAGCCCAGCGCGGCCGTCGCCACCCGTGCGCCGCGCTGCCACTCGACGGCCACTGCGGCCGACCCCAGGTCGGCGCCAACCCAGCCAAGGCTGAGCCACGCCAAGCCCAGCACCACCAACCAGCGATCGCGGCCCTTTTCGACCCTGCGAAGCAATTGCCGAATAAGGCCCGGTGGCGCGACCGGAGCCGTGGCGGCGTCGAGCGCGCCGAGCAAAAGCGCCGCCAGCAGCAGCCCGGCCCACGGCCGCGGCGTCGCAGCACCCCATAGCGGCGGGCTCGACACCAGTGGCAGCGCCGCGCCAACCAGCCCGGCGGTCAGGGTGTTCCACGGTGTCGCGAACAGCGCGCCCCACAGCACCGCCGCTGGCCCGGCCGCCACCAGCAGTTGCACGACCGGCCGATCCAGACCTTGTTCTGGCCACAGTGCCGCAAACGGCAGGGCAACCGCCACCAGCCAGACCGTGACCAGCCACATCGCCAGCGCCGCCTGACTGCGCGCGTTGCGCCCGATCGTCGCCACCTGCTTGTGCAACCGATTGCGCCACGGCACCATAGCGGCGATGGTACCACGCACGATCAAGGCTGTCGTCGTCGTCGCCCTGGTCGCCTGCAGCGCGCTCGCCGCGCCCGCTTGGGCCCGCGACATGACCGGCAAGGCCGGCCTTGGCGCCATGGCCACCACTGCCGGCATGCCGCTGGCCGCGCTGCGGTACTGGGGCACCCGTGTTGCGGTCGAGTTCCTGTTCGGCTGGGTGGCCATCGACCGCCGCTTGCCGGCAGTCACCATCGATAGTCGCGGCATCAACGGCGGCGCTGGTCCGGGTCTTGCCACTGCGGATCACGTCCAGCAGTGCCAGAGCAGCTACGACAACATCGATCCGCGTCGACGACCCGTGTCGCTGCGCTGCACCTGGCGCAACGAGCTGTCGGTGCGACGGTTTGCTGTTGGTGCACTGTATCGCATCGCCGATGCTCCGCGGGTCAGCCTGGCACTCGGTGTGCGGCCGTGGCTGCAGTGGGCTGATCGCACCGAGACCCCTGAGTTCATCCGCACCTATCAAGACAAGGACACCACCTTGCCGATTGCCAACTCGCCCGACAGCCTGCCGACGCGCTGGGGTGTCGAGGTACCGCTGGTCGCCGAGTTTTTTCTCAACGATCACGCCAGCATCACCGGTCAGCTGGGCCTGGGCGTGGGCTCCGGCTCGCTGCCGGAACGGTCGTACGACAAAGCGACCGCCAGCATCAGCGACGACAACGCCAAGACCGCAGCCAACGAAGCCGGTTGGTGGATCGGGCTGCGCGGCGCGTGGTCGGGCGGCGTTGGCTTGCTCTACTACTTCTAGGCTTCAGGCAGTCCATGCACATTGCGCTCGTCGAACCCGAAATCCCTGGCAACACCGGCAGCATCGGTCGGGTCTGCGTCGGCACCGCCACCCCTTTGCACCTGGTCGGCAAGCTCGGGTTCTCGCTCGACGAAAAATACGTGCGGCGCGCCGGACTGGACTACTGGAAAGACGTGGACTTGCACGTGCACGCCGACTTCGACGCGTTGGTGCAAGCGCTTCCCGGCGCGGCACTGCATCTGTACTCGGCTCACGCGCAGCAGCGCTACGACCAGGTCGCCTACGGCCCGGACGATGTGCTGGTGTTTGGGTGCGAGACCAAAGGGCTGCCGTTGCAACTGCGCCAGCGCTTTGCCGACCGCTTGCGCTTCGTGCCCACCAACGGCCGCATCCGCAGCCTCAACCTGGCCAACGTCGCCACCGCCGTGCTGTTTGAAGCGCTGCGTCAACAAAACTTCGCAACCATCGCGGCGCGGCCGGATCAAGGGGCGGGCGCCGGTTGAGCGCTTGGGGCCCGTGAAAAATCTGCTCGATTTTCCATTGGGCCCATTTGCCGGTTCCGTGGGTCGCAAGCTCGCGTCTTTGCAAGCCGACTCGCCGCTCCGCCGCTTGGCAACGCGATCAAATGATGCTTGCACCGCCCCCTTAGGCGAATCGCCGCCCGCCCGCTGCCGTTGTGACGACCACGCCGCCGCGATTGACGCGGCCGGCGCCCTTGCCCACAATTTCGCGCCCGCCGCCCTTGCGACGGGTCGGTCTTTTCAGAGGTCTTGCCATGCGTATTGTCGTCGTCCCGTGCCTGGTTGTTGTTGCTGTCGCCGTTGGCGTTGCCAATGTCGAGGCCGCTCCACCGCCGCCGCCCGCTCCGCCCGCCGCCGCGCCTGCCGCACCGCCCGCCGCCGCGCCCGCAGCCGACCCCAACCTCGGCCATCCGGCGGTCAAGGCCATTACCACGTTGATTGGCGCGGTGCGCTACGGAAAGTTTGTGATGGGCCTCAAGACCTTGGACGGCACGGCCCAAGGCGCCTTCCTGCTTGGCGACAACTGGACCAAGGGCACTGAGGCGCAGCGCAGCGAGTTCGTGACGCTTTTCCACACCGTGTTCGCCAAGGTGGCGTTCGTCAAAATGCAGAAGAACTTTGAGAACATCCAAACCGTTGTCTATGACGCTCCGGTTGTCACGGGCAACAAGGCCGTGGTCAAGTCGACGCTGGTGGTGCTGCACGCGCTTAAGAAGCAGGAGTACAAGCTCAAGTACCACCTGGCCCAAGCCGGCGCCGACTGGAAGGTGGTCGATGTCGACGTGCTCGGCGAGTCGATGCTGACCGGCGTGCGCAATGAGCAGATCAACCCGATCATGAAAGAAGGCGGCTGGGCGCACCTGCTGGACCTGCTGCGTCAGAAAGCCAAGTCGTTGGAGAGCGTGCCGCTCAAATAGCGCCGGCCGACTGCTCTGTCTGTCCTTTCCGGTCGCCTGCTACACCGCGACCCGCCTCAATCAGGAAAATCATGAAGTTGGCAGATCGGATCGCGGCCGCGTGGGCGGATTTCATTGTCGCCCGACCGTGGCAGGTGGTGCTTGGCCTATTGGTGTTGACGGCGGCCTCGGCCTATGCAGCCACGCAATTGCGCATCAACACCAACCAGTTGGACCTCATCAGCCAGGACTTGCAGGCCGTCAAGGACGTCAAGCGCGTGGTGGATATGGTGGGCGGCGCCGGCCACCTGATCCTGGCGCTGCGCGGCAAGGACGAGAAGGTCCTAAAGCAAGTGGCCGACGAACTGCACGCCACTTGGAAGCCGGACAAGGAGCAGTTCCGCAACATCGCCTACAAGGTCGATATCAGCTTTGTGCGCGACAAGGCGCCGCTTTTCGTCGAAACCAAGGACCTCGAAGAGATCCGCCGCCAGGTCATGCTCAAGGTGCGCGATACCATCCGCCGCGCCAGCCCGTTCTTTGTCGAGATCAAAGAGACCAAGCCCTACGAGCTGACGCTCGACCCGATCATCGACAAGTACAAGCGGGTCGGCAAAAAGAGCATCGCCGACGACTACTACATCAGCGACGACAAGCAGATGGTGCTGATGGTCATCAAGCCCATGTGGGATGGCACGCTGCTCGGCAAAACCGGCACGCTGGTCGAGCGCATGAAGGCCGACATGCTGGCCTACTCGGGCAAGAATGCGCACGGCTACAAGCTCGTCGAGGACTACAGCAAGGCGCCCAACGCCGACCCCAAGGTGGTCGAATTTGGGCTCACCGGCAGCTACCAGACCAACTACGACGACAGCTACGAGATGCAAAAGTCGCTGGTGCCGGTCGGCGGCCTCGCGGCTTTGGGCGTGCTGCTGGTGATGCTGGCGTTCTTGGGTCGCTACATCCTGGCGGTGTCGATCACCATGAGCGGCCTGGTCATTGGCGTCATGCTGTCGTTCGGCTTCGACAAGGCCGCGGTCGGCGAGCTCAACATGATCACCTCGATCCTGAGCGGCATCTTGATGGGCCAGGGCATCGACTTCGGCATCCACTTCATCTACCGCATGCGCATCGAGCTGGGCCTGGGCCGCTCGCTGCACGAAGCCATTCGCAACACTTGCATCAATTCCGGCGTCGCGGCCTTTATCAGTGCGGCTGCCAGCGGCACTGCGTTCTTCGCGCTGTTGTTCAGCGAGTTCCGCGGGTTTTCGCAGTTCGGGTTGCTGGCCGGCGTCGGCGTGTTCATCACCGGGCTGGTGCTGTTTTCGTGGTCGCCAGCAGTGCTGGTGCTGCTTGCGCGCAAGTGGCCGAGCGCGCCGCTCAAGATCCTCGGCACCCTCAAGCCCGAAGGCGAGGTCGAGGGCGTCGAAAAGCGCATCCCCTGGCCGCGGGTAGCGCTTGTCGCCGCTGGCGCGGTGTCGATTCTGGTTTCGTTCTTCGCCAAGGACGTGGTGTTTGACTACAACACCCGCGCGCTGATGGTCGAGCACCAGCCGAGCGTCATGCTCCAAGACGAGCTGAACGATCGCTACCAGATTTCCGCAGACCCGGTGGGCATCTACACCAAGACCACCCAAGAGGCCAAAGTGCTGTTCGACGAGCTGACGCCGCTCGACAAGACCCGGTTCGGCAGCATCGACCAGGTGGTGTCGATGTGGTCGTTCGTGCCGCCGCGCGCCCAGCAAGAGGCCAACGTCAAGGTCCTGCAAGCCTGGAAGGCCGACCTCGCTGAAATCGAAGTCGACGCGATTCCCGAGGAACACCAGGACAACTATAAGAAACTGTTGGCCCTGCTCGACACCAAGCCGTATGACCTCGCCGATGTGCCGACCCAGATTGCCGGTCAGTTCACCCACCTGCCGAGCACGCGGCCCGAGAACCACGGCTACCTGACGTTTTTGTACCCCAAGGTCGACCTGTGGGACGGCAAGCAGATGCTGCAGTTCAACGACGAGGTCGAAGAGATCAAGACCAAAGCGGGCGCCACCTATCGCTCAGCGGGTAGTCCAATCCTGTTTGCCAAGCTGGCGCGCATCGTGCTGTGGGACGGCAAGTTCACGGTGGCGCTGACCACGGTGCTGCTGCTGCTGATTCTGGCTGCCGATTTTCGCAGCGCCCGCAACGCGATGATCGCGCTGGTACCGCTACTTCTGGGCATGACCGTGATGCTGGGCTGGATGGCGCTCGCCGGCTGGCGGCTGAACTTTATGAACATCGTGGTGTTTCCGATCGTGCTCGGCTACGGCGTCAGCCACGGCGTGTACTTCATGCACCGGTTTTTGGAGGGCACCAGCCCGTATGTGGCGCTTAAGTCCGTTGGCGCTGCGGTGGCGGCCTCGACGCTGACCACGCTCGCCGGCTGGTCGGCGCTGCTGTCCGCCGGCCACAAAGGCCTCAAGTCGATGGGAATTCTGGCCTGCGTGGGTATGGTGGCGACGCTGTGGGTGTCGTTCACCATCATGCCGGCGATCCTACAGTTGCTGCACGACAAGCGCGTGCGCAAAGCGGCGGCAGACGCGGCCAAGTCGGCGGCCACGGTCGCGCTGCTGGTGTTCGCGGTGGGCAGCCTGCCCGCGTGTGGCGGCACGGTGCAGCAGGCATGGACGGTAGACAACTACGCGACCTCGCCGCTGGCCAGCGCCAAGCGGCTGGCGGTCGCGGTCGACGTCGCCCACGACGGCGCGGCGCTGCCGGCCGACGCGACGGCATCGGTGGCGCAATTGTGGGCCAATGTCGCCCGGCGCTATGCCAATCAGCACCGCGACTTCATCGTGCGGGCCACCCTGGTACGCAGTGGCGACGAGGCGCTGGCCGCGGCGTGCGCCATGGGTGCTGCGGACAAGCCCATCCAAGGGGCGCTGGTGCTGCGCGGTCGCCAGCAGCCCGACAGCGACGGGGCTCGAGTCAGCGTGCACGCCGAGCTGCTGCGCTGTTCGGACAAGGCGCCGATCTGGCGCGCCAACGGTCAGGATCGCTTTGCCAGCGTCGATGCCACCGTCGCGGAATTGACTGCTTTCTACAGCCGCGAGCTGGGTCCGGCGGTCGCGCCGTATGTGGCCCCAGTATTCCACTTGCTGCGGGCGGTACTGGCGACGATGCCGACGCCGGTGCTGAGCGACGACGAAACGATGGAAAAAATCGAGCTCGGCGAATGACCTACGGACTGTAAGCCACGCCCAGCCGAAAGCGCGACTCGACCGACCAAGTAGGTGCACCACCGCCTGGACCGTAGAAGGTGGCGCCGAGATCCGCGCCGGCCAGCAGCGCCCACTGCCCCGACAGCGCATACTGTGCGGCAAGCTTAACCACAACCGGCACTTCCAGCGTCGGCTCTGGCGCGAGATAGACCCGCAGCGGCGCGCCCAGCGACACTGCGAGGTGGATCGGCGTCGGCGATGTGCCGTTCGTTGGCATGGCGAGGCGCATGCTGGCTACCAGCGACGGCACACCGGCATCGATGCCGAACAGCGTCTGACTGGCCTTGTTGCCTGCCTTGGCGTACGGCGCCCAGGTCGGTGTGCCGCCGTGCACGAACACGCCGGGTTCGCACTGCACGGCGAACGCCCACGGCCCGGCGGTTGCGAAGCCGGAGCGCAACACCCCCGCCGCCGCCGCGCCAAAGCCGCCAAGCGCCTGGCCGGTGCCGTAGCCCAGCCGCAGCCGACCGCCGGCATCGGCGGTGGAGCTCAGGCCAAACAGCGCACCGAACTCGAAATCGGGCAGCCCCGCCGCGGCCCAGCCAGACCACTGGCCATGGTCCAAGGTGCGGGCGCCGACGACAGCGCTCGGCGTCGCATGGGCTGCAGTGGACAGCGCACAAGCCGCCAGGGCCATCACCACCGAAAAACAACGCTGCATGGTCACTCCTGCCCGACCCGGCGATAGGGTGCGCCGGCCGCCGCCCCTGTCAACTTTCTGAAGGTTGCCGCCTGTCGTCAAAAAAGCCAGCGTGATCAAAAATCTGAACAATGCCCCCCACCGTGCTTGCGCCCCCCGGGGCGAGCCCTTACCCTACCCCAACAGTCCGCGCAGCGAGCGCCGAGTCCCCCGCGATGTCCAGCCCCGACGGCAACCGACGCCTCAAAGCGATCATGTTCACCGACATCAAGGGCTACTCGGCCATGATGGGTCAGGATGAGCAGCGCACCGTCCGGGCCGTGCTCGAACATCGCGAAATCGTGCGGGAGTGCTTGAAGGACCACGACGGCACCGAGCACGAGACCATTGGCGACGCGTTCGTGGTGCTGTTCGACTCGGTGGTCAACGCCGTGCGCTGCGGCGCCGAGATTCAGGCCCGGCTCAAGGCCCGCAACGACGCGTTGCCCAAAGACGAGCAGGTGTGGCTGCGCATCGGCATCCACCTGGGCGACATCATCGTGCAGGGCGACGGCATCTACGGCGACGGCGTCAACGTGGCGGCGCGCGTACAAGACAAGGCCGAGCCAGGCGGCATCTCGATCACCGAGCAGGTGTTCTTGCAGATCGATGGCAAGATCGACCTGCAGATGGAGCCGGTCGGCAAGGTCGAGCTCAAGAACATCCGCAACCCGCCGAGCTTGTATCGCTTGAAGATCGACGGCGCGCAACCGCTGGTCAAGCAACGCAGTTGGGTGGCGCCGGTCGCCGCAATCGCCTTGGTCATCGGCGGCATTGGCCTGGTCGTCGCGCTGAGCAATCGATCGGCCCCGCCCGTCGCGCCCGCGCCTCTTCCTGCCGCGACCGCACCAGCACCTGCCCCGCCTGCGGCGCCGGTACCAGACCTCAAGGCCGAGGCCAAGGTCGCGGCCGGCAACAAAGTCACTGAGGCGCTCGGCAAGGCCGGGCAGGCGCGCATTGAGCTCCTGCGCGAGGCCCTGGCATTGGACCCGGATAACCCGGCAGTGCAGAATCTGCTGGCGGTGGCAGTGTCGAGCGCGCCCGCCGCAGCGCCGACGCCGACCGTGGCGCCCCCCGCTGCTGCCGTCGCCGAGCCCGCGCGTCCCGCGGCACCGCGGTCGGCGAACCCCGCTAAACCCAAGGGCAACGATGACACCAAGATCAAGCGCAGCGTGGTGGTCGAGTAGCCTGTGCCTCGCCATGGTGGCGGTTACCATCGCCGCTCGGCCAGCGCTGTGCGTCGACAAGTCAGCCAAGGAAGAGGCTGCGGCCATCTCGCAAGTCGCGACCGCCAAGCACCAGGCCGGCGACTTTGGCTTGTGCGCCGAGCTGTTTCACCAGGCCTACGACAAGGACCCGACCTATCTGCCGTACCTGTTTTCGGCGGCGCGTTGTCTGCACAAGAAAGGCGATCTCGACGCCGCGGAGCGCGACTACCGGCAGTTTCTGGCGCGGTCGCCCAAGGGCGCGCAGCTGGTCGACAAGGCGCAGGAGTACCTAGATCAGCTGCTGGCAGCCCGCAAGCAACTCAAGGCCGCGCCGGCGGTGGACCCCAAACCCGTTGACCCCAAACCGGCGGACTCCAAGCCCGCCGACCCCGCGCCAGCTGCCACACCGACCGTGGTAGCCGTCGCTCCGCCGCCGGCACCCGCAGAAAGGCCGATGACGGGCTTGCAGCGGATCGGCTGGGTCGCAGTGGGGCTGGGCGTCGTCGGCGTGGGCACGGGGGCCTGGGCGTTGGCTTCGGCGTCAGCGGACCGGGCGGCGCTGCACCAGGAGCTCGCGCCCACAGACAGTAAGCTCGTGGTCGGCCTGACGCGCGCCGAAGCGCAGACCCGGGCCGACTTGATCGGCGGGCGTACGACGATGGGCGCCGTGGCGACTGGCGCTGGCGTCGTGCTGGCGGCCGCAGGCGCGTGGCTGGCGTTGCGCGGTCCGGCCGAGGTGGCGGTGGCCGCCGATGGCGTTCAGCTCACCCTGTGCTGGTAACCGCCGTCACGGCTTGCCAAATACCAGCAAGCTTCGATAGATCCGCGTCTCGCCCAGCTGACCCTCGAACCACGGCGGGTCGCTGGTACCGTCGAGCGGCGAGCTGTAGTTGTACACCGCGTAGCGGTCAGCGCCGGTGGGCACCAGGCTCGCAAAGCAGGTGTCGCCGCGGCTTGGCAGGTCGAGCTGCCATGCCACTGACAGCGTCCCTGGATCCACTTTCCACAAGGCGCAGCGCTTGCGCTTGGTCCAGTTGGCCAGCTGGTACTGGGTGTAGTGGTCGCTCCTGCTACCGGTCTGGGCGCCCAAATCGTAGTTGGCGGTGGAGCCATCGGGATTGAGTGTGCGCCGGCCGATGAGCCACACCTGGCCACCGTGCACGAACAGCAGCGGCGAGTCGTACTTCTTGGGGTCGGCGATGCACTGCAGGCCTTGGCCCGGCGCGGCCTTGCAGATCTTGCTGCCAAAGCCAAACCCCGTCTCGCCGGCCTCGTTGCGCCCGACCGCCACCACCGCGCCATCGGCCAGCACCGCAAACGCAGTTTCGCTCACGCCCCCCTTGAGCACCACCGGATCGCTGCCGATGGCCGGCTGCCAGTTGTCGCCGTCGCCCGACGTCAGCAGGTGCACCGAAATCGGCCCCGGGTCCGACTTGTAGACGTTGTCACCGTCGGTGTAGCCACACAGCCACGCCTTGCCGCCCGACACCCCAAACCGCCACGGGATGAAGGTCGGCAGGTAGAACGGCGCCGGCTGGGTCCACTGCCCCGGCCCCTTGCGTTCGGCGACCAACGCACCTTTGGGCTGGAACTGTGCCGGATCGCTGCCCAGCTGCGCGAAATACCAGCGCAGCTTGCCGCCAAAGGCCAAAAACCGCGGCTCGCGGAGGTCGGTGCCCACGGCGGCGGCGGTCTCAAACTGCCAGGTCTTTTCGTCCGCGCTCGACACCACCCACAGCCGCGACTCGGGGCCGGCAAAGTGGTTGGGCGCCGTGCGGCCGGTCAAGAACACCTTGCCGTCAAAGGCGACCACGTCCAGGTTGTTGTTGCTGTTCTGCGGCGACACCTCGGCTGGCAGACCCGGACCCGGCACGACCTGTCGCAGGTCCGTTGCGGTGGGATCGATCGGCGTGGCGACAGCGTCAGCGCCCGCGGCTTCGACCGCCGCATCCGACTTGGCGGCGCCCGCATCGCCACCGCCACACCCGAGCAAGCCAACGGCGACCACCAGCAAGGCCTTCATGGCGTCGCTCCGTCCTCGCCAAGCCGCCGTTGCAGCCGCGGGCTGCGCAGGTGGCCGGCCTGCAGCCACTCTCCGAGCGCGTGCTGACTGCCGCAGATCACGACGCCACTGTCTTTGCCCACTTCGCGCAGCGCTTGCTCAAAGCAGCGCGCCGCTGATGCCACTGCAACGCTGGCGGCTGGCACCGCCTGATCGACCGCAGCCGCCAGTTCCGTTGCCGGCAGAAGCGTTGGATTGGCACAGCGCGGCAGGAAAAAACCCGTGGCAACTGGCGCCAGGGCTCGCACCAGCTCCGCAGCATCGCGGTCGCGGCGCACCGCCATCACCACCTGCCAGGCCTTGCCGCGCAGGGCCAACAGGGCCGCCAGCGCCGCCATCCCCGCCGGGTTGTGGGCGGCATCGACGACGACGAGCGGCTTGGTTTCGATGACCTCGGCGCGCAAAGGCCAGCCGACTTCGCCCAACGCCGACACCACCTCGTCGACCGGCGCCAGTTCGCGCTTGCGTGCGCCTAGCGACCACTCGGCGAACGCGAGGTAAGCCAGCACGGCCAGGCCGGCATTTTCCGCCTGGTGCGCGCCGGGCAGGTCAAGCTCCAAGTGCAGCTCGTCGCCCAGGCTGGGACCGCGCAGTCGCGCCACCGAGCGCAGGGTCTGACCCTGAATCGCCAGGTCGCTGACCACGGCATCGTGGCCCAGGCACAGCAGCCGCGGCACCACGCCGTACTTGCGCAGCGCCGGCTTGACCAGCCCCGGCTGCGCGCACACCAGAGCGCGACCGTCGCGGGCGATGCCGGCTTTCTCCCAGGCGATCTGCGCCAGGCTTTGGCCCAGCACCGCGGTGTGGTCGTACGACAGGTGGGTGATGACGCTGACCACGGGCTGCGTGGCATTGACCGCGTCGAGGCGACCGCCCAGGCCCACTTCCAGCACCGCCACGTCGATGCCTGGCTGGTCCTGCGCGAACAGCCACAGCGCTGCTGCGGTCAGTGCCTCAAATGGCGTCGGGTCAATGGCAGGTTCGGCCGTGGCGGCGAGCTCAACTTGCACCAGCGCGGCGTCCAGGCTGTCGGCCGGCACCGCTAGCCCGTCGATGCACAGGCGCTCGCGGGTTTGCACGAGGTGTGGCGACGTGTAGTGCGCGACCCGCAAGCCGGCGGCTTGCAGCAACGCCGCGATCATCGCCGAGGTCGAGCCCTTGCCGTCGGTGCCGGCGACCGCGATGACCGCCAAACTGTTCTGAGGGTCGCCCAGCCGGCCCAGCAGAGCGAGGATGCGCTGCAGGCCCAGTTCCATGCCGCGCACCCCGCGCGCCGCCAGGTAGCGGTGGCCAGGGCCGTCGTGCGAGACCATCGCTTCGTTCACAGTTGCGCTCCGCGGGCTGGCGCAACGCGGTCGACCGACCGACCCCGCCAGAGCCGCGGATTGTCCGGCCCGATGTGGCAGCGGGTCAAGGCGGGTCCAGGCGGCTCATCGCAGGTCAAGCCGGTCTTGCGCGCACCCCCGGCGTCGGCGATCCTACGCGCCCCGCGCCGTCCTATGCGCCAAGGCCCGTATGTCCACGCCCGCCGCCGACCCCTTGCAAGCCGAGATGCCGTTTCTGAACAAGAAAGCCTTGACCACGGTCGCCGGCGTGGTGGTGCTGGTGTGGGTCACTGCGCTGTTCACCGGTTCCAAGATCGTGCTGGGCGTGGTCGCAGTGCTGACGGTGGCGCTGGCCGGCTTGCTCTGGTACGCCTTTCGCCAGTTGCGCAAGCAAAAAGACATGATGGCGCTCTTGCAGAACGCGCAGGCCTCGCCCGAGGCGCGGCGGGCGGCGCTGGAACAACTGGCGGCACAGGACCCCAACAGCAAGGATGTGCTCAGCGGCATCGCCAAAGCGCAGCTGCAAGCCCAGGACAACCCCGACGCCGCGCTGCAGACGCTAGAAGGCCTCGACCTGTCCAAGGTGCCCAAGGACGCCGCCGACCAGGTGCGGACCTTTCGCGCGCAGTTATTGCTGATGAAGAACCGCAGCAAGGACGCCCGCGATCTCGCCGACCAGATCAACGTGCCGACGACGGGCCCCTTGCAGGCCCGAGCGATGATGGCCGCAGTGGTGGCCGAGGCGTGGGCGCGCACGGGTCGCTATGAAGGTGCGCTGGTCTTGCTCGAGGACTACAAGCTCGACAACCCGGAGCTCGGCCAGACCCAGCCGATGTTGCTGTTCGCGCGGGTGTTCGCCAACTTTGCCGCCGGCCGTAAAGAGCGTGTGGTCAAGGACTTGAAGCAGCTGATGGCCCAGGACATGAACCTGCTCGGCCGCTTCGTGCAGCCGGGCCCGGGCATCCACATGGACCTGCGCAAGCTGGCGACCGAGGTGCTGCAGACCCACCCGTCGCTGTCCAAGCAGGTGCGGGCCCAGCAGCGGCTGACCCAGCCCAGGGCGCGCTAGACCATGGTTCGCCTGATGTTTGCCCTGGTGGGGCTGGCTTGGCTGGCCATGGGCTGCGCATCTGAGCCTGCGCCCGAAAAGATCACCGATTTCTCCAAGTGGCTGTGGCGCAACTACGACAGCGCCAGCGACGATCAGCTGGCCAATGCGGTGGTGCAGCTCAACGGCACCGTGACCGAAGTCACAGCCGACAAGCCGCTCAAGGTCCTGATCAGCCGGCTGGCGAGCACCGATGTCGCGCTGGTCGGCAGTAAGCTCGATGCGAGCAAGGCCGTGGGCATGCTGGCCATCACCGAAACGGCGTGCACACTGAGCCAGGTCGCCAACATCCATACCCACGCCGACCAGGCGGGGCTGCACGCCAAGGCCTATCGGGCCTACAAGCGCACATTCGTGCACGATCGCGCAGCTTTTCTGGGCCACAAGATTGCGCGGCTGGACTGGAACACCGAGCTGACCAGCGACTACGCCAACGAGAAACTGGCCGGCAGCGCGCGCTGGGTCCCCGACCTCGGCAAAGCCAAAAGCCCGCACGGCGCCGCGCTGGTGTCGCGGACCTTCTTGAAAGAGCCGGCCACCGAGGTCGACGGCAACGGCGTCCAATGGCCGCAGGACTATCAGGTCGAGGCCTACTACGAGCGAACGCCGGGCAAGGTCATCCACCTGTTCGCGTTGTGGCGGCAGGCCGACTTTGGCATCTCGACCGAGACCACGGCGTTGCAAAACATCATGCTCAACGGCTTTGTGGACTGGGACAAAGAAGTGGAAACGGCGTGCAAGTCCGGAAAATACTGAACCGCAGCTCGGCGTTGGTCGCCCTCTGGCTACTCGTCGGCTGCGCCACCACGCCGCGCCAGCTGTGGGGCGACCCGCCGCCATACGTGCAACCGGCGCTGGACAAGGTCGATCTGGCCCGACTGGACCAGGAGCTTTTGGCCTGGCTCGGCGACTATCTGCGCACCGACACCACCAATCCGCCCGGCAACGAGACCCGCGGCGCGGAACTGCTGGCGACGGTGCTGGCGCAAAACGGTATCGGCAGCCAGATCCTGGAGTTCGCGCCGGGTCGCGGATCGCTGGTCGCCCGGGTGCGCGGCACCGGCAAGCAGCCGCCGCTGTGCCTGCTGTCACACATCGACGTGGTCACGGCGAATGCCCAGGCGTGGCCGGCCGATCGCGGGCCGCTGTCGGGGGCCGTCCACCAGGGCGAAATCTGGGGCCGTGGCGCCTTGGACATGAAGTCGATGGGCATCCTTGAGCTGGCGGTGCTGGTGGCCGTCAAGCGCAGCGGTATCGCACTGGACCGCGATCTGGTGCTGTTGGCCGTCGCCGACGAAGAGGTCGACAACCGCGGCATCAAGCACCTCGTGGCCGAGCACTGGGACAAGATCGGCTGCTCGCATCTGGTCAACGAAGGCGGCATGGGCGTGCGCGGTGCGTTGCGCGCCGATCAGACGGTGTTCGCGATCTCGACGGCCGAAAAGGGCCTGCTGTGGGTCAAGCTGACCGCCCGCGGCAAAAGTGGCCACGGCTCGACCCCCATGCCCGGCCGCGCGCCCGATCGCTTGCTCGACGCACTCGGCCGGCTGCGTGCCAAAGTGGCGCCGGTGTCGTTTCACCCTTCGGTGTACGCAACGCTTGGCGAGGTCGGCGCTCACCTGGGCGGCGTGCAGGGCTATGTGCTGCAGCGCCCCGCCCTCATCGACTGGCTGGCGCTCGACACCTTGCTGGCCGAGCCCGGCTCCAAGGCGATGCTGACCAATACCATTGCGGTAACTGGCTTTTTTGGCGCGGAGCAGCCCAACGTCGTGCCTGACGCCGTGTCGGCGCAGTTGGACTGCCGGCTGCTGCCAGGGGTTGATCCTCGGGCGTTCCTGTACGAGCTGCAAAAGACCGTCGATGACCCGGAGGTGTCGTTCCAGGTGCTGCACGAGGCGCCGGCTTCCGACAGTCCGAGCGACGACCCGCTGTTCGTGGCCCTTGGCCGCCATGCGGTTGCCGGTCGCAGTGACGCCGTGGCCGGGCCGCTACTGTCCGTTGGTTTTACCGACTCGTTGTGGGTGCGCCAAAAGGGCGTGCGCGCTTATGGGCTGGTGCCTATCGAGGTTTCACGCGAGATTGCCGGCACTTTTCACGGCGCCAATGAGCGGGTGCCGATTGCGGCCGTGCAGCGCGGTTTTCGGGTGTTGCTGGGCGCGGTCCTCGACTTCGCGGCGAGTCGATGACCGCAGGACGTTGGGCGGTTGTCGCCGTTTGGGCGGTGCTGGTCCTGCCCGGCGCCGCAGCGGCCGAAACCACAGATGCACCCCTCGCGCTGCCAGCCACGGCGACAACCACGGTTGCCGAAGCGGCGCTGCCGTGCCGCATCGACGACCTCGACGTCGCGGGCCTGTGGCGTACCGAGCCTGATCTGGTGCGCGGTGAATTGCCTTGGCGGCCCGGGCAGGTCGTCGACCGCGCCGCCTGGGATCTTGGGCTGGCCCGTCTGTGGAATACCGGCCTGTTCTCCAAGGTGTCGGCGACCCGCAAGGCCCTGCCCGACGGCCGCGTCGTCGCCCTGCTGCACCTGGAAGAGCGCTGGACCATCAACCTGCTATTTTCGTTTCAGGCCGCGGCGCAGAAGTCGACCGGCAACTCGGCGTGGTGGGCAGCCGGTCTGTCCGACCTCAACCTCGGCGGTCGCTACATCGAGGCCGCTGCTAGCTACGAGCAATTCGACGCCTTTGGCGGCGGCCTGGCGCTGCTGCGGGCCCACCGGTTCCTGGGCCGCCGTATGGATGCGTCGGCCCAGTGGGAGTGGCTGGTGCGGCCGCGCCCGGGCTTTGCCGACCGTCGGATGCGCGTCAGGCTTGAGTCCAACCAGTTGCTCGCCGACGACCGCGTGCGGGTGGGTGGCCGCTTGGACCTGCAGCAAGATGCTCTGTTCGATGCGACCGGCACTGGCGCGCCATTGCTGCCGTCGAGCCGCTCGGCGCTGGTGGACGTGGGTGCACGCGTGGGCCGCGTCGACATCGTGCGGGTTCGTCAGGCTGGCGCGTCTGTGGAAGTCCGGCCCGCGGTAGGCGTGGCGACCGCCGGCGGCGATCCCGCAGCTTATGCGCACCTGTGGGCGCAGGCGCTGTGGTATGGCCTGTACGGCCCGCGCTGGAACCTCGCCGTTCGCGGTCAGGTCGGTGCCCAGACAACGGCGCCCGCCCAGTTACGCTACTTTTTGGGCGGGCTCTCCGAGGTGCGCGGCGTGCGCGACAGCTACCTGCGGGTCGACCGCTTCGCGTTGGTCAACGCCGAGGCCCGCTTCACCGCCTATGACGCCACCTGGCTGGCGGTGGTGCCGACGGCGTTCGTCGATGCCGCGTTCGCTCGCGATGAGGTTCGCGGCGCGGCACTACTGGCCTCGTGCGGCCTGGGCGTGCGCTTGCTGGTGCCGCGCTTTGTCCGCACCGGCGTGCGCCTGGACGCCGCGCTGCCGTTGGCGGGGATTCCTTGCGGCGCCGGCGCTGGTGGCCTGTGTCCTGGGCTGAGTGCCGGGGTGTTTCAGTTTTTTTGATCGCGGCGGCAAGCGCTTGGCGGTGTCCCGCCCCTACAATACCCAAACCCCAAACACCGCTCCGGGTGCGCCGCTCTGGCCCAGATTGCCGATGCTCGGCCCACCCGCACCACCCGATCCACTAGCCCCACCCAAGGTGATCTGGTTGTTTTTCTGCAGCGGTGCCACCGCCGTCGCCGATGCGCCGTGCAGCACTACCGCCGCCGCCGGACCGCCTGCACCGCCACCGCCGCCGCCGCCGTGGCCGCCCGCCGAGCCTGCGCCGCCTGCGCCGCCCTGCGACGTGCAAAAGGTCTTGGTGTCGCCCTCCGCGCTCGCACCCGCCGCACCGCCTGGCCCGCCCGCACCGCCTGAACCTGCAGGGCCGCCTTGTCCGCCATGGCCGCCCGCGCCTGCCGCCAAAGTGTTGCCAAACAGCAACGGCAGCTTGCCTCCCGGCACGGCGACGATGAACACGGCAAACGAGCCACCGCCGGCCTGGCCGCCACCGCCGCCCGAGCCGCCGCAGCCGCCGGCCCCGCCGCCGCCACCTGAGCCGCCGAGATCGGTAAACGCGCTGCTGCTGGTCGCGCAGTCGTAGACCTCGACGCCGCCCGCCGCGCCGCCGCCGCCGCCGCCCGAGCCGGGGCGGCCTGCGCCGCCATCGCCGGCCCAAGTCGCGGTCCACAGCCCCTGGCTCACCAGCCCCGCGGCAACCGCGCCGGCGGTCCCGGCTTTGCCGTGCGAGGCTGTCGACCCCGGCGTGCCGGGCTGGCCGTCGCGCGGCTGCACGGGCACCAGGCAGGTGTTGCAGCTAATCGTCCCTTTGCACTGTGTCACCACGCCCTTATTGCTGTCGATGTAGCTGTCTGCGCCGGACTCGCCCCCCGGGCCGCCGGCCGGTCCCTGTCCGGCAGCGCCGGGCTCGTTTGATTTTGGCGTTTGCAGGTACGGCTTGCCCGGGCACTTGGGGCTGGGCGAGTCCTCGTCCATCTGCGGGCACACCGCCGTGCCACCGGCACCACCGTGGGTGGGCACGCCAAGGCACAGCGTCGCGCCGCCCATGCCGCCGAGATTGACGTCGGCGCCGGTGCAACTGGCCTTGCCAATGTCACGCGCTTGGACACCGGGCTTGCCGGCCGCGCCCGCAAAGCCATTGCTGCCGGCCGCGCCTGCGGTACCTGCTGCGCCGTCGCCGGCCAGAATCTGCGCGTAGGTCACCTGCAAGCGGTCGTCGCAACCGACCGACAGTAGCCCATAGCTCGACTGGCCGGCCGCTTTGGCGTTGGCGCCCAGCAACGTCACCCCGTCCAGCCGCGTCTTGGCCCCGGCACCGGTGATGCCAATGCAGCGTGCGGCGAACACCGGCCCTTGGGCGGGTGCCACGGCGGCGAGCGCTGACTGGTAGATCACCATGTCGCGGGCCATGAACCCTGGACCGTAGCCACCATAGACCGACACCCCGGCAACCAGGTCCACGCTGCCCGGATAGACGCCGCCCGCCACGTAGACGTCGCGCTTGCCGAGCTTGGCCGCCAGCTCGATACCCTTGGCGACCGTCGCTACCGGCAGCTGCAGCGTGCCCGGGTTGCCGTCCGCGCCAGTCTTGGCGACGAACACGGCGTTGTTCAGTTCACCATCGATGCCGTCGCAGTTCTGGTCGACGCCATCGGGCTCGTCCAGATCGGAGGCGAACAGGCACTCGCAGCCGTTCTGCGGCCCGCCGCCGGTGTCAATCCAGCCGGGCTCGCACACCAGGGCGCAGCCGGGACTCTGGCTGGCAGCGGTACAGGTCGCCACCGCGTGCAGCCCCACGGGCTTGGGGCAGGCGATGCCACAGGCGCCGCAGTGATCGAGCGATACATACTGACCCGACTGCAGCCACGGTTCGTCGATGGCGGCGTCACAGTCGTCGTCTTTGCCGTTGCAGGTCTCGGCTGCCGGCACGCCACCGCTGCACTGTAAGCCCTTGCCCGCGCATTGCCAAACGCCGCCGCACGCGCCAAAGCTGTTGGTCGCTGCGCACGGCTCGCCGACTTCGTCGATGTCTTCGTCAACCAGGCCATTGCAGTCGTCGTCCTGGCCGTTGCAGGTCTCTTGCGGCGCGACCACGTCGCAAAAGCCGCCGTCTTTGCCCTTGCACACGAACAGCCCTGTGCAGTTGGGACCCGGCGCAATGCTGCACGGTTGGCCCGCCAGGCCCTCGTCGGTCTGGCCGTTGCAGTCGTCGTCGCTGCCATTGCAGGTCTCAGTGGTGACTGAGACGGCGCACGCAAGGCCAAGCGCGCCCTGGCAGATGGTCACGCCGCCGCAGTTGGTTCCAGCGGCCTTGGCGCACGGCTGGCCGTCGAGGCCATCGTCGGTTACGCCGTCGCAATCGTCGTCCTTGCCGTTGCAGGTCTCGGCGACGCCTTGAACCTGGCATTGCAGACCGGTCGCGCCCTGGCACACCCAGGTCCCCACGCATTCGCTGGTTGCCAGCGTACAGGCGCCACCGTCGGTGCTCTCGTCGGTCTGGCCGTCGCAGTCGTCATCCACCGAATTGCACGACTCAGCGGTGGCTTGCTTGGCGTTGCAGGGTGACCAACCGGTTGGGCCGCAGACGGCGACGCCCGCGCAAGTGCCCTGATTGGTAGACGACTGGCAGAGCTTGCTCGCGCCCACCTTGCCGGCATAGCAGCTGCAGATCCCCGTTTGCGGCGTGCACAAGGATTTGCCGCTGGCTGCGTCTTTGGCGCAGTCAAAGCCGACCGGGCAACTGGTGACGCCCGCGCCGACCGCGCACGGAATGCGACAGTAGCCGGGGCCGTCTTCGCCCACGCACAGGCCGCCCAGGCAAGTGCTGTCGTCCTGGCACGGCGCGCAGGCGAATTCGCCAGCCGGCATGCACTGGGGCAAAGCGTTGGTGCCGCCGTCAAAGCAGCTGTAGCCGGCGGGGCAGGGCGGGCAGCCGGTCTGCTCATCGGGCTTGGCATCGACGCTGGCGGTGGCTTCGGTCGGCGGCGGCGCATCGGCGACCGCTTCGACATCAGCCACTTCGGCGGCGAGGGTCTCGTTCGTTTGCGAGTCAAACCCGTCTGGGCCCGGCGCGTCGTCCACGATTTCGCTGGCGGTCCACAAGTCGCGGGCGGTCACCGTCTCGCTGGTCTTGGCGACGTCGCCTACCATCGGCAAGTCGGCGCCGCTTGCTGCCGACGACCCTTGCAACAGGCCATCGTCGTCGCACGCGATCGCGCACGCCGCCAAAGCAGCGATCAGCAGAGTTGAGAGGATTGCGCGCGGCCGCCGCATGGCGATCAAAGTAGCGGAGCTTGTCGGGCTGCGCCAGCACACCGGCGACGCATGGTCACAATTGCGGTACGAGCGGTCGAACGATCCTGCGGATAGCACACCGGGGCGGTGAGTCGCCTGCAGGGCGCAAACTCGCGACCCACCTGGCTGGCAAGGCTCATCATGGGCAGGGCACTTTGGCAATCAGAATTCCAGATGACCGCGGTCAGGCCTGAGTCGCAGGCAACCGCACGGGCGCATACGCCCGCGACTGCACGGCTCGCAGTCCGCCTTCGATGAGGCGGTCGAGGCCCTCGTAGACCTTGTCCATGTCCGGGTGCTGGGGCTTGCCGGCGACGCGCTGCTGATGCGCCCAGCTGTCGTAGGCGTGCATCTCGACGATGGTCCAGGGGTCCTCGTCCTCTTGCCAGACTTCAAAGGCCGCCAGCCCCAAGTGGTGGGCGTAGTCGCTGACCATGGCCAGCAGCGGCCACAACTCGTCGTGCGCCAGTGGGTCCACCCGATAGCGGTATTCGACCACGTAGGCGCCGAGCTTGGGTGTCATGGGCTACCTTGGCGCCGGGTATGGCTCAGAATGGAATGTCATCTTCGGGCGGATGATAGTCGTCGGTCGGCGCCGGCGGGCCGCTGTCGGACCCGCGCTGCGCCGGGCCGCGATCGCCGCCGCCACCACCGCCACCAC
>SXGT01018464.1_pt1 | contig 27001 bp, 18 predicted proteins | sample 3176221 | NCBI WGS metagenome assembly SXGT01 (sample SAMN11356862, study PRJNA531348) | freshwater metagenome | isolation source: freshwater sample F1-120 | place: China: Fuxian Lake, Yuxi | collected 2017-12-25
CGACCGACGCAGCGGGCCTACGGGTATGGACCACGTGCTGGCGTCGGGGCGCAAGGTCAACGTGCTGGTGTTGGACACCGAGGTCTATTCGAACACCGGTGGGCAGCAGAGCAAGGCGACGCCGATGGGTGCCGTGGCGCGCTTCGCCGCAGCTGGCAAGGCGAGTCCGAAGAAGGACCTCGGGCTGCTGGCGATGGCCTATGGCAACGTGTACGTCGCCCATGTTGCGCTCGGCGCGCGCGACGCGCAAACGGTCAAAGCGCTGCTGGAGGCGGAGGCGTTTCCCGGCCCGTCGCTGGTCATCGCGTATGCGCACTGCATCGCCCACGGCTACGACTTGTGCCATGGCCTATCGCAGCAGAAAATGGCCGTGGATACGGGCTACTGGCCGTTGTACCGCTACGACCCGCGGCGCGCGGATGCCGGTGGCCCGGCTCTGCACCTCGACAGCGGGCCGCCCAAGGCGGAACTCGGCGAGTACGTGCGACAAGAGGCCCGCTTCTCGACGGTCGCCCAGCGCGATCCGCAGCGGTTTGAACGGCTTTTGGCCGCCGCGCAGGCGCATGTGCACGAGCGCTACGCGCTGTATGCCAAACTCGCCGATAGCGGCAGGCACTAGGCCGGGGCGATCGCGGGCACACCGAAAACACCTGTGGTTTTAGGAGTCTGAACAAAGCCCCCCTCCGTGGGCTTGCGCCGCTGGCCCGGAATTCGTAGTTTTCCGCGCCCCGCACGCCCGCTTTTTTTGGACGCGCCCTCGTCGCCATGTTGCTGCCTTTCACCCTGTCTGCTGCCCGGACGCTCGCCTTGGAGCCTGCGTGAACGAGTCGGATCGCGAAGCGCTCAAGATCCCGGCGCTCGGCGTTGTCGCGCTTATTGGCGTCTCGGGGTCAGGCAAGTCCACCTTTGCGCGCAAGCACTTTGTGCCGACCGAGGTGCTGTCGAGCGATACTTGCCGGGCCTGGGTGGCGGACAACGAGGCCGACCAGACAGCGACTGACGATGCGTTCGCGGTCCTGTATGCCGTGGCCGAGCTGCGGTTGCGCCGCGGCAAGCTGACCGTCATCGACGCGACGTCGGTGCAACCGTTCGCGCGCAAGGGCATCGTGCAACTGGCGCGGTCACAGCACGTGTTTGCGACGGCCATCGTGCTGGACCTTCCGCTAGACGAGTGTCTCGCGCGCAACGCGGCCAGGGGCGAACGTCAAGTACCCGAGGAGGCAATTCGCCGCCAGCACAAGGAGCTGCGCCGCAACCTCGACAAGCTGCGACAAGAGGGCTTTCGCAACGTCTACGTGCTGGATTCGCAAGCAGCGGTGGCAGCGGCGACGATTGAGCGCACCCGCATGTGGCACGACCGCACCGACGACCACGGTCCGTTCGACATCATCGGCGACGTGCACGGCTGCATCGACGAACTGCGGACGCTACTCGACCGACTCGGCTATGTGCAGAGCGAGCGCGAAGGGCAACTGGTCTACGCGCATCCTGCGGGTCGGCGCGCGCTGTTTCTCGGCGATTTGTGCGACCGTGGACCGGGTACACCCGCAGCGTATCGGCTGGTCATGGCGATGGTGCGCCATCGGACCGGCCTGTGCATCCCGGGCAACCACGAAATCAAGTTGCTCAAGTGGCTACAGGGCCGCAATGTCCGCATGACCCACGGCCTGGACCGATCAGTAGCGCAGTTGCAGGCCGAACCGGAAGAATTCCGCAATGAGGTCGCGACGTTCATTGACCGACTGATCAGCCACTTTGTACTCGACGACGGCAAGCTCGTGGTCGCGCACGCCGGGCTCAAAGAGGCGATGCAGGGGCGGTCGTCAGGTGGCGTGCGCGAGTTTTGCCTGTATGGCGAGACCACCGGCGAGACCGACGACTACGGCTTGCCGGTGCGCGTCGATTGGGCAGAGCAGTATCGCGGTCGGGCGCTGGTGGTGTACGGGCACACGCCGGTCCCGGAAGTGCAGTGGCGCAACAACGCGGTGTGCATCGATACCGGGTGCGTGTTCGGTGGAGCGTTGACGGCGCTTCGCTATCCGGAGCGCGAGATTGTCTCAGTGCCCGCTCAGCGGGTGTACTTCGAGTCACCCAAGCCATTCCTGCCCGCCCGGGCCGCTGACGAGTCGGTGACCTCAGTCGCTCGGGATGAAGCCGGCGCGAAACTCGAAGCTTAGGCCAGGACAATGCAAGCAAGTTCGCGGTCGCGCCGCCAGGTTGCAGCTAGCCGCCACCCTCCGCGGCCCCTTCCACCAACTCTACCACCACCTCTTTGCCCTTGCCGGCAAAGCCAACTGCCCACGCCCACACGGGCTTACCGCGCACGCTTGCCGCGTACCGCTTGTCGCGGATCTGCCGCGCCGCCCGCTCGCACGCCAGATGCGGTGAATCGTCGCGTTTGAACTCCAGAATCGCCGACGCTTGCTCGGCATCCGGCGCCTCGATGACGATGTCAGGCCGGCCTTCGCCAAACTCGCGGTTCGACGACACTTTGTAGCCCGGCGGCAGCCGCGTCAGGATGCCGAGCACGAACACGTGGTAGATGCGCTCGGGCGTCGGGTCGGCCAAATCGTGGTAGCTGAGCAGGTGCAGGACCAGGCGCTGCAGTGCGTCTTGGGCCAGAGCGGCGTCGCCGTGCAAGAGCGCCGCGACCAGTTTATCGGGGCCAGTAAGGCTACCGACACCGCCAGCGACCATGCGGTCATAGAGCCCAAGGGATGCTCGCCTGACTTCCAAGTTGGGCACGCGAACAGTGGCGCGTTGGCCGCGCTCGGTCGCCTCGACGCCAGTCGCGGTCACATACCCGGCGTGGATCAACAGGTTTTGCAGCATTGCCGGGTCGCGCTCAATGTCAGGCATCACCACGCCTTCGATGACATCCACCTGTACGGACTCGCCCGACAGCAGTTCCTCCATGGCCACGGCAGCCTCGCAGGGATAGCGCGTGGCAATCCGCTCGATCACCTCCGTGCCGCCAGAGGCCATCCAGTATGGCCGGAAGCCACCCCCGCGGTCGCGCAGCGCATTGGCAATCGACCACGGGTTGTACAGGGCGTGGCCACCAATGCTGTAGCCGTTGTACCAACGACGCAAGTCGTCCAAGAACGCCGGTTCGTCGCCGGCCAGGTCCCAAACTTCGTCCTCGGTGAAGCCGAAGTCGCTGGCAAACTCGCTGTCGAGCACCGTGTCAATGACCACATTGTTCAGGTCGGAGAAGAGGCCCTCTTTGGCGACGCGGAGAATGCCAGTCAGCACCGCTCGGCGGACGGACTTGGCGTCCTTGAGAGCCTGTCCTAGGAACGTCCGAAAAAAGGCGACAGCTTCCGGGCAATGGCCGTGCAGCCATGCGGTCTGGATCGGGGCGTCGTATTCGTCGATGAGCACCCAAACCCGCTGTCCACGGGCCTCCTCTGCAGCCATCGCGATCGTTCGCAAGCCATAAGCGGCCTCTGCAAGCGGCGCATCCGCGACCGCTATGCGCTCTATGCGACTGCGCAAATGCGCCGGCACCGTGTCCGTTGGAATGTCCAATTGGCGCCACGCCGCGGACAACTCCTGCTGGACTGCAGCCAGGTTGTCTGGCCAATCCTTGAATTTGCAGCCCTTGAGCGAAAGTTGGATGACGCAGTGCCGACCACGCTCAGCGACCGCAACCGGGTCCCGCACCGCGGCCAGCCCCGCAAACGGGTCGGCCTGGCTCACCTCGCCGGGCGACTGCGCCTGCAATCACTCGCGCAACATGGTGATGTTCAGCGTCTTGCCAAACCGCCGCGGCCGGCAAAACACCAGCACCCGCGCACTGCTGCGCAGGATCCGGCCGATGAAGGCCGACTTGTCGACGTAGGTCTCCGTGTCGGGGTAGGCCCGGGCGTCGCGGAACTCCATGGCGCCGATCGGCAACACGGCTGGCATTGAGCGGACACCACGGCCGGCGCAGGGGCCGGTTGGGCAAGGGTAACCGAGGCGTGCTGGGGCGGCAATTCGCAGCCCCCGCTTCCATGTTGCCCCCAACCCCACCACCGGCTATCCTGCCGGCCCTTTGCCCGCCCGCAGGAGCCCGCGTATGCAACCCCGCCGCACCCAACTGATTGCCGCCGTCGCGCTCGTCGCCCTCGCCCTCGCCGGGTGCAGCAGCGACTCGACCAAAGCGGACGCGACCACCGCCACCGACACGGCCGCGGCAGTAGATGCCGCCGATGTCGCCGCCAGCGAGACCACCACCGCGCCCGATGCCAGCGATGCCGGTAGCGACACCGCCGCCAACAAGTGCGGCGCCCTGCCCTCGTGCTTGAACCCGGCGGGCCAGGAAGACCTGCTGCTGTGCCCCAAGCCGGCCGCTGACTACGCGTGCGTGCAAGGCTGCTGCAAGCTCAAGTTCACCTGCAAGGTCGACCAGGACTGCGCCGACAAGGGCGGCGTCGAGGCCGGCTGCCCGAGCAAAGAGCTGACCTGCGGCTGCGACACCGAGAACAACGTCTGCACCCAGACCGCGTGCGCCGCCGACGCGCAGTGCCCCAAGGGCAAGGTCTGCCAGCAGGGCGGCTGCAAAGACCCGCTGCCGGACACCGGCCTCGTCGTCAAGCTGCTGCGCCCGGTTTGGATCACCACCCCCGGCAAGGACCTGGAGCCGGCCGTGGGCTTGGGCGCTCAAGTCTCCGACGGCAAAGGCAACGTCAAGCTGGACGCGACGTTGGACTGGAAGCTGGCGGACGGCACGGCGTTCAAGCTCGACGGCGGCAAGCTCAAGGCCGGCGATGCGGCCGGCAAGCAGACGATTACCGCGAGCAGCAAAGGCAGCGCGCCCAGCAACGCCGCGACACTGTGGAACCTTGGCGCAGTTCCGACGGGCAAGAACCTGCGGGTGACGGCCATCGACGATTTCAGCTGGGCGCCGCTCGCGGGCAAAGTGGTGGTGGTGTCGCTGGCCGACCAGCCGACGCCGCCGGCAGCCGTTGCCGCCGATCTGGCCGATGGCCAGGCGGTGTTTGGCGACGTCAAGTTTCCGTGCGACATCCACCTGATTGCCAAGGACCACCAGCCGGTGTCGGTGCTGCGGTACCAGCCGACCGGCGCGAGCGGCGAAGTGCTGCTGCCGAGCGCGCTCTACCACTTTGCGCAGTTGGAGTTCGACGGCGCCGGCAAGCTGGTCAAAGACAAGACCAAAATGGTCAACGGCGACGCCATCAAGGGCTCGGTGGACTATCCGGGCGTCGGCGAGGCGATGCTGGGCCTGACCTCGCTGGCGTTTGGGCCGCAGCTGCTCAACTTCTCCATCGACGCGATCCTGGGCCCCAACGTCAAGCGGCCGTTCGATCCCAAGGCGCCGAGCTTCGTCAACCCCGATCCGGGCAAGCCGCAAGAGATTCCGGGCGGCGTGACCTTCGCGCTCGGCCAGCCGGTCGTGACCCAGTTCGTCATCGCCGGACCGCCCGGCGTGCATACCATGTGGACGCTCGGCGGTCGCCTGGCGCTGTCGCAGTTGCTGAGTGAAGTCGGCAAGATCTTTGACTCGGTCGAAGGTGGCCTCGACGTCGGCCAGATTGTCAGCGTGCTGCTGCCGTACCTCGGTGGCTTCTCGTCGGACGTGCAGTTGGGCGTCAAGCTCAATGGGTCGATGGCCGAACCGCTGATGGAGCTGCCGATCATCAAGCCTAAGTTCCCGCTTTTGCTCAAGACCTCGGTCGAACTGTCGCCGTTGCCCAAAGCGGGCGCCGCGTTCGCGGACGTCGCCTTCATCATCGGCGGTGCGTTGATGCCGATCGGCGAGATCGTGCCGCTGGGCCTCACCGCTGGCGCCGATACCGCGAGCAAGGAAGAAAAGGCCGACGGTCTGGTGGATGGCAACCCGGACGAGAAAGGCAACCAGCCGGTCAAACTGACCGTGGCGCCGCTGCATAGCGGCCTGCAGGTCGGTCCAGACAACCACATCATCGTCACTGCGGCGGTGGTCGTGGGCGGCAAGGGCAAGAAGGAGGGCGGCTCGATCATCCTGAGCGCGCCGGGTCCGATCGGCGCCGTGACCAAGCCGGGCGAGTTCATGGCGCTGCCGGAGGGTTCGACGTTTGACCCCGCTACCGGCAAGCTGACCGTCAAGGCCGTCGCGGGTGCGCACGTGTACCGCACGACGCTCGTCGCCGCCGAAGGTCGCCAGTGGCAGTTCATCGTGCCCAAGGCGTGGGCCGACAAGGCGATCGTGCTGCCGGATCTCGGCAGCTATGGCAACGATTTTCCGGTCGCCAAGACCAAGCGCGCGTTTGTCGGCGCCCTCGAGCTCAAAGCCGCTGCGGACATGCCCGAGCTGGTTGCGCCGGGCGGCCTGGACGACATCGTGCGCAAAGTTTCGCGCACCGCCTTCACCGACGCCAATCCGTAACAATTGTTGTGTAGGTGCCGCAGGGCGCCGCCATTTGCTTGATCGGTAGGCCATCCCCAAGTACCGTTGCAGCGCGCGGTGCGCCGCGACGGGGTGCGACTATGGCAGTTTGGCAAGACCGCAGCGGCTCTCGCGCGGGTTTCGGTTGGTTCGCAGTGGCGCTGGCGATCGCGGCGGCCGGCTGCGTGGACGAGGGTCCGGTCGCGGTCACGGGCGGCAATACAGCCGGCAACAAGGATGCTGGCGGCGTCGGCGCGGACGTCGCCGCTAGCGACACGGCCACTGCCAGCGAGACGAGCGCCGAGGACACCTTGACAGCGGACGCCGTCGGCCCCGGCGACGACGCCACACCGACCCGGGTGGACGTCATCACCGACCCGGACGCTGTCGGTGGCGACGGCACGGTGACGCCCGACGACTCGACCGTACAGCCGGAAGACAGCTTGGTGGCCGACTCTGCCACCGACGACGCGATTGTCGCGCCAGACGTGACCCCAGAGGACATTGCGGCGCCAGACGCAACCGTGGTCGATGCGCAATCCGGCGACACCGCGCTACCGGATACGACCGGTGCCGACGCAACCCAGCCCGATACCGCGCCCGCCGACACCACCCAGCCCGACCTGCCGCCTGCCGATGTCGGACCGTGCGGTCCAGCCGGCTGCGACGACGGCAACCCGTGCACCATCGACACCTGCAAGCCCGACGGGCTGTGCCAGTGGACCACCCAAGCCAACACCCCCTGCGACGACGGCGACAAGTGCACGACCGGCGACACCTGCGTCGGCCTACAGTGCAAAGCGGGCACCGGTAAGGCCGACTGCGACGACAAGAACCCGTGCACCACCGACAGCTGCGGTGCGGCCAGCGGCTGCATCCACGCGCCCGCGACCGCCAACTGCGACGACGGCGACAAGTGCACGTTGCAAGACAAGTGCACCGACGGCGCCTGCAAGGGCGGTCAGGGCGCCTGCGACGACGGCAAGCCGTGTACGGTCGACGCCTGCGACAAGGCAACCGGCAACTGCAGCTGGACCGGCAGCACCGCGGCCTGCGACGACGGCAATGCCTGCACCGTCAACGAAGCCTGCAAGGCCGGTTCCTGCGGCGGCGGCGAAGTCAAAGCATGCGACGACAAGGACGTGTGCAGCACCGACAGCTGTGATCCGAAGTCGGGCTGCGTGTACACACCGACTGCCAATGGCGGCAAGTGCGACGACGGCACCGCTTGCACCGCCAACGATGCGTGCAGCGGCGGCAAGTGCACGGGCGCGGCAGCCGCGTGTGACGACGGCAACGTCTGCACCAGCGACGGCTGCGACCCCAAGACCGGCCAGTGTACGCTGACCAGCAACACGCTGCCCTGTCAGGGCGGCGACAAGTGTCAGGCCGCCGGCACCTGCAAGAACGGCAGTTGCGCCGCCAGCGGCGCGCCCAAGGTCTGCAACGACAGCAACCCGTGCACGGCCGACAGCTGCGAAGCCGGCAGCGGCGCGTGCGTGTACAAGGCCGCCAACGACGGCGCGGTGTGCGACGACGGCATTGCCTGCACCAAGGAATCGGTCTGCGCGGGCGGTGGCTGCAAGCCCAAGGCCGGCTGCTTGGTCTTCGCCGACAGCTTTGAGTGCGGCGCCCAGCCGACCTTCACCGTGGCCGTACCGCCGCCGACGCCGCCGAATCCGCCTCGCAAGGTGTTCTGGGCCGTGGATCAGACACCGGTCGTGACGCTGTTGGCCGGGATGGGCTGCTCGCTCAACTTCAATGACGGCGTGGACTACTGCGACCAGATTGGCTTCAACGACGGCACGCTGGTCTGCCAGTTGCCGGTGGGCACCGCGACATCGCCGCTGCTCGACTTCAAAGTGGCACCGAGCCTGGCGCCGCTCTTGACCTTTGACACCTACTACGACGTCGACAACTTCTCGCAGACCGACTCGCCGCGCCTGCGGGTCATCGAAGACGGCACCAATACGCTGCTCAAGGAAGTGGTGTTGCCCAAGAACAACGGCGACTTGAAGACGCTCAAGAAGGGCTACATGGTGCCGATGGCCGAGGCGCAGGGTAAAAAGGTGCGCATCGAGCTGTCGCTGCAGCCATCTAGCCAGAACAGCTCGACCGGCAACACTGGCACCGGCTGGTACGTCGACAACGTCAAAGTCGAGTTGGTCACCGGCAACGTCGAAATCTGCGGCAACGGGCTGGACGACAATTTCAATGGCTTTGTCGATTGCGCAGACACTGCTTGCGCCGCCCAGGCCGCGTGCGCCGAGAACTGCGGTGACAGCATCGACAACAACAAGAACGGCCTTGTCGACTGCCAGGATGCCGCCTGCGCGCAGACCCTGGCGTGCAAAGCTGCGTTTGCCACTAGCACGCTCGACGCCTGCGACGGCAACACCTGGACCTTTGCGGCAGCGGTCGGCGGCGTGGCTTGGGCGCTCGACGCCAGCCCCGACATCGGCGCGCTGCCGTTCGGCAAATGCACGGTCAACTTCAACAACGGCAAGAACTATTGCCACAGCGGAAACTGCCAGTCGGGCCAGGGCACCAGCGGCATCGCGACCTACAAGCCGCAGTTCGACCTGCCCGCCGGCAAGAAGCTGACGCTGATGATGCAGACGTGGCTGAGCACCGAGAACCCCAACCAGGGCCAGGGCGCCAACTACGACAACACCTGGGTCGAAGTCAGCGCCAACAACTTTGCCTGCAACAACGGCAACAACTGCCCGTCGCAGGGCAACCCGTACACTCAGGGCCAGACGGTGTCGTACCAGCTGCCGCGCGACAAGCTCAAAGTGTGGGTGCAGCGGCAGATGGACCTGGGTCCGCTCGCCGGCAAGAAGGTGTCACTGCGGGTGCGCTTCAGCTCGGGCGACGGCAAGTTCAACGACTTCGAGGGGCCGTTCCTCGACGAGTTCAAGTTCTACGCCGAATAGGGGCCTTCCGCGCGACTTGCGGTCCTGCAGGTCGCGATCAAATCGGCGGACAATTCCCCAGCAAGTTCAAACGTCTGAACAAAGGGGGGGATCGTTCTGCCTGCAAAAACGCCCTTCGCGCAGGTCGTAGCGGTCGACACCAGGCACGTTCTCGACCGGTAGCGCGGCCACCGCGGTCATGGCGCGCAAATCGGCGCCGTGGCGGTTGACGTACGCATCCGCGCCCGGCGCCTCGCGGTCCCACGGCAGCGCGATGCAGCGCAGACCGGGGCCGTCGATGACAACATGGGGCTCGATGCGCGGCCCGACGCCTTCAGCGGTCAGCTTGCGCACCAGCGTTGCCGCGTCGCCGCCTAGTGCTCGCAAGCGCTCCAGGGTGTGGCGGGTCGGCGGCGGCAGGAACACGTCCGGTCGGCCGCCATCCAGTGCTTCGTCGAACGTCAGCCACAAGGCATCGGTGGTCTCGGACCGGTCGGCTTGGGCCACCTGGTCAGCCGGGGCCACCACAGCAAAGAACAGGGTGTCGAACCGCCGCGACTCAAAGGCTGGCGTAACCCAGTGCGCGAAACAGGCGATTTCGGCCGTGGGCTCGACGACAATGCCAGCCTCTTCGGCCAGCTCGCGAATGGCTGCCCGCCGCGCCGCGGTCTGGTCGTCGTCGCCAGGCTCGCGGTCCGCGGGATCGACCTTGCCGCCCGGAAACACCGTGGCACCGGGCATGAACGGACTTTTGGTGTGGCGCTGCACCAGCAGCACTTCGACGCCGCCCGGCTGGTCGCGCAGCACAACGATGGTGGCGGCGGGCCGCGGCTCCGCGACCGCAGCGGTCACCGACAGTCCTTGTTGGCCGCGGTGTCGAGCATGCGCTTGACGTAACCCGGCAAAACCTGGGTGAACAGCGCGTCGTGGCTGACCTTGACCAGCCCGCCGTCGCTGTACGGGGCGGGCACCATGCCGTTGCCATAGGGGCCGTCGAGCCAGCAAGGCTGGCCTTCGCATTCCGCATCGGACCACGCTGCGCCGCATGGTTCCATGTTGTTGAGTTGGAAGTACTTGGACGGCGACGCGGCAACGGCCTGGATGGCGATGCGGCTGGCCCAGTAGCTCGGCAGTCGGTGGTCGTGCTTGAACTGGATGCGCTGGTAGCGATAGTAGGCGCCCTTGAGCGAAGTGTACGGGTCGCGCTCGGTCCACCACGAGTTGTCGTTGCAGCCCGCGCCGGTCTTGGTGATGGGCCATGCGCCGGGCGCGCAGACGATGCTGGCCGGCTTGTTGCCGCTCTTGGGCGGATACATGTTGGCGTGGGTGCCGCCGCCAGTCGACGAGAAATGGCACGAACTGTCCGTGGCCCCGGGACCGTCCGCGGGGCCGATGTTGGCCGCTTCGTCCATGGGCGCCTGGCTGATCGAGCATCGGTCGATGGGGCCCTCGACGTCAATCAGGAACTTGACGTTCTTGAGGGTCCCGGTGGTACCAAAGGTCTTGAGCGCCTTGGTGACGCTGATGAGCCCAGTGCCGATGGTCAGGTAGCCGATGCGGGTGCCGTCGACCCACTTGGCCGCGGCCTTGAGGTGCATGACGTCCTTGACCGCTGCTTGCTGGTATTTGCCGCCAACGTCGTCTTCGCCTTCGCTTTTGTTGCTGCCGCTGCCGAGGCCGGGCAGGTTGAACACGGCGATGCCGACATTGAGCGCGCCGGCCAGCTGTTTTGCACCGCTGACGTAGCCTTTTTCGGGGCTCATGGCGTCGTGGTCGTAGTCGCCCACCACCACGATGAACGGGCACTTGCTGGTTTCGCTGCACGCCGCGGGCTTGATGACCACGCCCTTGAGCAACGCCTGGTCGCCGAGCACGGTGATAGCGACCTTGAGCTCCTCGGTCTCGACCTTGCCGGCCGGCAAGCTGGCATCGCTGCCGCCACCTGTCGCGGTGTCGGTCCCGCCGGTCGAGCCGCCGGTGTCGCCGGTGCCACCCGTGGTGCCGGAGTCAGCGACTGTGCCGCCACCGGTGGTGGCCGGGGTGGCGGCTTCGCCGCAGGCGGTTGCCAAGATCAGTCCGGCGATGGCGGCCAAGGGGGCGCCGAACTTGCGATGAGGATTCCAGTGATTGCGCATGCTGTCCTCGCTGTGTCCGCTCGCAGTCACCGCGGCCGCAGCGGGCCGGGCGGGCTAAGGCGCCGCGGGAAGTGCAGTGTAACTTCCGCGGCCCCCGACGCACAATCTTTGCGCGGCGTTCATGCGATTATCTTGCGTTATCAAATTGTTATGTGCCGACCCCAAAAACTGGCGCCATTTTCGATCGCGGCTACGATCGCCGGCTACCCGCCGCAGGCGCCGCGCTGATCGCCGCTTGCCGCCCGCCGCGCCGTCGATCCACCGCATCCGACCGGTGCACGGCGGGCGCACCGCAGCGCTGATCTGAACCAAATCAACGAGTTGTCGGACGCCGGTCGCGCCAATGCCGCCGCCCGCGCCCAACTCGCGTGCCCTGAACAAAATTTCAGCCGTTGACCTCGCATGCCGCGCCGGTGCATCATCACGAAGTGGGAGCAAGTGGGTCAAAGGGGATCGAAGTGGTTCCCGCCGACCCGCAGAACCCCGCCCGCGCTGGCCGCCAGCTGTCGCGGACCACCAAATAAACCAGCGTAGTTATCGCAGGTTGGCCAAAACGGCGCCTGCGCGGTGCCAGGATCTGCCTGTGCGCCGGTGGGAAATCGCCCGTGACCGCCACTGCCCCAGTCCGCTTTCGCGGTGAATTCGCGCAGCGCCTTGACGACAAGGCGCGGCTGGCGATTCCGGTGGCGTACCGGTCGGCGCTGGACACGGCTGGCGACAAGCGGCTGATCCTGGTGCGCTCGACCTCCGGCCCGTGCATCCAGGCCTGGGCGTTGCGCGACTGGGAAGCCTACGAAAACAAAATCCTGGCGCTGCCGCCGAGCGACCCGACGGTGCAAAAGCTGCTGCGGTTCGTGGTGTCGGGCGCGACGCCGGTGGAGCCGGACAGCCACGGCCGAGTGGTGCTGCCGCCCACTTTGCGCGCCTACGCGGGCTTGGACGCCGCCGCCGAGGTGATGCTGGTGGCCACCATCAACCGCTTTGAAATCTGGCGCCGCGAGGCCTGGAACGCCCAAGCCGAGACCGTGGCTGCCGAATTGCCGATGTGGAGCGCGGACCTCGCGCGCCTGGGGCTGTAGCCGTGGCGTTTGCGCACACCACCATCTTGCGTGAGCAGGCCGCCGCTGCGGTCGCGACCGGCGTGCGCGCGGCGCTTGCGGTGGATCCCAGTGGATCGGCGCGGGGCGTGGTCGTGGACTGCACGCTGGGTGGTGGCGGTCACAGCGAGGCGATTTTGCAGGCGTTGGGCGACTTGCCAGCTGTGCGCGTGGTGGGCCTGGACCGCGACCCGCAGGCGCTGGCGGCAGCCACGTTGCGGCTGGCTGGTTTTGGCGAGCGGTTCCAGGCCGTGCACGGCCGCTTTGGCGACCTGCCAGCCATGGTGCCCGGCGTGCTGCTTGGGCTTGTCGCAGACCTCGGCGTGTCGTCGCCACAGTTCGACCAGGCCGAGCGCGGCTTCAGCTTTCGCGCCGACGGGCCGCTCGACATGCGCATGGACCCGACCCAGGGACCGACCGCGGCCGAGTTGCTCGACCAGGTGCGCCTGGAGGACCTGGCCGATGTGCTGTACCAGTTCGGCGACATCCGACGCTCGATTGGCACCGCGCGCATCGTGCTGGACGAGTACCACAAAGGCGCCGATACCACGGCCAAGCTTGCCGAGCGCCTCGCGGCCCGGTTGGACCGCAGCCGCTCGCTGCACCCGGCAACCCAGGTGTTTCAGGCGCTGCGCATGTGGGTCAACGACGAGTCCGGCGAGCTCGAGCGGTTATTGGCGAGCGCGCCCGACCGCCTGGCGCCGGGTGCCGCGATGGCCGTGATCACGTTTCACTCCGGCGAGGACCGCGCAGTTAAACATGCCTTCGCCGAGCTGGCGCGCGGCGACGACTTTTCGGTGCCTGAGCGACGCGGCACGGTGCCAAATGACACGGAAATTGCTGCGAATCCGCGCGCGCGGAGCGCCCGACTGCGGGTCCTGCGAAGGCGCTCGACGATAGAGTTGACACAGCGTCTAGTACAAAACGACGACGACGAAAATGACGAGTAACTTCAATGCTGTATCTGCAACCACTGAAAAACTTGACGCGATCGGCGGACGACCGATAACGCGCAGGCGTGTCCACTTTTTTCGCGGCACCCCGCGAAGCGGACGCAAGGTACGGTGACCCGGTGAGCGACCCCTTCGGCACCCGCAAAATCGCGGACTGGCTGCGCCCACGCACCGCCATCGAACGCGCGCAGGAGAGCGAGCGGCACTTCGTGTTTCGCGTGGCGCTGCTGATCGCGCTGTTTGCGTCGATTGGTGCAGCTGGCGTCATCAAGGTCAAGCGAACCACGGTCGGCGTGCGGACCGCCTACGACATGGTCAAGACCAGCGACGAGCTGCGCACCCAGCTGGACGAGAACCGCCGACTGGAAGCACAGCTAACGGGCCTGAAAAACCCGAACGCGCTGCGCCGCGAGGCCACCGACCACTTCGACATGCGCGCGCCGGCCTCCGGCGACTTACTGGAGGTCGAATGATCTCCAACTTGCTTACGCGTTGGGCGGCGGCGTTGCTGCTGACCGTCACAGGTGTCACTGCTTGTTCGTCTGCCGAAGTCGAGCGCCAGCAGCGCACCGAAAAGGCTGACTTTCACTATCGGCTCGCCAACGGATATTTTCACAGCAACAGCATTGATCTCGCGATTCGCGAGCTGATTACCGCGCTCGAAATCGACGCCATGCACGCCGACAGCCGGTATCTGTATGGCTTTCTGCTGTTCGGTCGCAAGCGCTATGAAGAGGCGTCCGAGCACTTTCGCAAGGCGCTGCTGGCCAAGGCGGATTTCTACGCGGCGCGCAACATCTTGGGCGCCACCTACATCGAGTTGGAGCGCTACTACGACGCCATCGTCACGCTGGAGCCGCTGACCCGCGAGCCGCGCTACACCACGCCGTACCACGCCTACAACAACCTGGGCCTGGCCTACTTCAAGCAAGGCGACCTGCGGCAGGCCGACAAGAACTTTCGGATGGCGGTGTTCGTCAACCCCAAGTTCTGCCAGGGCCACCGCAACATGGGCCTGCTGGCGATGGCGCAGCGCGACTACGCCGGCGCGGTCGAGCACATGACCGAGGCGACCAACCGCTGCCCACGCTACGCCGAGCTGCACCTGCAGCGGGGCGAAGCCCTGGAAGCGGACCGCAAGTTCGATGACGCCGATGCGGCGTTCAAGAAATGCGCAGACCTCGCGGGCGAGACCGCGGTGGGTCGGCGCTGCAAGGCCCGGCTGCGCAACGCAGGCGGCGGAAGTGGGTGGAACCATGCAGCGGTCGATCCGTAGCCTCGGCACCCGCGTTTTCCAGTGGGTGGACCGGGCCGGTATGGGCCCGGCGGCCCGCGCCGCGCGCGCCGAACGTCGCATCAAGCAGATTGCGTGGGCGCTCGGCGGCTACGTCATCTTTGCGTACAGCGCGGCGGTGGTGGCGGTGGTCAACGTCGACGGCGTGCGCAAATACGCCGAAAGCAACGTGGCCTACCGCTCGCGCATGGACACCCGCCGCGGCGACATCCTGGACCGCCACGGTGTCACGCTCGCGACTTCGCTGCGCTCGGACTCGGTGTCGACCAACCCCAAGTGGCTGTTGCCGGGTAGCGCCAAGCCGTCGCACCCCGACTGGGGCTTTCGCGCTCCCAAAGCGGTGGCGTTTCGCAATGAGGTCGCCGCGCGGCTGGCGCGCTTGCTGGACCGCCCGGTCGAAGAACTGCAAGAGCGCATCCACCGTGACGTGGGCTTTGTGTACCTCGCCAAGAACCTGGACTACCTCAAAAGCGAGAAGGTGCGGACGGCGTTGCTCAACCCCAAGTCGCCCGACGGTCTGCCCAAGGGCGTGACGCTGGAGCGCGAGTTCACCCGCTACTACCCGAACAACATGCTGGCGGGGCCGCTGGTCGGTCGGCCGACGCAGACCGGCTCTATCGAGGCGAGCTTCGACGCGCTGCTGGCCGGCCAGCAGGTCGAGGTACACACCTTCAAGGACTCGTCGAGCACGCCAATGTTCTTTGACGGCGCACCGGAACCGGGCATCTATGGCGGCCACAGCCTGGTGCTGACCATCGACGAGCGCATCCAGGCCGTCGCGGAGCACCACTTAGACGCCGCGACCCAGGAATTCGAAGCGGATTTCGGCATTGCGGCCGTGATGGACGTCGACACGGGCGAGGTCCTGGCGCTGGCGGTGTCACCGAGCATCAACCCCAACGACGCCAAGACCACGCCCAAGTACGGCTGGCACAACCTGGCGTTGGAGAACCAGTACGAGCCGGGCTCCACGTTTAAGATCTTCAACCTGGCCATTGGCTTGCAGGAAAAGAAGGTCTCGCTGACCGAGGTCATCGCCACCGGCGCCGGCTATGCGTTGCCAGGCAAGATCATCAAAGACGACCACCCGCACGGCCAGGTCACGGGGCTGCAGTCGCTGCAAGTGTCGAGCAACATCGCCAACTGCAAGATCGCCATGCGCATGAACCGCGAGCGCTACTACGCCCATTTGAAGGCGATGGGCTTTGGTCGCCGCGTCGATCTCGGCATCCAAGGCGAGAGCAACGGCCAACTGGCCAAGCCGGACAAGTGGTCCACCGTGCAGTACTGCAACATCGCGTTTGGCCAAGGCATTGCTGCGACGCCGCTGCAGATGACGGCGGCAGTCGCGGCGATTGCCAATGGCGGCATCTATCGACGGCCGAAGATTCTGCGCGAAGAGCTGCGGCCCGACGGCAAGGCGGTGCGGCCGTTTGGCGTCGACCCGGGCGTGCGTGTGTTCGACGAAGCGGTGACGGCGCAGGTGCGCACGGCGATGGCCTCGGTGACGCGGCCGCGCGACCCCAACGACCCGCACAGCTTGTCAGGCACGGCGACGCGGGCGCGCATGCCCAACTACACCATCGGCGGCAAGACCGGCACGGCCCAGCAGGCCGAAAATGGCCACTACTCGGACACGCACTGGGTGGGCTCGTTTATCGGTGTCACCCCCATCGAGAAGCCCAAGCTGGTGGTGTTCGTGGCCATCGACACGCCCAAGAAGTACGACGAGCGGCTGGGCAAGATTGCCCGCTACGGCGGCATCGTGGCGGCGCCGGTGGCCCGTGAAATCGCTCGCTTTGCCCTGCCCTACCTGGGCGTGGCGCCGAGCCCGGGTGCGCCGTATCTGGACAAAGACGACCCGAACAAGGCGCGGGCGCTGGACGAAAAGAACGGGCAGCTGGCCAAGAAGGCCGCCGAGAAGCTGGTGTTGACGGCGACCGGAGCGCCGCTGCCTGCGCCGCTGCCCGAGCAATTTGCGCAACTGTCGGCCGCTGCAACGGCCGTCGTCGACGCCGAACTGCCGCAAGAATCGGCGCGCGTGCCCGACGTCCGCGGCATGCCGATGCGCGTGGCACGGCTGCGCATGGCCACACACGGCCTGCACCTGGTGCCCGCGGGCAGCGGCCTGGCGACCACCCAGGCGCCGGCAGCGGGTCAGGTTGTGGCCAAGGGCACGGCTGTCGTCGCGCAATTCGTGCGCTTGAGCGCCGTCGCGGACAAGGAGACCAAAGACGAGGTCGACGCCGACGCCGTCGAAGAAGCTGCGCCGGACGACAAAGCCAAGGCCAAAGCCGTATTGCCCAACGGCAACCGCGCCGCCGCGCCGGCCCAGCCGCAGCCGCCCAAGGCCGAGGGCGCCAAGAAGCCGGTCGTACCGCCCAAGCCTGCGGTCAAGCCGCTGACGCCGGGCAAGCCGGCCGTGGCCGCCAAAGCCGCTGCAGACGGTAAGGGCAACGCTGGCGCCCAGGCCGCAGTGCCTGCCAAGCCCGCAGTGCCTGCCAAGCCTGGTGCGCTGGCCAGGCCGCACATGCCAGCCGGCAAGCCGGCGCTCGCCATCAAGCCGGGCCCAAAGCCCGTCGCTGGTCAACCAGCGGGTCCCAGCAAGCCGACCGGCATCAAGCCAGGCCTGGTCAAGCCGGCCAGCGCAGCAAAACCCGTTGCGGTCAAGCCGGGCGTCGCCAAACCGGCGGTCGCACCCGCCAAGCCCAAACCCGCCGTCGGGGGTCAACCGTGACCACCCTGTCGCCCATGACGCTGGGCACACTGCTGCACCAAAGCGGCGTGCTGGCCAGCCTGCCCGACGCGGTCGACGCGGCGCTGCCCGTGGGTCGCGTCGTCAGCGACTCGCGGCAGGTGGGAGCGGGCGACGTGTTCGTGGCCTGCAAGGGTGCCCGGAGCCACGGCATCGCGTTTGGCAGCGACGTGGTGCGCCAGGGTGCTTGCGCTATCGTCAGTGACGAGGCGGTGTCGAGCGCCCTGCAGTCCGAGTGGAACGTGCCTGTCGTGCTGGTCGGCGACGCCCGCGCTTGCCTGGGTCCGCTCGCATCCGCGCGACTGGGCCACCCGAGTCACGCGCTGCAAGTCGTCGCGGTAACCGGCACCAACGGCAAGACGACCACCACGATCCTCATCGCCCAGCTGCTGACGGCCGCCGGCTTTCGCGCCGCCGCGATTGGCACGACCGGCCTCTGGACCGCGCAGGGCGTGCGGCCGAGTGCGCTCACGACCCCTGAGGCCGCCGACCTGCAGCAGCTGTTCGCAGAGCTGCTGGCCGAAGGCTTTACCCACGTCGCCATCGAGGCCAGCAGCCACGCCCTGGACCAGTTCCGCTGCGACGGCACCCGCTTTGCCGCCGCAGTGTGGACCAACCTGAGCCACGACCACCTCGACTACCACGGCACCATGGAGCGCTACGCGGCGGCCAAGTCGCGGTTGTTTACGGACTTCGCAGTGCCGGCGGACCGGTGCTTCGTCAATGCCGACGACGACTGGGCGGCCGACCCGTGGAACAAGGGCCTGGCGCAAGCCTTCAGCCTGGGCAGCCACCCGGCCGCCGAGCATCAAGTGGGCGACCTGCGCTGCGACTTGCAAGGCTTGCGCGGCGTGCTGCGGTCGCAGAGCTGGGCCGACCTGCCCTTCCGTGCGCCGCTGGTCGGTCGCCACAACGCGGAGAACCTGGCCGCGGCGCTGCTGGTGGCGCGGGCGCTCGGCGTGGACGCCACGACGCTGCAGCAGGCTTGCGCGGTGCTGGCGGCGCCGCGTGGGCGCCTGGAGCCGGTGCCCAACGACAAGGGTGTGCTGGCCGTGGTCGACTACGCGCACACGCCCGACGCATTGCAGAAAATCCTGACGGCGTTGCGGCCGCTGGTGGCCCCCAAGCGGCGGCTGTGGGTGGTGTTTGGCTGTGGCGGCGACCGCGACCCGGCCAAGCGTCCGGTGATGGGTCGCATCGCCGGCGAGCTCGCCGATGTCTGCATTGTCACGTCCGATAACCCACGCAGTGAGCAACCGCAGGCCATCGCAGAGGCCATCGCCGCCGGAATTCGCCCTACCCGCTCCGTCGAGGTCAAGCGACCGGCGGATCTGGCAACCCTGCACAGCCACGGCGCTTTTCTGGTCGAGATCGATCGAGCCCGCGCCATCGCCATCGCTACGGAAGGCACGCAAGCGGGCGACGTGCTGTGCATCGCCGGAAAAGGCCACGAAACAACGCAGATTATCGGCGATCTAACCCGACCCTTCGATGACCTCGCGGTGGCACGCCAGGCCCTGCACGGCGAACCGGCCCGCGCCAAGGGTGTGGAATCTGGCGGCTTCTACTTTGACGCGTTGTTGGCGGCGGCGGCGACCCACGGCCGCGTGGCTCAAGCTGGCACGGCGGTCACGTCGGCGCTGTGCACGGACACCCGCGCGCTGGGCCCGGGCGCGCTGTACGTGGCCCTGCGCGGCGAGCGCTTTGACGGCGCGCTGTTCATCGGCGAGGCCATCGACAAAGGTGCGTGTGGCATCGTCTGCGCGCGCGGGGCCGCCGAACCTTGGGCACACAAAGCGACCGCAGCCGGTGCGTGGCTGGTCGAAGTCGCCGATCCGCAGACGGCACTCGGCGCATTGGCCCGCGCGCACCGCGGCCGGTTTGAACTGCCCGTCGTCGGCGTGACCGGCAGCAACGGCAAGACCACCACCAAAGAACTGACGGCGCTAGCGTTGTCGCCGCTGGGCGATGTGCTGGCAACCTTTGGCAACCACAACAACCAGATCGGCGTGCCGCAGACGCTCGCCGGCCTGGGCGGCCATCACGCGGCCGCGGTCGTCGAGATGGGCATGTCGGTGCCGGGCGAAATTGCGCTACTGGCAGCAATGGCCCAAGCGCGGGTGGGCATCATCACCTCGATTGCTGAGGCCCACCTCGAAGGCCTGGGCAGCGTTCAGGCCATCGCTGAAGAGAAGTTCGCGCTGATTGCGGCGCTGCCCGCCACCGGCGTCGCGATCCTGCCGGCCGATGAGCCGCTGCTGCGGCCGCTGGCGCAGTCGCTGCATTGCCGCGTGGTGTGGTTTGGGCGCAGCGAGGGTCAAGTTCGCCTGGTCGGCCCGGTGCGGTTTTCGGGCCTCGACGGCGGTGAGCCGGTGCAGCACTTTACCGCCAGCGTGGGCGGTCGTCCGGTGGCCGTTGCGCTGCCCGGTCTGGGTGTGCATCTGGCCCACAACGCGCTGGCGGCGCTCGCGGCGGCGTGGGTGCTGGGCGTCGACATTGCAGCTGCGGCCGCGGCGCTTCAAGGCTATCGGCCGGTCGGCCAGCGCATGCTGCCGGCGCGCATCGGCCCGTGGCTGGTGCTCGAAGACTGCTACAACGCCAACCCACGCTCTACCGAAACGGCGCTCGATACCCTGGCTTGCCTGCCGCGGCCGCGGGTGGCGGTGCTGGGCGAGATGCGTGAGCTCGGCCCGACGGCACCTGCACTGCACCAACGCGTCGGCGCACACGCCGCCAAAGTCGGCATCGACTGGTTGGTCGGGGTGGGTAGCGTGGCAGCAGACTACGCGGCAGGGGCAAGCAACGCCGGGCTGCAAGCGGAGCGCGCCGTGTGCTGCGCCGATACCGCGCAAGCCGCCCAGTGGCTGCACGCCCACGCGCCGCGGCCCGCAACGCTGCTGGTCAAAGGTTCGCGCGGTGCGCGCATGGAGACGGCGCTTGCCGCCCTGCGGCAGTTGCAGTCTGGGGCGGCTTCGTCTACGCGGGAGGCAACACCTCATGCTGCATAACGTAGGTTTGGCCCGGTGTGATCTGGACCAGTTCGGCGTTTGCCGGGCAGGCGTGGAAGCCTGTCCGCACCCGGCTGCTGTTGCAGCGGTAGGAGGTCACTAGCCATGTTCCTTTGGCTCTCCAACGCGCTGCGCGACGAGTTCGGGCTGCTCAACGTCTTTCGCTACGTCACGTTCCGGTCGATCGGCGCGGCGATGACGGCGCTCGTCATTGCGGTGTTCCTGTTCCCGCGCTTCATCGCGCTTTTGCAGGCCAAGCAAATCGGCCAGGTGGTGCGCGACGACGGCCCGGCGGCGCACTTCAGCACGCGCGGCACCCCGACCATGGGCGGTGTGCTGGTGTTGCTGGCGCTTTTCCTGTCGGTGGGCCTGTGGGCGGACCTGTCTAGCCCGTTCATCTGGCTGACCTGCGCGATTACGCTGGTCTATGGCATCGTCGGGTTTCTCGACGACTATCTCAAGATCCGCGACCGCAACAGCAAGGGTGTGAGCGAGACGCAAAAACTGGTGACCCAGTTTGGCAGCGCCATCGTGGTGTTCTCCCTGTTCTACATGGGCTGGCTCGGCCAGGAATTCGCCGACACGCGCCTCTACCTGCCATTCGCCAGCACCCACAACTTCGCCTTTGACATCGGCGCCATCCCGTACATTTGCTTTGCCTCGTTCGTCGTCGTGGCCACCAGCACCACGGTCAACTTCACGGACGGCCTGGATGGCCTCGTCACCGTACCTGTGATGGTCTCGGCGGGCGCGTTCGCCGTGCTCTGTTACCTCACGGGCGCCAAGTTTGGCGCCTTCGAAGTCTCGAAGTACCTGCTGATTCCCAACGTCAAGGGCGTCGGCGAGTTGGCCGTGTTCTGCGCGGCGATGATCGGCGCCTGCCTGGCCTTCCTGTGGTACAACACCTTCCCTGCCTTGGTGTTTATGGGCGACGTTGGGGCTCTGGCTTTGGGCGGCGCGCTCGGCATGGTGTCGGTGTTCTCCAAGAATGAGCTGCTCGGCGTCATCGTCAACGGCCTGTTCGTGGTTGAGGGCGCCAGCGTCGTCCTGCAACGCTTCTGGTACAAGCGGACCAAGAAGCGCATCTTCGCCATGGCCCCGATCCACCACCACTTCGAGAAGAAGGGATGGCCCGAACCGCGCGTCACCGTTCGATTTTGGATCGTGTCGGTGATGCTCGCCCTATTCGCCCTTGCCAGCCTCAAGCTGCGCTGAACGTCGTCGAGGAACCCGATGGCCGCTACCGCCGACATCGCCCTGGATACCGAGCTGCCCGACGCGCCCGTGGACTATGCGGGTCGCGACCAGACCTTGCTCGGCACCGCGTCGCGCCCGCCCAAAAGCGACAAGGCGCTGGTCAAGCTGCCGGTCGGCATGGATTGGGTGTTGCTGGGCGCCATCTTTGCGCTGATGACGACCGGCGTGGTGATGGCGTACTCGGCGAGCGTCTACGCGTCGCTGCACCAGACCCGCAACTTGAGCGATACCGTGTTCTTGAACAAGCACCTGGTGCACGCGGCGGTGGGTGTGGTGACGCTGCTGGTCGGCGCCTCGGTGCCGTACCAGATGTGGCGCAAGGTGGCGTATGCCGGCCTGGTGCTGACGATTGGCCTGCTCATCGCGACGCTGATGGTCGGCGTGGTCATCAACAAGGCGCGGCGCTGGCTGCCGCTGCCGGGCTTCATGTTCCAGCCGGCCGAGTTGGGCAAGTTCGCGTTCGCGGTGTACCTGGCGCACTCGCTGACCAAGAAGATCAGCACCGAGCGCGTGCACACCTTTAGCGTCGGCTTTTTGCCCCACGCGGTGGTGTGGCTGGTGGTTTTCGCGCTGTGCATGAAGCAGCCCGACCTCGGCACCGGCATCGTGCTGGCGGTGCTGCTGTTCTCGATGACCTACGTGGCAGGCCTGAACGTCGCCTACCTGCTGTTTCTTGGTCTTGCCGGCGCGGCGGGCCTGGGCGTGTTCATCTTGCACAGCCCGATGCGCTTCAAGCGCTTCCTGGCGTTTCTGGATCCGCTGCTCTACCGCGACACCACCGGCTTTCAGCTGTTCAACGGCAAGCTGGCAGTGGCAACGGGCGGTTTGTTCGGCAATGGCCTGGGCCTTTCGCGGCAGAAACTCGGCTTTGTGCCCGAGTGCCACACCGACTTCATCCTGAGCATCATCGCTGAAGAGCTGGGCCTTATCGGCGTGGCGCTGGTGGCACTGTTGTTCATCGTGTTTATCCTGCGCGGCCTGCGGATTGCACTGCACGCGCGCGACGAGTTTGGTCGCCTGCTGGCGGCTGGCATCACCGTGCTGTTTGGCACCCAGGCCGCGGTCAACTTTGGCGTGGTGATGGGCACGCTGCCGACCAAGGGCCTGACACTGCCGTTCGTGTCGCACGGCGGTAGCTCGCTGGTCATCATGGGCCTGGCGGCGGGGGTGCTCATCAACATTGGCCGCGGCGGCAACCCGGACCTGGACGACGGCGAGCCGTCGCGCCTGTGGGCGTGGCTGCGCCGCGACAAGCCCGAGCGCCCCGCCAATCAGCGCAGCGGCGTACAGCGGGCCGTGCAGCCCGTTGACTCGGAGGCGCCGTGACCCGCCGTCGCGCCACCCCCAAAGTCGCCCTGGCTGGCGGCGGCACCGGCGGTCACGTCGTGCCTGCACTGGCGTTGGCGGACGCCTTCGTGGCTGCTGGCGCCGAGGTGTTCTTTGTCGGCACCGAGCACGGCTACGAGGCGACGATGGTGCCCAAGCGCGGCTACCGCATCGAGTTGGTGCCCGGTTCGCGCCTCGTCGGCGGCGGGCTCGGCACCAAGGTCCGCGGCCTGCTCAACCTGCTAAAGGGCATTCTGGCGGCGCGGCGCCTGCTCGCACGCGAAACACCAGACCTGGTGCTCGGTGTCGGCGGCTACGCCTCTGGCGCGGCGCTCTTGGCCGCCAGGACGCTCGGCATCGCCACCGGCGTGCATGAGTCCAATGCCGTGCCGGGCTTGACCAACAAGGTGCTGGCTCGCCTGGTCGGGCGGGTGTACCTCGGCTTTGCCGCCGCGCGCGACGCCTTTCCGCAGCAAAAATCGCGGCTGTCGGGCAATCCGGTGCGCGCCGAGATCGCGGCCGTCGGGGTGGCGCGGTTGCCGCGCGAGCGTACCCAGGCGCACATTCTGGTCGTCGGCGGTTCGCAGGGCTCGCAGTTCCTCAACGACAAGGTGCCGGCGTTGGTGCAGGCGCTGGCCGCCGCTGGCGTCGCCGTGGCCGTTCGCCATCAGGTCGGCAAGCTCAACCCAGCACCCGTGCAGGCTGCGTACACGCTGGGCGAGGTGCAGGCGACGGTCGAGGGCTTCATCGACAACATGGCCGCGGCCTATGCCTGGGCCGACCTGGCGATTACCCGCAGCGGCTCGGGCACTGTCGCCGAACTGGCGGCGGCGGCGCTGCCGGCGTTGCTGGTGCCGTTTCCCCATGCGGCAGGCGACCACCAGGCGGCCAATGCAGCGGCGTTTTGCGCCGATGGCGCCGGGCACTGGGTCCGTCAGGACGCCTGGGACCAGGCACAAGTGCTGTCGTGGGTGCAGCGCGTGCTCAATGACGCCGATGCTTGGCTGGCCGCCAGTGACGCGGCGCGCAAGGTGGCGCTGCCCCATGCCGCCAAGGCCATCGTGGCCGACTGCGGCAAGTGGTTGGGCGTCTCGCAATGGGCAGAGGTGGCGCCATGAAGTGGTTTGGGCGCAACGGCAAGGGCTCCGGCACCCGCAATGTGCGCGTGCGACCGCGGCCGACCGAGGTCCGCCCTGGCATGGGCGAGCGCGTCAAGACTTGGTGGCGCGACCACGACCGCGACCCGGAGCCGATGCCGGTGTTCGCCGAAGACGACGAAGTCGAGTTGGAGCAAAGCGAAGCCCCGACCCCGGCGTGGGTGGCATGGCTGACCTGGGGCACCGCGGCGTTCTGTGTGTGCATCGTCGCGCTGGCGATGCTCAACCTGCACGACTTCCAGACCCGCGTCGAGACCAACGTGGCCAGCAAGTTCGAGGTGTTCGGCAACAAGCGTGTGAGCGACCAGCAAGTCGTTTTCATTTCCACCATTCTGTGGGGCGACGCGCTGACCAGCATCGACCGCGACAAAGTGGCGCGCAACGTCGAAAAGCTGCCGTGGGTGCGCCACGCCGACGTCGAAGCGCAACTGCCCAATCGCGTGGTGCTGACCGTGCAGGAGTACGAGCCGTACGCGCTCTTGCTCGGTGACGGCAAGCTGATGATTGTCGATGCCAATGGGCACGTGTTTAAAGAGGCAGAGCTGGGCGAGGCGGGCGACCTGCCGGTCATTACGGGATTTTCCGCGCAACTGCATCGCGAAGCCCATGTCCGCTCGCCCGTCGAGGCCCAAAGCCCCGAGCAGCGGCGGCTGCAGACCGTGCTGCGGCTCATTCAGGCTCACGGCGCATCGCCGGTCGCAGAGCGGTTTCCGTTGAGCGAACTGCACTTTGACCCGGTGCTCGGCTTGACGCTGGTGTCGGCCAAAGACGGCGCGGAAGTGCGGCTGGGCAAGGCGCTCGCGGGCGACCCCGAGCGGGCGTTCGGGCTGATGGCGCGGGTGCTCGAGCGGGCCCAGGCCGAGGGTCAGTGGCTGCGCTATGCGCTGTTGGACGACGAACTGCGCCCCGAGCGGGTGGTGGTTCGGACCGAAAAAGCGGCGTTGGTGGGCGGCCCTGGCGGGGCTGTCGCGGCCGCGTTGCCCAAAGCGGTGACGGCGGCGGCCGATGCACGGGTTGACGAACCCGCAGTCGAGGATTGAGCACCGCGGCAAGGGTGGGCCGCGGCGCAGGAACAGGCAGGTTGTTTGCACAGGAGGTCGGGATGGCGCGCAAGGGACAGGATCAAATCATCGTGGGGCTCGATGTCGGCACCCACAAGGTGGCCGCGGTGGTCGGCGAGGTGCGCCACGACGGCAGCCTCGAAATCATCGGCATCGGCACTGCGGTGTCCAATGGCATCCGCAAGGGTGTGGTGGTCAACGTGGGCGAGACCATGGAGGCGATCAAGGTCGCGGTGCACGAGGCCGAGACCATGGCAGGCATCACGGTCAACGCCGTGTACGTCAACGTCTCAGGCAATCACCTGCAGAGCTTCAACAACAAGGGCGTGGTCGCCGTTGCCACCCGCGAAGTCACCGAAGACGACGTGGAGCGCGTGCTGGACAACGCCAAAGCGGTGCAGATTCCGGCCGATCGCCAGATCCTGCACACCGTGCCGCAAGAGTTCGTGGTCGACGGCAACGACGGCATCCAAGAGCCGGTCGGCATCAGCGGTCAGCGCCTCAAGGTCAACGTGCACATCCTGACCGCGCTCAACGCCAGCGTGCAGAACGTGGTGCAGTGCGCCGAGCGCTGTGGACTTACCGTGCTCAAGACCACCGCCGAGTTGTTGGCAAGCGCCCGTGCCGTGCTCGAAGCCGACGAACGCGAACTGGGCGTGGTGCACGTCGATATCGGCGCCGGCACCTCGGACATCGCCATCTACCACAACGGCTACATCGTGCACTCGGCGGTGCTGCCGATGGGCGGCGACCACATCACCAGCGACATCGCGGTCGGCATGCGCACCCCCAAAAGCGAGGCCGAGCGCATCAAGCTCGCCCACGGCGCGGCGCAGACGGCCATGGTCGGCGACGACGAGACCATCGAAGTCGCGTGCGTCGGCGCCCGCGAGTCGGTGCTGCGCAAGCGTCAGCTGCTGTGCGACATCATCGAGCCGCGGCTGGAGGAGATCTTTCGCTACATCGAGCGCGAAATCGCCGCCAGCCAGTTCCAGGACGTCATCGGCTCGGGCCTGGTGTTGACCGGCGGCACGGCCCTACTGCCCGGCATCGCCGAGTTCGGCGAAGAGTTGCTCGGCCTGCCGGTGCGCGTCGGCTATCCCAAGAAGGTGGGCGGCTTGCACGCCCCGGTGCACTCGCCGGTGTACGCGGCCGCCGTCGGTCTGGTCATGCAGGCAGCCGCCGAAGAGGCCGAGAGCCAGCGCAAGCTCGAAGCCCGCGCCATGCGCACGCGCAGCGGCACCGGCCTGTTCGGTCGCTTTCTCGGTTGGGTCCGCGACGCGGTCTGAACAGTCACCCCTTTTGCCCGAACAGGCCCCCCCCTTTGTTCAACACCTGAACACCACAGGAGAACCCCATGTTCCACAACATCGAATTCGAACCGCCACGGCCGACCGGCGCCCGCATCAAGGTCATTGGTGTCGGCGGCTGCGGCGGCAACGCGGTCAACAACCTCATCGAAGCCGATTTGCCGCACATCGCCTTTGTGGTCGCCAACACCGACGCGCAGGCGCGGGGCGGCAACCTCGCGCCATACAAGGTGCAGTTGGGCGTCGTGTCGACCGAGGGCCTCGGCGCCGGCGGCGACCCGGCGGTGGGCCACAAAGCGGCCATTGAAGACGAGGCGCAGCTACGTGAGCACCTGACCGACGCCGACATGGTGTTCATCA
>SXGT01158567.1_pt1 | contig 26989 bp, 17 predicted proteins | sample 3176221 | NCBI WGS metagenome assembly SXGT01 (sample SAMN11356862, study PRJNA531348) | freshwater metagenome | isolation source: freshwater sample F1-120 | place: China: Fuxian Lake, Yuxi | collected 2017-12-25
CCTCGCCGGGCTGAGCGATCCCAGCGGCCGAGTGCTCGGCCTGATGCCGCACCCCGAACGTTTTCTGTTTGCCACGCAACATCCCCACTGGACCCGCCTCGGCCTGCGCGGCGAAGGAGCCGGAATGCGCCTCTTCCGCAACGCCGTCGAATACTTCGGATAGTTGATATGGCGACTTGGTCTCCCACTACGCAAGGAGAGTTGGAGCGGCTCTTGCTCGAACAGTTGTCGCATTGCAGTGTTGACGAGCAACGAGTCTTTGAGAGAGTCAGAATCTCATTGCGGGCGTTCCAAATTCTCCGCGTTGGAAAGATTGAGTCAGTCTTTGCTGTGTGTGAGCACGCCGGTCAATTCCTGATTTTTGAAGACATTGAACAGGGATTTGAGTGGTGTCTGCCAGACGCCGATGGTGTTATCCGGTCCTACGGTTGTAGTCAGGCGGGACTTCAACCAAGGCTCTATGAGCTGCTACAAGCAAACTAGCCAGCACCTCTCGTCCGCAGTTGGAACGAGTTCATGCGCACCACTCGAACATTGCTGTTGGTCATCTTTCTGTCGAATCTACTGGCAAACTTTTTGCTCGCCGCGCCGCCTGACGAAGACGACGAAGAATTCCGTCCCGGACTCGTCGCCGAGTATCGCGCCGGGGAGCGGGCGGTCACGCGGATTGACCCGGACGTGGCGTTTGCTTGGGACGAGGCGGCTCCGGATGCGCGGCTCTCGGCCGAGCGGTTCGAGGCGACGTGGCGCGGGTTGGTGCTCATTCGGTTGGAGGCCAAGCATCGGCTGCACGCCTTCGTGCAAGGGGAAGTCACGGTCGAACTCGATGGCCGGCGAGTGCTGCATGGCTCGGCGAAGCAGCCGCAGTGGATCAGCGGCGACGAGTTCGTCCCCGGCTTCGCCGAACGCCCGCTCGTCGTGACGTTCCGCAAAACGGAACCAGCCGCGCAACTGAAACTCTTCTGGTCGTCCGATGCGTTCGGGCTGGAACCGTTGCCGCCGGAGTTGCTGTTTCACGACGACAGTAGGTTGGGACTCCGTCCCGACCCTGCGGCAGAGAGAAAGAACGCCGATCAAGCGCAGGGTCGGGACGGAGTCCCAACTTACGCGCTGATCGAAAAGGGCCGGCAGCAGTTCGCCGCGTTTCGTTGTGGACGCTGCCACGTTCGCGAAGGTGACGCACGCTCTCCAGCCGCTCCGTCTTTGCACCACGTCGCCGCCGGGATGACGGTCGAGCAGATCGCGACGCGACTGAGTGGCTCCGACATCAAAACCAACCAAGCGAGCGGGGCGGCGTCAGCCCCCCGGTCTCGTGATGACACACCTCGGTCAAAGGATGGAGCCACCGGGGGGCTGACGCCGCCCCGCTCGCCAAGGACATCGGAGTGGGCCGATCGCCGGATGCCGCACTTTCGACTGACCGACGAGCAGGCTCGGCACCTCGCGGCGTTTCTCGTGCAGCAGTCCGAGCCGGTCAAACTCGATGAACCGAAGCCTCTGAAGAGCAAACCCCCGAAGCAAGGAGAGCTGATCGTCGCTCCGCAACGAAGCGGTGAAGTGTTGCTCCGCTCGGTCGGCTGCTTGGCCTGTCATCGCGTCGGAGAACTCGGCAACGCGAACGACCTGCCGTTCGCTGGTCCCGATCTCACGAACATCGGCAAGCGACGCACACAGCCGTGGCTGCTGACTTGGCTGAGCGATCCGCAACGACTCAATGCTGATCACCGAATGCCGGTCTTCACGCTGGCCGACGAAGAACGCCAAGCGATCGTGGCGGCGCTGGTCAACGACAACTCCAAAGGTGAGCGGGGTGGCGTCAGCCCCCCGGGTGAGAATAGCAAGGACCGGGGGGCTGACGCCGCCCCGCTCGCCGACAGTACACAGGGTCGGCGACTGTTCGAGCAACTTCGCTGTGCCGCGTGTCATCGCGTGAAAGACTCGAAGCTCGCGGAGTTCGCGCGAGCCAAATCCGATCTCTCGCAGCCGATTACCGATTGGTCGAAGGCTTGTTGGGATAACGGCCAACAGCCAACAGCCATCGGCCATCAGCCGGACTACCACGGTCTCGATCAAGAGGCCATCAAAGCGTTTCTCACATCGCGCTGGGACCACAAACTGTCGCCCGATAGCCAGTTCGTGCGCGGTCAGCGAATGCTCGAAGAGAAGAATTGTTTCGCGTGCCATCCGCGACACGGCGGCCTCGGACTCGGCCACACGGCGAAACAAGTCGCGTCGATGGACAAAGATTTGAACGGCCAAGCTCCGGCGCTGGTCGCTCCGTCGCTCAACGCCGTCGGCGACAAATTGCTCGACGAAGCGCTGAGCATCGCCGTGCGCGGCGAGCGACAACCGATCCGCATGCCGTGGCTCAAAGTGCGGATGCCGAAGTTCAAGCACTCGCCGGACGAGCTGGCGACGCTGACGCGGTACCTGGTGGAGCATGATCGGATTCCTGCCGCAACCCCGGCGAGCGGGGGGCGTCAGCCCCCCGGTGTGTTGGAGTCTGGCCGCGTCCCAACCGGGGGGCTAACGCCCCCCGCTCGCCAAGACAAAGTTGTGGACGCTCACACGCACCTCGCCGGTCAAGCCCTCACCGGCGTGCGTGGCTGGAGCTGCATCGCGTGTCACAAGATCGGCGACTACGAGCCGAAGCAAGTCGCGCTCGGCGCTCGCGGATCGGACTTGAAGATGCTCGGCAAACACATCCGGCCGGAGTTCTTCTTCCGCTGGATCGCCTCGCCGCTGCGAGTCATCCCCGGCGTCGAGATGCCGCAATACAACCGCCCGGTCGCGGGAGTGCTCGATGGCGATCTCGCGAAGCAACACGCCGCGCTGTGGCAAGCGCTTAATGACCCCAACTTTCAACCGCCGACGAGCCCGGCCAACGTCGAACAGCTTTGGGTGGTCAATCCCGGTGAGCGACCGCGCATCATCCGTGACGTGTTTCAACTTCCGAAAGAACTTGGCGGCGGCAATGTCGCGCGAGCGTTCGCGGTCGGCTTCGGCAACGGGCATTCGCTGTTGTTCGATGCCGAGAGAGCGAGCGTGCGGCAATGGACGTTCGGCGATTTCGCTCGGCAGCAGGTTGTGGGGAAACGTTGGTTCTGGCAGATGGCGGGAGTCGATGTGGTCTCGTCGTGGCCGGTGCCGCAGTTCGCGCTGCGGCGGAAGTCGGCTCCCGAATCGCACGTCGTGTTGGCTTCCGCAGTCACGAGCAATCCGATGGGAAGTTTCCGCGTCGATACCGGTGGATTGCATCTGTCGTATTCGTTGTCATTCAACGTCGGCGGGACTGGCCGCGACGGAAGCCTGCGCCTGATTCATGTCGATGAGAAACTCTCACCGGTCCCGACGGACGGCCAATCGAATCGAGCGGGCATCGAACGTCATCTGTCGCTCCGTTGGGAAAGTCGCGCCGACACAACGGATCTTGAGTTGTGGTTCGCTCGCCCCGCGAAGCTGTCGGGAGTCGGACGGCCGCGCATCGAACGGGACGGGACAGCGGCTTGGCAGCGATTGCCGGTTCGCGATCTTCCCGATGACGCATGGGAATGGACTGCGCTCGCCGTTGCGCCGTTCAGCGTCAAGCCGATTGAAGGATCGTCCGTGTCGTTGCGTTATTCAGCCGAATTGCCTCGTTCGCCGCTGACGAATGTCGCACGGCCGATCGTGTTGGCCGAGCGGCGTTCGATCGCGTCGGTGCCGGGATTTAACGGCGTTCAACTCCCGCTCGATGCGTCGATCATGCCGACTGGTTTCGACTGGCATCAGAACGGACAACTTGTGCTCTCATCGCTCAAAGGACACATCTTCGCCGCGAACGATGCGGACGGCGATCAGGTTGAGGACCGGCTGCACTTGTTGCACGAGGGACTGTGCGGGCCGTACGGCGTGTTGTTTCCAGAGCGATTCCGGTACGTCCAAGGACCGACGATTCAATCGCTTTTGGTGGCGACGAAGTCCGATCTCGTCATGCTGACGGACATCGACGGTGACGGCTACCTCGAACAGCAGCAGCTTGATCGCAGCCACTGGGGTTACACCGACGACTATCACGAATGGGCCAGCGGTCCGTTTCGTGATGCAAAGGATAATCTCTACGTCGGACTCGCCAGCGATTACACGGACAAGAACCGGCCGAAAGACCGCTCGCTCTGGCGCGGCAAAGTCCTGAAACGGGAACCGCAACAAGCTCAAGGCAGGCTGAGCGTGCTGCATCCCGTTGGCCACGCCTTCCGCTATCCGACCGGCATCGCGATCAACGACCGCGACGAAGTGTTTGTCTCGGATCAGCAGGGAGTGCAGAACTGCTTCAACGAGATCAACTATCTCGTCGAGGGGGCGCATTACGGGGTGCCGAGTACTCATGAGGAAGACAAGGACGCGCCGGAGGCGAAGGCGGCGATTCAGATTCCGCATCCGTGGACTCGCAGCGTGAACGGCCTCGTGTTCCTCACGGGTAAGGAGGGCTATCCCGATTTGAAGGGACACGGCATCGGGTGTGAGTACAACGGGCGGTTCCTGATTCGCTTCAGCACGCAGCGCGTCGGCGATGTCATGCAGGGAGCCGTGTATCCCTTTTCGTTGACCGACGATGAATTGGTGCGGGGACTCAACAGTACCGCGACACCGCTCGGAGCGACGAATGCCATTGAAGTCAGCGGCGGGAAACCGGCGGCTCCGCGACAGCAGACCGTCCCGAACTTTGAAGGACCGCTCTGCTGCGGCGTCAGTCCGAAGGGAGAGATCTACATCGGCAGCATCGCCGACAGCGGTTGGGCCGGAGGGCAGAACACCGGCAGCATCGTGAAGCTCAAGGGGAACGGTCAGCGGCCCAACGGCATTCGCGAGATTCGAGCGACTCACGACGGCTTCGACATCGACTTCTTCGCGCCGGTCGATCGTGCTCGCGCGACGAATCCGGAGCACTATTCGATCTCCGGCTACACCCGCGTCTGGGGCGGAGCGTATGCGACTCCCGATTCGGATCGGCATCGCTGCAGAGTGTTGTCGATCGAATTGAGCGACGACGCCAAGACAGCAAAACTGAAAGTCGATTCGCGCAAGGCACCGAACTACGTTTACGACATCTCGTGCCGCGAGGTCGCCGATCCCGACAAGCCGCTATTCCCGGCGTATGGGTTCTTCACGTTGCACAAGATTCCGACGGAGTGAGGCGGATCGTTCGTAGTTCGGACGCCTACGTCCGAACGTGGGTGTCTGACATGCGATTCCCAGCCAGTTGCGGATGGAACCAGCGGTCACGAAGGTTTTCCATTCGCTGTCTGCCTAAGGCCGCCTTTGGCGGCAACCAAATCAGCCGGAACCAATTGTCGGCTTCAGTGAGAAGTGTCAGTTTTTGTTGGAAAGCCATTCTCGAATCATGACCTATCGCACCATCACGATCGCCCGCGATGTCCAGTTCGCCGCGAAACAGACCGCCGCGGAAGCGCGTGAGCATTTTGCGCGGCAAGGGACACTGGTTGTGAATCTGCTGTCGTCACCAGGTTCCGGGAAGACGTCGTTGTTGCAAGCGACTGGACGGCATTGGCAAGGACGACACTCGATGGCCGTGTTGGTCGGAGACATCGCCACCGACCGTGACGCGCAGCGGCTGACTCCGTTGGTTCCGGCCGTTCAACTGACGACGGGGGGCGCGTGTCATCTCGATCTTGCGCTGGTCCAGCGCGGTTGGGAGGCGTTGGCGATTGCCGAAGTTGAGTTTCTGTTCGTCGAAAACGTCGGCAACCTCGTCTGTCCGGCGTCACATGATCTCGGCGAGCATCTGCGCGTCATCGTGCTCAGTGTTCCGGAGGGAGACGACAAACCGGCCAAGTACCCCAAAGCGTTCCGTACCAGCCAAGCGCTGGTCATCAACAAGACGGACCTGCTGCCTTACGTTCCGTTCAAGCTCAATCAAGCCACTGAAGACGCTCGGCTGATTCAACCGCAGTTGGAGGTGTTTCCCGTTGCCGCTCTGCGCGACGAGGGGATCGAGGCATGGTGCGCGTACCTTGAACGACATCGCGACCGATTGCTCAATGACCGCGCGCGAGATCGTTAGGCGAGGCGGGCGTCCGTGGACGGTAATTCGATCCCGTCGATGAAGACACGCCGCACGGTCAGGTCTCGGTTGAGCACAACCACGTCGGCGTGCTTCCCGTTTTCGAGACTGCCGAGTTCTTGTTCGCGCCCCGCAATGCGGGCCGGAGTGAGCGAGGCCATGCGAATCACCTCCCACAACGGTCGCCCGGTCAGCCGCGCGAACGTGCGAATCATGTGATCCATGCCTTGAACGCTCGAAGCCAGCGCGGTCAGGTCGGGCAACATGCCGACGTCATCCTGTTTGACGAAGGGTTCGCCGCCGTCGCGCGGGCCGATCACATAGTTGCCGTTCGGCATGTCGAGTGCGCGGCTGCAATCGGTCACCAGCGCCAGCCGATCTGGACCTTTGATCTTCAACGCCAGATTCAGCAGGCTCGCGTCGAGATGCTTGCCGTCGGCGATGACCTCGGTGGTCAGTTCGTCGTAATAGAGCGTCGCTTCGAGCACGCCTCCCTGCATCGGATACATCTGAAACTGCCGCAGCTTGCTCTTGTCCGACATCGCACAGAACAGATGGTCGATGTGCCGCACGCCCCATTCGACCGCCTCGGTCATTTGAGCGAACGTGGCCCACGAGTGTCCGACATTCGTCCGCACCCCTTTTGCTCGGCAGGCCAGCGCGAACTCTTTTGCTCCGATGATTTCCGGTGCGACGGTCGCGGTCACCAGGTCGTCGGCGTATTCGAGGTACTGATTGAACTCCTCTTCCACCGCCGGACGAACGGCCGCGCCGGGATGAGCACCGCGGGCCTCGTATCGGAAATACGGTCCATAGAAATGCGCCCCCAGCACCCGCGCTCCGTGCGGGTCCGGCGTGCGGCGAAACTGCCGAGTCTGATCTAGCGTCGCGAGAATCTGCTCGTGCTTCGCGACCGTCGTGGTGATCGCCATCCGAGTTGTGCCGTGTCGCGCGTGAGACCGCAGTGCGAGCCGAAACGACTCAGCCGTTCCGTCCATGAAGTCCCCGCCGTCCCCGCCGTGGCAGTGCAGTTCCACGAAGCCCGGCGAAAGATAGCCGTCACCCGCATCGACGATGGTCGCCTCGGACGGCAATGTCGTTCCGGCTTCAAGCACGTCCGTGATTCGTCCCTCACGAACAAGGATCGCTCCCCGTTCGATGCGATCGGGAAACACAATTTGACCTCGAAACGCAATGAGCATCGTCATGCACAGATCTCGCGAGAGGGGTGTCGAAATATCGAAGCGTGGCAAACACCACCGGTTCCAGTTTCAATGCCCTGACTCGCAGGCACAAGCGTCAGGTCTGGCAACCGCAGGAGCGTCCGCATGGCTGTGGAATCATGGAATGGTAACGATGCATTCGAGCCCTCGCGAAGTCGCAGGCCGAGACGAATCGGAACGGTCGCGACCATCGTCTGGAGCCTTGCCGTCCTCGGCTCGGCCGAGGATTGGCTGCATTGGCGAGGCTCGCAACGCCACGGTGTTATTCAAGAGGCTTCGGGCTGGAACAGCTCGCGCTGGATCGACTCAAAGCCGACGTGGACCGCGAACGTCGGCGAGGGAGCCTCTTCGCCACTCCTGGTCGGCGAGCAGATCTTTGCATTGGGCCATCGCGACGGACAGAACATCGTCTTGTGCCTGGAAGCTCAAACGGGGAAGGTTGCGTGGACGACGTCTTATAAGACGCCGCGTTACGGACGAAATGCGATGGGCGATGAAGGACTGTATTCGGGACCGTCCTCGACGCCGGAATTCGATCCGGCCACGCAGTTCCTTTACACGCTGAGTGCCGACGGCGATCTGCATTGCTGGGACGTTCGCCAACGTGGTGCCAAGATCTGGCACCGCAATCTCTATGACGACTATCACATGCCAAGGCGTGTGAAAGTCGGCCGCAGTGGCCAGCGAGATTACGGTTACACGTCCGCTCCGCTGGTACATGACAACTGGCTGCTGGTCGAAGTTGGCGGCCCAACGGGAACCATCGTCGCCTTTGAAAAGCGAACTGGTCGCGAAGCGTGGCGTTCCAAAGCTACTCACGTCGCCGGACACGCTGGAGGCTTGTCGCCGATCACCGTCGAGGGTGTGCCGTGCGTCGCGGCGTTGACGTTCGACGGCTTGTTGGTCGTGCGACTCGATGCCGCTCATACCGGCGAAACGGTCGCGACCTATCCGTGGATCACCGAGTTCGCGAACAATATCGCCAGCCCAGCCGTGCAGGACGACTGCGTGCTCATCACCTCCGAATACAACCACCGGGGGATGTGCAAACTACGAATCACGCTGCGCGGTGCCGAGAAACTTTGGGAGCAACCGTTCGGCTCGAAGGCCTGCACTCCGGTGGTTCATGGCAGCCACATCTACTTCGCATGGAGCCACTTGCGTTGTCTCGACTGGCAGACCGGAGAGCTCGTCTGGCAAGGCCCGCCCGTCGGCGATGCTGGCTCAGTGGTCGTCACGTCGGATGACAAACTCATCGTCTGGTGCGGTCGAGGCGATCTGATTCTGGCAGAGGCCACTGCGTCGCCCAACACGACGTATCGCGAGTTGGCTCGCGTCGGCCGACTGGCCAGTGATGACGTTTGGCCGCATGTGGTTGTCTCGAATCGCCAAATCCTCTGCCGAGACCGCCACGGCCAACTGCTGCGATTCACCATTCCGTGATCCGTAGAGTGCGGTCGAGTCATCGAGACCCACCAATCTGCCGTCATTGGCGACGGTGAGTAGGCAGCGGAATAATCCGATGCGTGTGAAACCAGATTTACAACGACTTAGCTGATCTGCTTTGCGGTGCGATGAGAGCACACAGGATTTGAACGATCGGCTGACCGAGGTTTGCGAAAAGATTCGAGCTTGGAATGAATCGTGATCGAATGGAGCACTGTGACCGCAAAGAAATTCCGGAGCTTGGCGCTGTGTCTCCCCGAAGTCACCGAGTCGCCGTCACTTCTGAGCGGCCGTCATCTTGTGGATAGATCAAGATGCGGTCGTGGACCAGCAGCACCAGGTCGGGACGGCCGTCGTTGGTGACGTCGATGATGATGGATTCGCGCGGCTCGAAGTCCCCTCCCTCGTCTTCGCGTGAGAAGCTCTTCTCCTCGAAGATTTGAAACGCGAGGGCCGAGCGAAGCGATGCGGCGTGATCGGCGGTCGATGGTGTGAAGTTCAGGATTTCGAGGTTGTGCGAGCGGGTGTCGATCGCGGCGAGATCGGGTTGAGCGTCGCCGTTGAGATCGCCGCCAACCACGTCGGCGAAGAAGGTCTTCTCCGTTTTGGTTTCATAGCTGGCGAGTTCTTTCATCGACGGATCGGCGCGGCCGGAGTACAGCACGGCGAACTTGCCTTGTCCGAACAGCAGTAGATCATCCTGACCGTCGCCGTTGAGATCATCGACGTGCGCGGACTTGAACGGGAAGCGGCCCAGTTCCACTTCTTGCCACGGGCGGTAAACGCCCTCTTCCAGCCGCAAGACTTTCAGCTTTTGGACGCCGACGTCGATCAGCACGATTTCGTTGCCTGGCTTGCCATCGAGATTGATGCTCGCCGCACCGACTGTTTTGGCGGTGGCTTCGGCCACATTGAATTGATCGGCGACTTGCCAGCCGCGCGTCGCTTCGTCGAAGCGCATGTTGCGGACGAACTTGTCCTGCGCGACCAGCAGCGTGGGGTTCGGCGGTTGCCCGAAGAAGACGGCTCCCGGTTGCACGTTTCCTAACTGAATACCTCCCTCGGTCTTCAACTCTTTGGGGACCCCCTTCTCATCGAGCGTGAACAGCGACGGGGCCTTGTCGCTGCCACCGAAGATCATGAACTCCGGCTTTCCGTCGCCGTTGACGTCGAGCCGTTGAATGCGATTCGGCGACGCCTTGAGTTCCAAAGTGACAAAGGGCTTGCCGTCGAATTGATGCGGCTCCCAAGTGCCGTTGGCCGCGCGGTGCAGAGCTTCCAGCGTATAAGTCGTCTCGCGTGCGGCGCGGGCTTTCGTCAGATAGATCACATCCAGGTGCTTGTCGCTGTCGAGGTCGGCGAGTTCGAGCGCGATCGGCTCTTTGCCACCCATCGGCAGCGCTTGCGGGAACGCCAATCGGCCATCGGTCATGCGGCTGACTCCGATGGTCTTCTCCTTCGTGCTGAGCACGACAACTTCAGCCGAACCGTTGCCGTCGAGATCAGTCGCTCGGACCTGATCCGCGCCGACGAGACCGGAGAACGCTTCGCCCTGTTCGAGACCGATCCCTTTGCGTTGCTTGAAGACGATCATCCGCGCGGCTTCGGAGTCGGATACGACGACATCCTTGAGTCCGTCACCATCGAGGTCGGCGATCGCCACGTCCCGATTCGTGCCGGCCCCCTGCTGGCCTAGTCCGTATTGAATCAACCGGCTGGATAGCTCGCCCGGCTTGGGAGCGGGCCGTTCCATCTGCAGGACTTTGACGCGACCGGTGGAAGCATCGACGGTCAGCACTTCGATCTGGGGTGTGCGATCCATTTGCGCGATCGAGACCGATCTCGGCTTGGTCATCTCGAAGCGCAATTCAGGGCCGAGCTTGCCGTCCTGGCCTTGCAGCCGCGCGGCGAGCGATTGCTCACCCTCGTCGTTTGAGAGGTAGCACAGGTCTTTGCGGCCGTCGCCGTCGAGGTCCGCGATCTGGCCGAGCGTCAGTCGCTGCGAGGTGTTGAACAGGCTCTCCGGCGCGGCGAGCTTGCCGTCCTTTTGCTGATAGAGAAGATACGTTTGGGTAAGGCCAAGCACAGCGATATCGTCACGCCCGTCGCTATTAAGGTCTCCTGCCAGCACGACCCACGCGAAAGCGGGGACGTCAGGCAGGCGGATGGTGGTCTTCTCGGTCCATTCGCCGGTCTTCGGCTGATATCGAATGACAAGCTTGTCGGTGCCTCCGAAGTACGCGATGTCGGTGCGACCGTCGTGGTTGAAATCGCCAAGGGCCATCGCGGCGATTTCGTGATCGACGCTGAGCTTGCGATGCTCGAACCGCCAGTGCGCGGCGAATTGATTAACCTCCGGCTTGGCGGTCGGAGCATTCGCTGGCTTGGCCGCTCGTTGCAACAGCAGGTCGATGCGGCTGTGAGCATTGTCGGCAATCGCCAGATCGGACAGCCCATCCTTGTTCAAGTCACCCGCCACGAGGTTGGCCGATCGGTCCGACAGCTTCACCATTTCTAACGGCTTGAAACCGTAGAACTGAGCCAGTTCATTGACCATCTCCTCTTCCTGAGCCGGCAGCGTGAATCCGCACACCGCCGCCGCAACCACCGCCGACAGCACTCCACACCGTTGCCAAACCGCGCGCATGAAAGACTCCTTCGATTGACCAAACGCATCGGGAACTCGACCGCATGGCGGCGGGAGGATAGCAACCACCCCACCGCTTTGTATCCCGGACGCCTGAGTGTTTCGCGGATCGCTTTGGAAGCGATAACGTGTCGCACACTTTCGTCCCGCGTTCATTCGATAAGGAAAACATCATGCCCTCGCGACTGCTCATGGTTCTGTTACTCACTGGGATCAGCGCGGTCATGATGACTTCACCATCGGATGGCGGAGAACTTCGCGCAGGAGCATTCGCGATGGATGTCACGCCGCTGAAGTTTCCCATCTCAATGAACGGCAACTTGCAGAATGCTCCGGCGAAGCGGGCGGCCGATCCGCTACACGCGCGGTGTATGGTGCTGGACGATGCGAAGACCCGCGTGGCGTTTGTCGTCGTGGATAACTGCTTGATCCGCCGCGAACTGATGGACGACGCCAAGCAGCGAGCCAACAAGCTGACCGGCATCCCGACGGATCGAATCTTGATTTCATCCACGCACGCGCATTCGTGTCCGACAGTCACGGGGGCGTTTCAAAGTGAGCCGATCGTTGAGTACGTCGAGTTCCTGACCGAGCGAATTGCGGCCGGCATCAAGCAGGCGAATGACAACCTCGCACCGGCGCGTGTCGCGTGGGGCGTTGGACGCGACGAGACGCAGGTCTTCAATCGTCGTTGGCTGTTGAAGGAACCCAGCAATGATTCGAACCCGTTCGGCTTGATCGACCAAGCGCGGATGAATCCAGGTTACAACAATCCCAAGGTGACGAAGTCTGTCGGGCCGGTGGACCCAGAAGTGAGTTTCCTGAGCGTGCAATCGCCTGATGGCCAGCCGCGAGCGTTTTTGGCGAATTACTCGCTGCACTACGTTGGCGGGACCGGCGGCGATTTGTCGGCCGATTACTTCGGAGCGTTCGCCGAACGGATTGGGCAACTGCTCAAAGCGGAGACGACTGGAAAGACGCCGTTCGTCGGCCTGATGTCGAACGGCACGAGCGGTGATGTCAACAACGTCAACTATGGGCTGATAATGCCACCGAAATACGAACCGTTCGAGAAACTCAAACTCGTCGCCAACAGCGTCGCGACGGCAGCGGTTGTCGCGCATGAGAAGGCCGAGTATCGAGCGACTGCGCCCATCGCGATGCATGAGGCAGACATTGAACTGAAAGTCCGCAAGCCATCGGCCGACGACATCGCCGCAGCCAAGGAACGCATCGAGAAGGCGGGACCGTTTCCGTACAAGACGATGCCAGACATCTACGCTCGGGAGACCCTCTTGCTGGCCGAGTACCCCGACACCGTGAAGCTCAAGCTGCAAGCCATCCGCATCGGCGAACTGGGAATCGTGGCAATCCCGGCCGAGGTCTTCACCGAGATTGGCCTGGAGATCAAACGTCGCAGCCCGTTGAAGCCGACCTTCACGATCGCGCTCGCGAATGGTTGGAACGGTTACCTGCCAACTCCGCGGCAACACGAACTCGCTGGCTACGAAACCTGGCGCGCACGCTCCAGCTATCTGGAAGTCGGTGCGTCGGCGAAGATTGTCGAGACGGTGCTGAAGTTGCTGAACGAAGTCGCTACGGAGCGGTGAGACGCTGCCTGCGAAGTGCGGTTAAACAGCACAGCTGCACCGCAACCCAATGTAGAGTGGGACAAGCTCGCTTCGAGCGTCGGCCCACTGCAGACTCCTGTAACGGTTTTTGGTGGGCCGGCGCTCGAAGCGAGCTTGTCCTACCCTACGAAAAACGCGCAGTCCGGCAAGAAGGATCCCCAGCGGGTATCGCTGAGCAATTAGCTGACGTCCGGCACAAAACTGTCATCCACCGGGAAGAACTCATCAATTTCGTCTTCGTCTGCGAACACGTCATCCTCGCCATCGTCGTCGGCGCCGGCCCCATTGCCGCCGACTAGGATGTCGTCACCATTCTGGCCATCGAGCGTATCGCGATCCCCTTCGCCGATGCAGACGTCGTCGCCATCGCCGCCCAGGATGCTGTCGTTTCCGTCGCCGCCCAGGAGTTGGTCGTCCTCGGTGCCACCGATCAGGACGTCATTGCCATCTTGTCCGTTAATTGAATCGATGCCGGCCATGCCAAAGATGGTGTCGTCGCCGTCATTGCCGCCGACGGTGTCATTGCCGGCTCCGGCATTGATGTAGTCGTCTCCCTCACCTCCACGGATCAGATCCGCGCCTCCGTCACCGTAGATCGTGTCGTTGTAGTTCGATGAACTCTCGTTGCCGCCGTCGCCGTCGATGATGTCATTGCCTGTGGAGGCCAAGATACTGTCGTTACCGTCGCCGCCGATCAGCGAATCGTCGCCACCGAAGCCTTCCAGCGTGTCGTTGTCATCGCCGCCGGTGAGTGTGTCGTTGCCGTTCTGGCCACGCAGCCGATCGTTCCCGGTCCCGCCATCCAGATCGCCATGCCCGTTACCGCCGAACAGCGAGTCGTTCCCATCATCGCCAGTCAGAATATCGTCACCAGCCATTCCGTTGACGTTGTCTTTTCCCAAGCCACCAGAGAGCGTGTCATTGCCATCGCCGCCATTGAGTGTGTCGTTCAGATCGCTGCCAAGCACGAAGTCATGGCCTCCACTCAACGTGACGGAGACACCCAGATTCTTCGAGGCCAGGAACGAGAAGCCGGCGTCTACTCCGCTGAGATCGATGACGTTGTCGAAACTCCCACTGCAGTTGACCTTCAAGGATTTGACCTTGGAGGCCAGCGTATTCTGGGAGATCCCATCGACCGTAACTTTACCGGCACCATCGACACCGATCGACACGCTGTCGGCACCCGTCAGAGTGACAACAAAGACCAGCGAATCGGTGATATTGATCGTGGGAACAATTCGCGGTTCCAGGACTTCGGCGAAGATCGAACGGTTTGCCATAGGGCGAACTCGGCTTGCGCCCCGCGATGACCAACGACCAAGCCAATTCAGAATCCGCATGATGTCCCCTCTTGAAGTCTGTGCCAGAACCGCGACGAACGATGATTTCTTGTCGCGGTCGAGGCTGCGTTGAGGGGCTGCATTGTCAATCTGATGGTTCTTACGTCCGTGATCCCGCGACTGCTTCGAGGCCGAGTAGTTGGCTCATGCGGACAATGCAGGTCATGTCGATTGCACCTCGCGAGTTGGTTGTCAGAGCGTATTGGCGAGCGGGGCGGCGCCAGTCCCGCGGTACGGTTGCATCCGCCAGAACACTTGGGGCTGACGCTGCCCCGCTCGCCTGATTTGTTCCTGGCCGGGAGAGTTCGGCCGGCGCAACAAAAAAGGGACAGGCGAAATCGCCTGTCCCAGTTGAGAAACACAGTAGATCGAACGAACTATGGCTTGTTGACCAGAGCGGTCCAGCCAATGTTCGCACCGACAACTAGGTTGGAAGTCTCATTGATCTCGCTGGGGAAACCGATCACCAAGTCGCCCGGATTTGCGACTCCGTCGGCCCCGCCACTGCCGCCCAGGACCGTGTCGGAACTACCATTGCCGTTAACGGTATCGATGCCGAGCTGACCAGCGATGATATCGTTTCCTGCTCCCCCGCTCAGGCTGTCGTTGCCGTCGCCACCCAGCATGGTGTCGTTGCCGGCATTGCCAGCGAGGACGTCGTTGCCGTCGCCGCCGTCGATCCTGTCGTTGCCATTCCCGCCACTGATCACGTCATCGCCGTCATTGCCGCCGATGATATCGTTGCCATCACCGCCGTTGATCGAATCATCGCCGTCGTCGCCTTGAATGACATCTAAACCGGCACCGCCGTCAATCGTGTCGTTTCCGTCGGCTCCAGAGTTTGTGTCTCCATTACCACCACGCACGACGTCATCACCTTTACCCGCGATGATGTTGTCGTTGCCATTGCCACCGGTGATGGAGTCGTTGCCGTCCGAACCGTCGATGCGATCATCATCGGTGGTCACCGTCGCTCCGACATTGCCATTGATCACATCGTCACCGATTTGGCCCTTGAGATTGTCGTTGCCATCGCCGCCGTCGAGGTTGTCGTTGCCAGCACCACCCAGCAGCGTGTCATCGCCTTCGTCACCGGTGAGGATGTCATTACCGTCCTCGCCATTCAGGACATCGCTGCCTTCGCCACCGTTGATGACGTCGTCGCCGCGACCGCCGAAGAGAACTTCGTTGACCGAGGTGAGGTCCGATCCAGTGATCACGTCAGCGCCGCCACCCGCTTTGACCGTCAGACTCGACAGCAGCACGTAGGCGTCTTGGTCCATGCCACTCAGGTCGATCACGTTGATGGCCGAGCTGCTCGTCGCCTTGATGGTCAAAGACTGCACGAAGTTGGTATCGACCAACGGGTAAACCGTTGGGACGGCTTCATCGGACGGGGTGACACCGTCGTAAACTCGTGTCGCGCCATTGATGACCAGTTGAAGGCTTACAATCCCATCACCATTGTTATCTGTCGCTTCTTGAGACACTGCGACGCTTTCATCTGCAGTGATCACAATCGCGACAGTCGACGTGCCGGTAAGATTGACGGTCGGAACAGTACGGCGTTCCAACATTTCGACGGCCGCAACGTTGTTGGAACGACGTGACCGACGGATTCGACGAGACATTGAGCGAGTCCAGTTTGGGAACAGCATGTTCAATCTCCGAGGGGGAAGCTGTGGGAGCCGGGATGGCGAATTCCGACCACGTCTTGCCGCTCGCGTCGTGGATCGGGAGGAAAAGCCTAGTGAGCAATCGACCGATGGCAACGTGAAGTCTTCGACAATTTCGAACTTCGGCGAGGGCCAGCCGAAAGCAAGCAACAGACTCAATGTTTGCTCCAACCGAGCTTGTCCTAACGATCGCGTAAACTCTGCCGATCGTGAATCCCGCAGTGATGGTAGCTGGCTTGCGCCCCCCGTCAGTTCGACAGAATCAGACCGATGTGCTGCCGACGCGACTATTCATGCGCGTCGCGGGCAATCAACTCATGTGATGACGCGCGATGCTCGACAGCCATCGCGAGGTTCGACCCGCTCGCCAAATCACTGAACTACTGGTCCTCGTCCTCCAGATCATCGTCTTGAAAATCCGGGTGCAGGGGGTCGTCGGGCGAGAAAAAGAAATCGCCCAGCCCCATCGGGACGACATTGCCTCCTAGCGTTGATCGCTTCCGTTCGGCCAGGTCTTTCAGATCGAGAGCCTCTTCCCCCAGGCAGCGATGCAAACTCTCGCGCCATGCCGCGTCTTTGCTCAGCGGATGTGTGGGATCCTGGAACGCGCGTTTGATCGCATATCGCAACACATTGATGCCGTCGCGCGTGGAAAAGTCGAGCTTCAACTCGTGCGCCTGTTGCAAGAACTCAACCGTCAGGTTGAGCATCTCGTCGTCGGCGAAAGGCAGGTGATATTTCAAGATCGCCAATTCGTCCTCGCGAGCCGGGTGACTCAATTCCAACGTCGGCTGCAGACGGCTGAGGATGTAATCGGGAATCTCAAACGTCGATTCGTCGTCGTTCATCGTCACCGCGCAGCGAAAGTTGCGGTGAGCGGGAATCGTGATCCCGGCAACGATCGACTCGACATAGCGGCGATGATCGAGCAACGCGGCGAGGCTCGCCCACGACTTCTCGTTCATCCGGTTGCCTTCATCGAGCAGACAGATCCCGCCCATGATCATCGCCGTCACCAGTGGCGAGGCGTGGTAGACGATCTTGCCGCTCTCGGCCAGCACCGGTGTGACCAGCAAATCCTCCGGCCGCGTGTCGGCCGTGCATTGATAGATGTAGAGCGGCTGCTTCCGCAGATGTGCTCCGGCGATGCCCAGCGTGGTCTTGCCGATCCCCGGTGCTCCGACCAATCGCGGCGTCAGCGGCAAGTCCACGTCATCGACCACCAGCCAACACGCCAGCAACTGCTTGAGCACTTCTCCCTGTCCGATCCATTGAGCCACGGTGGGGTCCGGCTCGGATAGGAATAATCGCACGCCCCCAATTTCTACAGACTTCGCCATCGAACCGGATGTCCTTTCACGAACGAACTCGGCGAGCGGGGCGGCGTCAGCCCCCCAGTGAGTTTGCGACGTCATCGGCGGGCTGACGCCGCCTCGCTCGCCTGATTGTTTTCTTGTTGGCTCCAAGAGTCACGACGGCAAGATGTATCGCGAGTCCTTCGTGAAGTCACTCGCGTCGTGCGTTCCCCGGATTACCGCAACGGACTGTGCTTCACCCGTTTGCCAAGAGATGACTAGAATCCCGCCCCACTCGCGGAACCGGATTTCGCGGGCTGTTCACGAAACGATTTCACCGGCCGCGGGATGGGCCGGTCTCACGAGCCACATGGAAGCACTCCCAAGATGACGCATTTTTTTGACAAGCGCGACCGGTGGGGAAACGGCCTTTCCCTCTGGATTCTGCTGGGTTGCTTGTTCATCACACCGCTCTGTGCCTACTCGCTGCGGCACACCCACGTCGAAAACGACATCGAGCATTGGCTGCCGGACACGAATCCGAACGCCGTCACGCTCAAGTGGTCGATGCGGCAATTCGGAACCGACGCTGGCGAAAACATCCTCGTCTCGTGGGACGACAGCAGCTTGTCCGATCCCCGCATCCAGAAGCTCGCCGAGCAACTCGAAGGGAAACCGGACGAGCAAGGTGTTCGCCGAGGCGGGCTGAAGCAGGTCGCGCGAGTGGTGACTCCGCGCGATGTCCTGGCTCGAATGGTCGAACACGACGTCGATCGCGACGAGGCTATTCGGCGATTGAAGGGAGTGCTCGTCGGCACGGGAGCTATCAAGGTGCGACTGACCGACGCAGGCCGCCAGCGTCAAAAAGAGATCCAGCGCGAATTGGTCGCGAAGGCCAAGCAGGAACTCGGACTCGAACTGCAAATCCTTCCGGCGTTCCAAGAGTTTGAACTGCCCGCCGACGACGCGGTCGTGGCGGAGAGTGCCGCTGAGACCGTCGCCGTCGAATCGACCGCCACGGAATCGTCCGATGCTGAGGCCGCGGCGGAACCCATCGTCTTCGATCCCATTCCGGCGCACGATTTCCAAATCCGCTGGAAGGGAATGCTGTTTGGTGCCACCGCTCCGAAGTTGCGCGAATTGGCGCTGAGTCTGAAAGGAAGTCCGACGGCGACCGATCCCGACGGGATGCCGCTTGTGGCTGATTGCTTTCAGATCTTGGGTTCGCCCGTGGCCATCTCGGTGGCGCTCAGTGAAGCGGGCGAGGCAGAGAAATCCGTCTCGATGAAGCTGGTACGCGATGCCGCGATCGCGGTCGGGGTGAAACCGGAGCAACTGCATCTGGGTGGTCGGCCCGTCGCCGCGACCGCTCTGAATGAAAGCGTCAAAGGGGCCGTCTGGAATAAGTCCGCGAAGCTGAGCCGCTTTTGGGAACGCTCCATTATCGGCATGTCGGGACTGGTAGGGGTCTTGGTCGCCTTCACGATGTTGCGCAGCATCAAGCTGTCGCTGCTGGTGTTGTTCGTTTCGTACTTCACGGTGTTCGTGACTCTCTCGCTTGTCCCCGCCACGGGGGGCAGCATGAACATGGTCATGGTCCTGATGCCGACGTTCTTACTAGTCGTCGTCATGTCGGGAGCGATTCATGTCGCGCATTACTGGCGTCACTCAGCCTATCACGACATGTCCTCAGCGATCGTTGAATCCTCGAAGATGGCCGCCGAGCCTTGCGTTATCGCGACGATCACGACCGCGATCGGCGTGCTGTCACTGCTGACCAGCGAACTGCGGCCGGTTCGCGAATTCGGCATCTATTCCGCCATCGGTGCGCTGATCGGATTGGGAGCCGTTCTGTACTTGCTGCCGACGATGATCTCACTGGTCCCGTTCAAACCACCCAAGCCGCAAGAAGTGGATTCCACAAAGTGGGAGAACTTCGGCCGCTGGTGTTGCATCAAGCGACACTGGATCGTGTGGGGCTACACCGCCGCGACGGTCGTTTGTTGCTTGGGACTGACTCGCTTCCAGACCGAGACGAAGGTCATCCGCTACTTCCCGCCGGACGCGCCAGTCGTGAAGGACTATTGGTTCTTGGAAGAGAACATCGTCGGCATCGTGCCGGTTGATCTCATCATCCGTTTTGATCGTGACAGTCAGTCGCAACTGAACTTTCTCGATCGCCAGGAAGTGGTCCGTGCGATCGAGAACCGCATGCGTGAACATTCGGAGATCAGCGGAGCCGTCGCCCTGCCGGACTTCCGGCCGATCTCAAACAAGCCCGCCGACGATGCCGGCCTGGGAGCAAAGATCGCCTACAACCGCAAAGCCACCGAGACACAACGTCGACTCCGCGATGGCGAGGTCTCCGGTGCCAAGCCGTTCTATTCTTTCGCCAAGCAATCCGGCGACCTGAGCAAACCGGGCGATGCGAAGCTCAATCAACCCGATAACGAACTGTGGCGCATCACCGCGCAGTGCTTCATCATGACCGACACGAACTTTGCCGACTTGATCAAGGATGTGGACGGCATCGCGCGGTCAGTGCTGCGGATGCACGCCGGTACGCAACACGTCGTGACCGGCATGGTTCCCGTCTTCATGCAGACGCAGCGTGCGCTGCTCGACAGCCAGGTCAACAGCTTTGGCGTCGCCTATCTGACGGTCGCCATCGTGATGATCTTCACCGTGCGAAACATCCTGGCGGGCTTCCTGACGATGCTGCCCAACGTGTACCCGATCGGGCAGATCTTCGGCCTGATTTCGTTTGCTGGCATTCCCGTCGATATCGGGACCATGATGACTGCCGCGATCGCGATGGGAATCGGCGTCGACGGTACACTGCACAAGCTGACGTGGTTCAGGAAAGGGATCGCTGACGGCAAGAGCCGGATCGATTCGATTGCGCTGGCGGTCGGTCATAGCGGCCCGGCGATTTGGGAAACTTCCGCGGTACTCGCCCTGGGCATGTTGATGCTGTATCCGTCTGAGCTATTGCTCGTCAGCCGCTTCGGCTGGCTGATGGCGGCGATCATCGCAGTGGCGGTCGCCGGTGACATCGTCTTCCTGCCTGCCCTGCTGGGCGGGACGTTGGGGACGCTCCTCATCAATGGCGTGAAGCGTCAGCAGGAAGTCGCTGAAGCGAAAGCCGCGAAGAATTCGGTTGTGCCGCAGTCGCATCTAGGGATGAGTCACGTGACGACGCCTCGCTCAAACGTCGATCCCGGGCAAGGGGGATAGACCGGAGGCGGGATGGAAGACCTCTGAGGCCGCCCAGCTCGACTGTTTCAGCCCTAGCTCGCGGCGGCCATTGGCAAGCCGATGCGGAAGCCGCCTTGCTGAAAGAAGACGCTCAGCTTCGAGAGGCTGTCCACCAAGTCGCGCAGGAAGCGATCGGAGACCTGGCTCAGCTCATGTAGCACGAGGTCGCCGGCGATGAATTCAAGAGCATCGGCGAGATTGGCCGCGTCTTCGTCGCTGACCATCAGATGATGGAAGCAGTCGTCGTAGAGTTCGCGCGGGTGTTTGGGCCGCCAGCCATTGTCTTGAGCCCAATCGAGCAGATCCACCCAGAGGGCGCTCTCGATGGTGTAACAGTCTTGCGGTCCTTGCAAGCGGATACAGGTCACAGCACACCTCCTTATGTTGCTGATCATTCCGCAATGCACACGGCCACAGACGACCGCGTGCGAAGGGCGGCATGGTCGCAGGCCAGCCAGCGTGCGCCAACCGTCCCCGGGATAGAAACACTCCGGGACGGTTACGCGCAAACTTCCGGACGAAGTCACAAGGCACACTTGAGAATCAACTCAGACGAGTAATCCGATTAGAAGTCGTTGACAGACTTCGTGGTCTCGACCACCGACTTGATCGTCGGCGACACGTTGCCGCGGACATCGCCGTTGGTGCTGCTGTAAGCCCAACCGTGCTGGCCCGAGCCGTCATAGTCGCTCGACGCTAACGCACCGTTGACGACCTTCACATCACGAGAGTTGTTGTAGTTGTTCGGCGGCAATTGGCCGAGAACGTACGGTCCCAAGTTGCCGGCTGGATCGACCGTGCCGGCCAACAGCGTTTTCTTCGTCATCTGGTCCACAAACAAGGCGGCGTCCGTGGTGCCATCGGAGGGAAGCTTGCCGTCGTGCTGGAACTTGTACAGCGACACTTGGTGGCGAATTATTTGCAGATTCTGCACCAGTCCGCTTTCTTTCGCGTCCTTCTGTGCGGCGCTGAATTGTGGCAGGACCGTGGCGGCCAAAATGCCGAGGATGACAACCACGATCAGAATTTCAACCAGCGTAAAGCCAGTCCGACGGGAACGTTGACCAAGATTGATTTGCATGCTCCTAAATCCGGGGTTTGTAAAAAGTGGCCCAAGGGAACCGGTCGCCTCGACGATTGGCGAGCAACACATTTGCCCGCCTTAAAGGCTCTCACCTGGAACCCCCAAATCGGGGCGTTCCTGGTGCAAGCCAAACCTAGGTCGAGGTCCGTGTCCGTCAAAAAAGGTTTTTGTTTCTTGAGTCACTCAACCGGCGTACATGTCAACTTGCGAGGGTGCTACCAGTCGCATGGGGCTTGCCGGTTGTGTCGGCCTCCGCAGACTAGGGACAGGTAACTCATGGTTCAGCGGCGTCAAAAGCGGGGAAATCACGAGTGGCCGTGCGTCATCGTCGGTGCCGGAGCGGCGGGAATCGGCGTCGCGCGGGCGTTGCAGGAAGTGGGCGTTGAAGCGGTGATCCTTGAACGGCTCGAAATCGGCGGTTCCTTTCGCCGCTGGCCGAACGAGATGCGGTTCATCACGCCGTCATTTCCGTCGAACTCGTTTGGCACGCTGGATCTCAATAGCGTGGCCATCGGCACGTCTCCCGCCTTCACACTGGAATGCGAACACCCGACCGGAAAGCAGTACGCGGACTATCTAACGTCGGTGGTCGAGTACTTTCATCTGCCAGTGCAGACCGGCATCGACGTGAAATCACTATCGCCGCTCGCCGGCGGAGGCTTTGAACTCGAAACCTCATCGGGACGTCTCAAAGCAAGCACGGTCATCTGGGCGGCGGGTGAGTTTCAATATCCAAGATTGCGTCCCTTTCACGGTGCCGAGCACGCCGTTCACAACAGCCGCGTGAAGTCCTGGAAGCGACTGGCCGGCGATGACTTCATCGTCATTGGCGGTTACGAGAGCGGCATCGACGCCGCCGTGCATCTGGCAAATGCCGGCAAGCGGGTCCGCGTGCTTGAACGCAACTCGATCTGGTCGAGCGACGCCAGCGATCCGAGCATCACGCTGTCGCCATTCACCTGGGACCGTCTCATGGAGACTCCCGACGGACGCATCGAGATGATCGACGAAGTCGAAATCGAACGCATCGAAAAGCAACGGGGAGGCTTCGCAGTGATCGACGTTGCCGGCGAACGCTGGCTGACCAAGCGACGGCCGATTCTGGCGACCGGTTTTGAAGGGAGCCCGGCGTTGATTCGGGATCTCTTTGACTGGCGCGACGACGGTTTTCCATTGTTGAGCTCGGTCGATGAATCAACGCGTGCACCGGGGTTGTTCCTGGTCGGTTCGCTGGTACGGCACGAACGCTTGGTGTTCTGCTTCATCTACAAATTTCGGCAACGCTTCGGTGTCGTCGCCAACACGATCGGCCAGCGATTAGGCCACGACACAGCCCCCTTGCAGAAGTACCGCTTCTGGGGCATGTATCTGGACGACCTCACCTGCTGTGGCAGCGAGTGCGTCTGCTAAGTAGACCGGTCGCTCCGTGACCGGAACGTTTGAGTCACGGAGTGACTCGTCTACTTTGTTCTGCAATTGGCTTATCGCGAATTCAGCTTCACTCCGGGACCGACGTAGTGCTGACCGAAGCGGTTGGCGAGGAACAGATCGAAGTCAACCTGCTCCTGCTTCACAAAGCCGGTCGTCGGCAAGTGCCCGTGAACGTGCAGATCGAGCACCGCGCAGATCGAAGCGGCCGTAGTGATTTGGATCGCCGACCAAACTTCATCGCCGTGCTGCTTGTGGTAGATCTTGCGAGCGTCCCATAGCTGCACCATCTGCCCATCGCGTTGGCCGGTCGCGGTGCAGAACACGACCACTACGTCTTGCAACGTTCGCGGCACGGCGTTCTCCAAGATTTCTTTGAGCAACTGCCGACGATCGCGCAGCCGCAGTTCATCCAACAGGAACAGCATTCGGTCGCGATGGCCGAGGTAGCGGATCGTCTTGTAATTCAGCTCGCGCAACCGATCCTGAAACGTCTCGCACAGCGTGCCGAGCCCACCGGAGGTCGAGAACGCTTCGTACTCGACGCCGTCGATCGAGAGGTGTTCGAGTCCTTCGAGCGGCCAGAACTCTTGTCGTTGTCCTTGGTGGATCACGTCGCAGGGATTGCAGTACTCGTTAATGAGTCCGTCGGTGGACCAGGTCAGGTTGTACTTCAGCGAGTTGGTCGGGAACTCCGGCAGCGCCCCGACTCGGAGAAACAGCGAATCGAGTTGTTCAAACTTGTGGGCCAAGTGATTCGCCACGATGCCAACGAAGCCAGGAGCCAGCCCGCATTGCGGCACAAAAATTTGGCCAGGCCGAGCGGCTCCCGACAACGTGCGGACCACGCGTGTCGTTTCGACGTCTTCGGTCAGATCGAAGTAACTAATGCCTGCCGCCAGCGCGGCGCGAGCGACTCGTGGATTCAGCGCAAAGGTCAATGCAGAGATCACCGCCGCTTGATCGTTCATCGCGGCTGCGAGGTCCGCTTCGTTCGACGCATCAACGACCAATGTCTCGACGTCGAGCTTCGTCTTCAGCCGATCGAGTGCCGCGGCATCAGTGTCGCCCACGCGGACTCGGTAATCACCAGATTGAGTCAGCAACGTGGCGATCATGCGCCCGATCGTGCCAGCTCCCAGCAGCAGAACATTGGTCATGTCGGATCCTTCCGCATTCGTAGGTCAGCCTTTCCAGGCTGACCAAATCGAGAAATCACGCTGTTTGGCCGTTTGGGTCAGGCTGGAAAGCCTGACCTACGAAACGTGCCGCAAGAACGAGATGCGGCCAGTCAGCACCCACTCGACGACGAAGATGTTGCCGGCTTTGTCGAAGCAGGCGTCGTGCGGGTGAATGAACTTGCCATTTGGCCACAACGTTCGATCGACGCGGACCGGAAACTTGCCGTCGCCGAGCACGGTCTTCGTCCATTCGGGATCGTAGCCCAGATGCGTGATGACCTTGTTGTTCTTGTCGAACAGCGACACGCGCGCGTGCAGATCGGGGACGAGCAGCACGTCGCCACGAATGTCGAAGTGAGCTGGGAAGCTGACCGGCGAATTGAGCGCCGTTGCATCTGAGGTCATGCCTGGATTGCCGTCTTTGTCCTGCGAGACGAATCCAATGTGCTTGCCATCGAGCGTCAGGTACTGCAAACGCGCATTCGCTCGATCGGCCACGATCAGCGACGGCTGACGGCCGGGTCTGTTATCGAGCCACTGACCGTGCGGAGTCTTGAACTGTCCTGGTTCGGAGCCGTTCCCACCGAACGTCCGCACCCACTTGGCCTCTTTGTCGAACTGATGAATCCAATGCGAGCCGTATCCGTCGCCGATGTAGAAGCCACCGTCGGGTGAAAAGGCGATGTTTGTCGGGCTGTAGGGCGTCTTCGGATCGTCGTACTTCCCGGTTTCGAGCAGCCGTTCTTTCTTCCAGACGATCTCCCCTTTGAGCGTGGTCTTCGTGACGAGGCTCGTTCGCGTCGAGCAGAGATAAAGGAACTCCTCGCTGCCCTCTTTGCGAATGTCGATGCCGTGTCCGCCGGTGTGATACTCCTTACCGAACGAGCGGACGAATTTCCCGCTAGGGTCGAAGACAACAACGGCATCGAGTGGTTGCGGCACATGCGAGCGATGCGTGATGTAGACCAATCCGGCCTCATCGACGGCGACTCCGTGTGTCTCGCCCCATTGGATGTGATCGGGAGTCTCGCCCCAATTGTGTGAGACGACTTCGTATTGAAAGGCTCCCGATCCAAGCACCGGCGATTTGGTCCCGGCTTTGTCGGATGCATTCAAGATGATCGGGCTGACGCTGGCGGCGGCCGCGACCGCTCCCGCCGCGTGCAAGAAATTCCGTCGAGAAGTTTCAGGCGTGTCGGCCATCACAGATCCTTTCAAGCAAATGGAGACGCGGGGGACGATAGCCGTGTCCGAAAACGCCAGCAATCGAGAGATCGCCCTACCGTAACCGTCGCTTGAGGGAGCGAAGCTGGCATTCAACTCGATCGTAGCGGTCATCTTTCTGTCCGACATCTTTCTGTAAAAACTGTGTTGGTTGAACAGAAAAATGGGGGACAGAAAAATCCGCGACTCGATGAGGGCATTCCGTCGCGGTACGGTTTTGAGTTTGTCTCTATACACTCGGAGCCATGACGGCCACATCGCCTCTGATTCTGTTGCTCGCGGATGCGTTCTCGCTGCGCGGAACGAGCGCGTACACACTGCGGTTGGCCGAGCAATTGCCTCAGCACGACTTTCGGACGCGGATCATTTGCCCCTGCGCGCGAATGGTGACGCCCGACCGGCGTGGCGAACTGCCGATCCAAGAGTATCCGCATCTGCTCACGCCGCTTTGGGAACAGATCGTGCGTCGCTGGTTGCTGACGGATACCTGCGAAGATCCTCCCGCGCTGATTCATATTCAGTCGCGGCGGATGCTGCCGCTGGGAACCTGGCTGGCAAAGCGGATGGGCTGCTCGTTCGTGTTGACGGTGCATGACTTTTTGCAGCCGCGCGAACGGCTGCCGTTCTCGGCCACTTGGGGTGGCCACATCATTGCCGTTAGTGACGCTGTGCGAGTGGAACTGTTGCAGCGATCAAAGTTCCGTCCCGATTTGATCTCGGTCATTCACAGTGGAGTAGACGTTCCCGCCGAGCCACCGCGACCGGTGCTCGAACTGAATCGCGTGCCGGTGATTGGGACTGCCGGGCCGCTCGAAGCGGTCAAAGGCTTTCCGTATTTCTTGGGAGCCGCCCAGCGCGTGGCCGCCGCCGACATCCCCGCCGAATTCCTCGTCGCCGGTGCCGGCCCGGAAGAAGCGAACCTGCGTCGGCTCGCTCGCGAACTCGAAATCGCCGATCGAGTCACCTTCGTTCCCAACGTGCTCGACCTTACGTCGTCGCTGACCGCGATGGACATCTTCTGTCTCCCTTCGCTGAGACAAGGACTCGGCACACTGATGCTCGAAGCGATGTCGCTGAGCCGCCCCGTGATTGCCAGCGATGTCGATGGTGTGGACTCAGTCGTGAGCGACAACGAAACCGGATTACTGGTGCCGCCATCGAACAGCGAGGCCCTCGCCCAACGCATGCTCGAACTCCTCCGCGACCCGTTCCGAGCACGCCGGCTCGCCGACGCCGCGCGAGAACATGTGCGCCGAGACTTCAGCGTGGCACGCATGGCTCAACAAACCGTTGAGGTGTATCGCAGCGTGCTCGGCGATCGTGCCGCCGTCGCTTAACCTGGATCGCCCCACCCCTTTCAAGGTCTTTGATAAGTGCTACAAACGGTTCGATGACAGGGAATTGTCACGTTTCGGGAGGGCACAAGGATGTTGCCAAGTGGGGTCTTGGACAAGTTTATTGAGCGGTGTCCGGCGGCGGTGATGGTGCG
>SXGT01348148.1_pt1 | contig 26986 bp, 26 predicted proteins | sample 3176221 | NCBI WGS metagenome assembly SXGT01 (sample SAMN11356862, study PRJNA531348) | freshwater metagenome | isolation source: freshwater sample F1-120 | place: China: Fuxian Lake, Yuxi | collected 2017-12-25
GATGTTCATGAGTTGTTCGCGTTCTGGCGGTGACAAACGGATGCGATACTTAATTGGCATCTACTCCAATTAGACACGCTTATCCAAAGTACAAGCTCAATTTGTTTGACCCATCAACTCACGACTGACGGAGTACTAGCAGGCTGAATATCGACAGAGCGAATGGTGATCGCATAGTTGTTCTAAGTTGTCCTTTGGTACTACTGGTCGCTCGACGTCCAAAGCAAGTCTTGCCCCAGATCATTAATCAGATCGAAGCGCTTAACGCAACCCATATTCTATCAGGATCTTAGACCGTAATTCCGTCTGGAAAGTCCCTGGCTGTGAAGCCGCGACTTGTATGGAATTTAGACACCAAAGCGCGTTTTCGGCCCTGGCTCAGATTGATCCAGTTTGAGCGAGATGGTCACAGTTGCCAGCTCAATCCCGAGTTTGTCGGCCTGCATCCAAATCCACGATGTCGCCAGCGAAGCTTCCAGAAGTTCGTGAGCGGTGCATCCACAAGTTGTCGGTGAACTTGGCTCTCGGACAGGAGCGCGGTTGTGTGCGCAGCACCAGCCGTAGCAGGTTTGGCGTGAGAGCGAGCCATCGATACTGCTGCGACTGGCTTTCAGCACAGTCGCGCTCCACCGACTTGTGGATGCACCGGTTTGTGAGGCCCGCAGCCTGTGCCCAGTCCGCCTTTGATCGGTGGCATATCGGCGGTGGTCTGATGAATTTGGTTGAGTTGAGACGTGCGGAAAGAGCTTGTTCAATCGAGGTCGCGGTAGCTCCAGGCTTTTTCCGTCTTGACTGGTTTGCCGTCGGCCTCGGCATAAGGGTTCAGGAAATAATTCAATGGTTCTCCGTCCTGGCGCGGTTCGAGCACGATGTCACGCCCGGTCGAGAGGGTGACGCGATTGCTCGTATGGCCGCCAAAGAAGAACTCTTTTCTTTCAGGGAAACGGTTTGCCTCCGAGCAATCCACCGGCATCCAGGTCTTGCCGGGCACACGGAAGAATGCCCAGCAGTGATAGCCTCCCAATGGTTCAACCCTGCCCTTTTCATAGGGCAGGTACAGCCCGATCTCGAATCCGCTGGCGATGCCTTCGGCGCGACAAAGCGAGTTGAACAACGCGTGGAAATCCGTGCAGTTGCCCTTGCCCACATCGCACGCGTGGCGGGTGCTGCCAAAGCCCCAACCGGAATGGTTCTTGTCGTACGTCATCTTGCTGAGGACGTATTCGTAAATCGCGCGAGCTTTCTCCAGCGTGGTAATTTTTCCGACAGTGATCTCCCGCGCCATTTTCTTGATCCCGTCATCCACGAGAACGAGCTTGTCGGGCTGCTTGTAAACCGTGAATGCGCTGTCGGAGTCCTTGCCGTCGTTCTTCAATCGCTCGAAGTCCATGCGGATCTCCTCTCGCGTGCAGACGAACTTCATTTTCAATTCCAGTGAAGCCGGCGGATTTTCCACCTCCCAAAATGCGATCTGGTTGCCGTACTTGTTCTCGGTGGAAACCCTTGCCTTTGGCGCAAAATCCAGTTGCTCAATCTTCTGGACGCTTGTGTTCTGGGGTACAGGGATCCAGACACGCAGCTTCTTCGTGCCGCTCGGGATCTCAGGCAGTTTTCCGGTGTAATTAATCGAGAATTTCTGAGCTGCCCCAGGCAACAGAAACGATGACTCGATCGTCTGCTGTTCGTTTCCCGGCGTCCCGGCCAACGATAACGAAGTCAGGATGGGCCAACTGATAACGAAAGCCGCTAATACAAGTTTGGTTCTCTTCATATTTGTGAGGTTCTTTGGTTCGTTCGGCGTGCTTGCAAACTGCCAGCGTCAGACACACGTCAGGCGCAAGCCCGTCGGAGGCGAAACGGAGGAGAACCATCCCGAAAAGACACGTCTTCAGACGTGCTGCGGCTTTTAAGAAAAGAACCGGAAGGAAGTGCTGTCCGAAAAACTGATGACTAGTACAACAACCCGGTTCCGCGGAAGCCGCGAGAGGAAATGGTCACGCCATTTCGCCAGGGCTTCAGTCAGGTAAAGGGTTTGTTCCAGCGATGTCGCATGTGCGATTGATTGGTTTCGAGAGAGGGTGAAGCGTCTCAGCGCTGGCGAAGGAAACAAGAAAAAACTGTCCAACACGCTTCTCGTCTGAGAACGTTCCCGACGTTAATCATCCCTATGAAATACGGAGCAAGAAACAAGATCGTGGCAAAGGTTACTTCGGTCAAAAGCGATCAGATCATGTCGCTGGTGAAGTTCGACGTGACCTCGCCGGCGCAAATGGCGTCCGTGCTGACCACGGAGTCGCTCGAAGAACTCGGCCTCAAGGTCGGCGACACCGTTCAGCTCGTCATCAAGGCGATTCACGTCCTGCCCGTAAAAGATCAAGGAGAGTGATGGGTGCCTGGTGGTCCTCACGGTCTTCAAAACCGTCGTCGGCTCGCTATGCGGGCCGAGGTAAGTTCGATTCTTACCCTCTCCGCCATTTGAAATCGTGATCCTGAGCAAGATGAGGAACAAGCTTACTAGCAAGAGCGACTGCACTGCCGCCGGGCTCCTGCGTCGTAATCGTAATCTTGCTCTTAATCCATCGGAAAGGAGGTGTAGGCCATGTCGCGCGAACAGATTCTTAAATTAACGTCGCTTTCATCCTGCGCGGGTTGAGCAGCGAAGATCAGCCAGAAGGCTCTGTCGCAAGTTTTGCGTCAGCTACCGATCATTCGAGATCCCAACTTGCTGGTGGGCGCTTCCACCAGTGATGACGCAGGCGTTTATCGCATCGACCGGAACCGTGCGCTTGTTCAAACGGTGGATTTTTTCACACCCATCGTCGATGACCCCTTTGTCTATGGACAAATCGCCGGCGCGAACGCGCTGTCGGATGTCTATGCCATGGGTGGCCGCCCTCTGACTGCGATGAATCTGATGGGCATTCCAACCGACGTCGTGCCGCCGAAGATGATCAACGCGATTTTCCGCGGTGGCGCCTCGAAGCTCAAGGAAGCCAAGTGCGTGCTCGTCGGCGGGCATACCATTCGCAATCCGGAGCCGGTTTACGGAATGGCTGTCACCGGTCTTGTCTCTCCCCGGCGTCTCATTACCAACGCGAACGCGAAGCCCGGCGACTTGTTGGTGCTCACCAAGCCGCTCGGCACCGGCGTGATCACCACCGGAATCAAACGGGGCCTGGTGTCTTCCGGCACCATCAAGAAAGCCATCAGATGCATGTGCCATCTGAACGCCGTTGGAGCGACGCTGGCCGAACGCGGACTGGTTTGCGCAGGCACAGATGTGACGGGCTTCGGACTGCTTGGCCATCTTGGCTCCTTGTGCCGCGCCAGCAGCGTCGGCGCTGAGATACAGGCCGGCCAATTGCCGTGCATCAGCAACGAAGTGAAGGAACTGATTGTCAACGATTGCATCCCTGGCGGCAGCCGCGAGAATTTGAAGACCGCCGCGGAGTTCGTGGAATGGAGCAATGCGATGGACTGGCAAAAGGTGCTGCTTGCCGATGCTCAGACAAGCGGGGGTTTGTTGCTGTGCGTGGCGCCACGTCATTTGAACAAGGTGCTGAAGATCCTGAAGGAAGCCCGTGCGCTCTGCGCCGTGGTCATCGGACAAATCGTTCGCTCGCCAAAAGGGAAAATCCGAGTCCAACGATGAAGCTGCTCATGGAGTTCCTTTGGGATTCGCAGATTCTCCTTGTCGCCCCCGCCACCTGGAAAGTTGAAACCGATTTCAGATGAAACAATCTCTGCGAGCCATTCCCTCGGTGGGAAAGATTTTGGACGCTCTGGGTGAGACGGGATTGCCCCGCCCCGCCGCCGTTGCGCTGGTGCGCAGCAAGCTGGCCTCCTACAGGTCAGGCAGGGCGATTCCCGGCTTCGACGACGCGCTCGCGGCGATCCGTTCGGAAATCGTGTCTCTGTCGCGCTCCCGGATTCGACCGGTCATCAACGGAACGGGCATCATCAGTCACACCAATCTCGGACGCTCGCCGCTGGCATCCGAAGTTGTCGAAACGCTTTGTTCCGTGGGCACGAACTACAGCAATCTGGAATACGATGTTTCGAGCGGTGAGCGCGGAGCACGGGCAGCCTATCTGGAGCACAACCTGGCTTTGCTGTGTCAGGCGGAAGCGGCCACGGTGGTCAATAATTGCGCTGCCGCGCTGGTGCTCATTCTCAAACACTACATCAGTGGGGGCCGTCCGGAAGTCATCATCTCGCGGAGCGAACTCATTCAGATCGGCGGTGGCTTTCGAATTCCCGACATTCTCGAAGCCAGCGGCGCACGCCTCCGCGAGGTAGGGACAACCAACAAGACTTCACTCGCTGATTACGCCAAGGCCGTCACCAAACAGACGGCAATGATCTTGAAGGTTCATCACAGCAATTTCTTCATGGGCGGATTTGTCGAATCGCCGACGACCGAGGAACTCGCGTCTCTGTCGCGCAAGAAACGAATTCCGTTCGTCGAAGACCTCGGCAGTGGTGCCGTCGTGGAGACGGATGAAATCGCGGATGTCGAGCGCGAGCCGACTCCGGCCGAGATCATGAAGCGCGGTGTCGATCTGGTCTGCTTCAGCGGTGACAAACTCCTTGGCGGACCTCAAGCCGGCATCATCGCGGGCAAGGCAAAGTGGATTGCGCGATTGAAGCGGGAGCCGTTCTTTCGCGCACTGCGCTGCGACAAGCTGATTCTTTCGGCACTCCAGACAACCGTGGATCTGTACCTCGCGCAATCGGAGCCGGCGGTGGAGGGCAAAGCAGATCAAAAACGCGGCGCGACAATGCCTGCTTTGACGATGCTTGGAACGTCGCAAGATGAATTGCGCGCCCGTGCGGAGAGGATGATTGCGGATCTGGACGGTCTTCCGTTGAAAGCGTCCATTGGCACCGGCAAAGGCGAGATCGGAGGCGGCACCCTGCCACGGTCGAAGATTGCCTCGGTGACAGTGGACCTACTCCCGCGGTCGCTCGCGCTGTCGGATCTGGCCTCGAGATTGCGCCTGCGTGAAATCCCTGTCATCGGCTACATCTCAGGCAACCGCTTCAAACTGGACCTGCGAACCATTTTTCAACGACAGGATGAGGAAGTGGTCCGCGCCATTCGCGCCGTGCTGGGATGAAACATTTCATCATTGCAACGGCCGGTCACGTCGATCACGGCAAGAGCGCCCTGGTCAAGGCTCTCAGTGGCACGGATCCGGATCGGTTGCCCGAGGAGAAAGCGCGAGGGATAACCATCGACCTCGGGTTTGCGCACATCACTCTCCCATCCAACGAGGAACCTGGTGTTTCCTTTGACCTCGGCATAGTGGACGTGCCCGGTCATGAGGATTTCGTGAAGAACATGGTTGCTGGCGTAGGTTCCATTGATCTCGCGCTGTTTGTCGTGGCGGCGGACGATGGCTGGATGCCGCAGACGGAGGAACACCTGCAAATCCTCACGTATCTAGGTGTTGATCGCGCGGTGGTTGCTCTGACGAAAACAGATTTGTTGGAAGCAGGCAGTGATCAGGTCGTCGCTGATATCCGCGCGAAGCTTCAAGACACACCTTTTGCCAGTGCTCCCATCATCGGGACATCGGTCATGGACGGCTCCGGGCTTGGCGAACTGAAAGCTGCGCTCGTTCAAGAACTGGGCCGGCTGGGACCTCACCGGGACATCAACAAACCACGGCTGCCGGTGGACCGTGTCTTCACCTTGCACGGCATTGGAACCGTGGTCACAGGGACTCTTGCCGGTGGAACTTTCCGGCGCGGACAGACTGTTGTGATCCAGCCATCGGGTAGGACCACCCGGATTCGCAGCCTGCAGAACCACAATGCAAATGTCGAAGCCAGCTCGCCGGGCAGCCGCACGGCGATCAACCTGCCGGATGTCCAGATCGCCACCGCGTCGGGATCAGAGGGTGTTTGCCGGGGAGATGTCCTCACGTTGCCTGAACTGGGCAGCGCGGGAAAAGTGTGGAATGTGCTGCTCGAAAAATCCGGGCGACTCACCGAGGCGAAACTCTCCGGTTCCCGGCCGCTCAAAAATGGGACGCTGGTTCGCGTGCATCACGGGAGTGGAAATTTTCCGGCCCGCGTTCAGTTGATCAGCGGCGAGTCGCTGACAGCAGGCGCCAAGGCCATTGCGCAAATCCGCTCCGAGACTCCCATCTTCGCCATGATCGGAGATCGATTTGTTGTGCGCGACTGGCAGGAGCAAGGAACGCTTGCGGGGGGGCGGGTGCTCGATCCAGATGCAAATCCAAAACGGTTTCGAGGCCAGGCTCAAAGAGCGTATCTCGAAAAACTGGCATGCTCAACCGGCGCGCCTGCCGACTTGATCCTGTTGCAACTTGGCCGCGACAAGGCCGCGCGGAGCACATCGTTGTTGCTCCGATCGCGATTTAGTGCGGCGGAGATTGCAGAGGCAGCAAGCCAGTTGGTTCGTGAGGGCAAGCTGGTTCTAGCAGGCGAATGGCTGATGGAAAGCGATTGGTGGATCAAGTTGCGCCGGTCCGCGGCTGACGCGATTGACGCAAAGCATCGAACCGATCCGAATCACGCCGGCCTGGCCCTTGGCGAATTGCGCGCTGCTGCTGGAATGAATCTGCCCGATCCGGCGCTATTCGAGACGCTCGTCGCCGACTTGTGCCGGGCGGATTTCGAGCAGGCCGGCGTGCTGATTCGCCGCAGGAAACATCAGCCAACATTGCCGCCGCATCTGGAAGCAGCGGCAGCCAGGCTTCGAGCTGCGCTGGCTGCAAAGCCGCTCGAACCACCTTCACGGAAGGAACTGGCGCCGGATTCGGCGACGCAGCAAGCGTTGCGCTTTCTTCTCCAGACCGGCGAAGCGGTCGAGCTTGGCGCGGAAGTTGTGTTGCTTGCGGAATTCTACCGCCGGGTGACGGAACAGATCAGGAAGCTGATCGCTCAAAACGGCGCCGCAACCGTCAGCGAAATCCGGCAGGCGATCGGCAGCAGTCGGCGGGTTGTCGTTCCCTTGCTCGAGAAACTGGACAGGGATGGAATCACCCGCCGTGAGGGTGACAAGCGCGTTCTACGGGCGGAGAAAAAATAGCGTTGGTCCGGAACAAGCCGAACCAACGCTCAACCACCACAAAAGAACTGTCAGAACTTTTTGCCGAAGCTGAACAGCGTCATGAAGTCCGCGAACGCAGCGTCACCTTCCTGTCCCATGGAGTCATTCTGCCGGTTGCGGTAAATGGCCACCGGGGCGCTGAAGGAAGCGAACCAGCCGTTCTTCGCAAACACCACGCCCGGCTCGATCGAGACGCCATAGCCAGGCCTTCGGCGGCCGCCGTCACCACCGATGATGTCTCTGGGCGGCGAGCCTTCCACGCGAGCGCCGAGCGTCAACGACAGTCCATGCCTCGGAAGGATCGCATAACCAAACCCGGCGCGGGCGAGATAAGAGTCGCCGACAGACCAGACTCGCGGCCCGGTGCCCGAGAGAACCCCCGCGTCCTCCTCCGGAGTGGAGATATAGGTGCCCGACACGAATGCTGTGAGATTTGTAACAATTTCCTGGAACCCATAGATGTCAAAAATGATGCCCCATGCACCGGCTCCAGGCTGGATCGAGTTGTCCACGTTTTGAAGTGGAGCATCCACAACCGCGATGGTGGGGAGCGCGCCCCCGACACCAGGCGTTATTCGCGCGGTCTTCGGCACATCCTTGACGTCTTTCTCACCCGTTGGAAACAGCGCGCCAAGACCCACCGAAATGTTGCCCTTCTTGTGGCTGTCAGGATCCAGAATCCAGGCTGTGGCGAGCAATTTGATGTCGCTCAAACCATTCGCTTCGGTCTGGTAGCGATCAATCACCGCGCCGCCGAATGTACCATTGGGCGCTGCGAAGGCGCTGGGGTTTACCAGCGGACTGTTCGCCCCGCCAACCCGGCGGGTATCCCGAACCGCCTGTGACCTTGTGGCGAACTGGAACGGAACTGAGAGCGTCGTGTTGATCCGTTTGGACAAAGCATAGCTCACTGAGAAGTCCACCACGTGGACATCGTTGATGACCTGGCTCCCTTCCCTCTCGCGATGGACCTGTTCCTCGCCTCCAACATAATGTCTGTCGGAATACTGCCAGCGATGGCTGACGGCTGCGGTCCAAGCGCCCTTATCCTGATACGATGCCGCGCCCAAACTGGGCGAGCTAATGCGGGCGGTCACTCAGCCCTGACCGAGAGCGGATGTCTTAAATCCTACGATGCCGAGCAAAGTGAAAATCCCAAGGAACAGTGAGGCGCGGTTGTTCTTCTTCATAATCGTTTTGATTTCTGGCCGCGTTTTGTCGGCGAAAAACTGTGAAAAGTCCACGGACTTGGGGTGAAACACTTCGTTTCCGGGGTGGAATGTATTTTTGCGGGGGGACCTTCCACCCAAAGACTCCTCGGCAGGATCCCAGGAAACAGGACCAGCGCCGACGATGGCAGGAAGCCAGGATTCTTTCCGTGTGCTTGAACCACGACCGGGAACGAATCTTCCGGTCACAACACTTTTCTCAACTCGGTCTGGCAAGGGCTGACCGTCTGATGCTAGCCTGAGGTGCCTCAATCACTATGAACACACTCTCCGCCTTTCGATCAATCACGGTTCTCGCCGTGCTACTGATCCGCGTCACCACCGGTCGCGCGGACGTCGTGCTCGAATGGAACGCGCTCATGATCGACGCAATCCGCGTGGACAACAGCGGCCCGACACTGAGCTCCCGCAATCTCGCGATTCTTCACACGGCAATCTATGACGCCGTGAATTCGATTGCGCGCACACATCAGCCATACAAATTCCAGGTCGACGCCACGGCGGAAACATCTACCGAGGCGGCAGTCGGCGGCGCCGGCTACGAAATTATGAAAGGACTTTACCAACCGTTCCGCGCGAGGGCGGACGAGTTGTACGAAACGTGGCTGGCCGGTACGCCAGCGAGCGCATCGAAGACAAACGGCCTTGTGCTGGGACGGAGAGTCGCCCAGCTCACCCTGCAGGATCGTGCCGCGGACGGATCGAGCACCGACGTTCCCTACATTCCCAGCGACGAACCCGGACAATGGCGTCGCACACCTCCTTTTTTCAGGCCACCGCTCACTCCCCAATGGCGTTTTGTGACTCCCTTCTGTCTGCCCGGACTGGAACCATTTCTGCCTCCACCACCTCCTTCGCTCGAAAGTGTCGAATACGCCGAAAATCTCAATTACGTCAAAGCGATCGGAAGCGTGAACAGCACGGTGCGCACTGCCGAACAAACTTTGATCGCCCGGTTCTGGTCAGACTTCAGCTACACCTCGATGCCGCCGGGCCATTGGCATTTGATCGCCGAAACAATCGCACGGGACAGGAACAATACCGTTGAGGAAAACGCCCGGCTCTTCGCCCTGATCAGCGTGGCGCAGGCCGACGGAGCGATCGTGTGCTGGGAAACGAAGTTTCGTTACAATTTCTGGCGTCCAGTGACGGCGATCCAGCGAGCGGATGAGGACAACAACCCGCTCACGGAAGCGGACAAAGGCTGGACGCAATTGCTCCCGTCACCACCGTTTCCCGCCTACACCAGCGGGCACAGCACCTTCAGCGGAGCGAGCGCGCAGGTGCTCACTCATTTTTACGGCACAGACGCGATTACCTTCAATACAACCGGAGATGCAACGCCTGGTGTTATCCGCACTTTCAACAGCCTTGCAACGTGCGCAGACGAAGTGGGGATGAGCCGCATCTACGGTGGGTTCCATTACATGTTCGATAATGTCCAAGGCAAGAACACCGGACGGGCAATCGGCGATTATGTAAGCGCCAATTTCCTCCTGCCAAACGACGCCCTGCCTCTCGTAAGAATGGAAGGCTTCAAACTGGGCGCACCACTCGTGCGTGTCCACGGCCACGCCGACCGACAGCTCGTATTGGAGGCTTCAGCCGATCTTGGCCAATGGATACCAATCTCGACCAACAGGGCGGTGACCGGCGGGGTGTTGATCGAGGACAACCATCCCGCCATGGCGGCGCTTCGATTTTATCGTGTCAGTGAGCAATAGGAGTTGATGACCTTCGACTGCGATTCCGAGGACGACCACTCGCGTAAAACAACCAGGTTCCGGAGGGACGAGTTACACGAGTCCCACTATCGAGTCCTCCATCACAAATCTCACGAATCGGCGGAGCTGGGTTCGCTCCGGTCAATGTTTCCGCACTTTCGGAATTCTCACAACCCGCCCGCCTTGCCTTCCCCGCGAGGATCGGTTGCACCCATCAGTCCTTTTCCGTCTGTCCCCAGTGCTACGACCTGAGTCGAGCCCAGTGTCTCGACCGGTTTTACGCGATGCCCTCTGCGCGTCAGTTCAGTGATCACTTGTTCCGGAATCTTGCTTTCGATCTGCAATTCGTCCGGACGCCATTGGTGATGGAAGCGGGGTTGAAGCAAGGCGGTTTCTACATCCAGACCGAAATCCACGACATTGATGATCGTCAGCAGCGCCTGGCTGATGATCGTGGGCCCGCCGGCAGCGCCCAGCGCCATGATTGGCCTGCCATTCTTGAGAACGATCGTGGGGCTCATGCTGGAAAGGGGGCGTTTGCGGGGAGCAATGGAATTCGCCTCCGAGCCGATCAATCCGAAATAGTTGGGCACGCCGGGCTGGATTGAAAAGTCGTCCATCTGATTGTTCAACAGGATGCCGGTTCCGGGCACCATCACCTTTGAACCAAACGAAGTATTGAGCGTCGCGGTACATGCCACCCAGTTTCCAAAAGCGTCTGCGGTCGAAAAATGTGTCGTATGCTGCCGGAAATAATCCGAAGCGGCGCCAGGCGGTCGTCCTCCGCCCGGCACCGGAATCACACGCTGTGGTGAAATCAACTTCGCAAGCTGTGCGGCATACGGCTTGGATGCCAGCCCTCTTGGAACGCGCACAAAATCCGGGTCCCCCAGCCACTGGGCGCGATCCGCGAATGCCAGCTTCATTGCTTCGGCAACAATATGAATCGTGTCCGCGGAATTCGCGCCCAACAGCTTCAAGTCGAAGTTTTCAAGCATGTTCAGGATTTCCACCAAATGCACGCCACCGGAACTCGGAGGGGGAAAGCTGACGATCGTGTATCCGCGATAAGTCGTCGCCACAGGGTCGCGCTCCCGGGTTTGATAAGCGGCAAAATCAATGGCGTTCAGGATTCCTCCCCGCGCAACAATCCAGTCGCCCGCGACTCCTGTGAACGCACCGTTGTAAAACCACCGCGTCCCTTGTGCCGCGATCGCCCGATAGGACTTTGCTAGATCCGGCTGCCTCAACAGATCCCCTGCCTGTTTTGGCTCTCCATCCGGTCGAAAGAAGATCCCATTCTGTGGGAGGTACGCTCGCAGTTCATCAGAACTGCTGTTGATGCGGGAGGCGAAGGTAGCGTCGATTTTGAAACCGTCGTCAGCCACCTTCGCCGCCGGCAGAAGGAGATTCCCCAATCGCAGCCGGCCATACTTCGAGAGAGCATGCTGATATGCCAGGAGCGCGCCTGGCGTCGCGATCGCCAGTGGCCCGAACTGGCTCAATTGTCCATCCGCTTTTCCATTCCGCAGATACATTGCCCTTCCCGCCGCCACCGGAGCCATCTCGCGACCGTCAATGCACACAAGACGCCCGTTCGCCAGCCGGATGGTCATCAAGCAGCCGCCGCCAATTCCTGAATTGTGACCATCCACAACGCCGAGAGTAAGCGCGGCCGCCACCGCCGCATCGATGGCGTTCCCTCCCCGTTTGAATGCATCCAGCGCTGCCTGACTGGCGAGCGGATGGACCGTCGCCACCACGCCCTTTTGACTCATGGCAGTGTCGCCCGATGATATCGAGCTGCTGCACCAAAAGGCGATTATAGCAATCGCCAGACATTGAAGTGTGGAAAGAAAGTGCGCGCGTAAAATCATGATTCAAACCTTCACCCTATCATCCACCCGCCATCGCCGATGTCAAAACTTCGCAACTAAACCTACCTCCGTTCCAACCACCTGTTGCTTCGCATCCAGTCCGCCGCACGATCTGGCCAGCTCGTGACATCATCCTTCGTCCTACGCAGTCCGTAGCCGTGTCCGCCCTTCGGATACACGTGAAGTTCCGTGGGTACTCCCGCCTGTTTCAACGTTAGAAAATAATGGATGACATTCTCGACGCGCACGCCGTCGTCCTGCGTCATGGTCAGGAAGGTCGGCGGCGTGTTGGTCGTCACCTGGATTTCCGGCGGCGGCTTGTCTCCAAGTTCCTTCACGCTCAGGTAACCGGGATAAATCAAAATCGCGAAGTCGGGCCGGATAGCCATCTTGTCTGCGTCGTCCATCTCGGGATACGAACGTTTGGTGGACGTGCTGAGAGCGGCGGAGAGGTGCCCGCCGGCGGAGAAGCCCAGAACGCCGACGCGCTTCGGATCGATTCCAAACTCAGCCGCTTGATGACGGACAAGGCTGATGGCGCGTTGTGCGTCTTGCAACGCGGGGACGTGTTTCTCCACTTCCGCTCTTTTCGGAACTCGATATTTCAGCAACACCGCTGTCACACCGATCGAGTTGAGCCATTCACAAACTTCGGTGCCTTCCAAATCCCATGCGAGGATGTGATAACCACCGCCGGGACTCACAATCACAGCGCTGCCATTGGCTTTGCCGGCTGGCGCTGGAAAGATGGAGATGGTCGGCTTGCTGACATTTCCAAGGCGGATCAGCGGCTTGCCATCGATCAGGTTGTCGGTCGGCTTGGTGGTGTCCTTTTCAGGACCAATATCGCCCTTCTCGCCAGGCGGTGTGCCAGGCCACAGATCAAAGACCTTCGATGGTTCAATGGCAGTGGCGGTCAGGGCCGAGGCAAGCGACAGAATAATCAAGAGGACTTTCGGAGTGAGTTGTTTTTGCACGGTAGAAATTTGTGGTCGTTGGCGGGTTTGAGTTCTAAGCATGACGACTGGCGGAGCAGCGGTGAATTACACCTTCGGTTCCCAGCCACGGCGATACTCCCGCTTCCAGAGTCTCATGGCCTTTTGATCGTGCAGGATGCGGCCCGTTTCCTGGTTGATATCGAGTGTTCTTCCTGTCCGCCACGCGATGTTGCCGAGGTGAGAGATCAAGCTGCTCTTCTGCGCGTCCGCGATGTCCGAGTTCAGCACTGCGCCGTTCCGAATGGCATCAGCAAGATTTGTGAAGTGCGGTACATCGCTGAACCTGTCTTTGGCGGAGTAAATCTCTTTGCCGTTCAAATCGAAGATCTGGTACGTCGCGCCACCGCCGAGGGCCAGGGTGCCAGCGTCGCCATAAAATGCCACGAAGGGATGCGCCTCGTTCTTGCGCGGCAGACAACTGCTGCTGTCCCAGTGGATGCCGACCTTCCCATAATCATAGGTCACAAGTGTGGTGTCGGGTGTCTCCTGATCATCGATGAAGTGATAGCGAGCGCCGTTGCAGGTGACGCGCGCCGGATAATCCACCCCGAGTCCCCACCGAGCGATGTCGATCGCATGGACACCGTTGTTTGCCAGTTCCCCGCCGCCATAATGCCAGAGCCAGTGCCAGTTGTAATGAACCAGGTTGTCCTTGTATGGCCGCTCAGGCGCAGGGCCCTGCCATAATCCCCAATCCAGCCAGGCAGGAATGGGCGTGTTCTTGCCGCGTCCGATGGTTCCGCGAGTCGCATCGTACCAACAACGAGCGTAACGCAGTTTCCCAATCGCTCCGGATCTCAGCTTGTCGATGGCTTCGATGACCGCTGGAGTGCTCCGGCGCTGATTTCCCATCTGGACCTTGCGCTTGTGCTTCCGCGCCGCAGCAACAATCAGCTCCGCTTCGCGCGCGTTATGACTGCCAGGCTTTTCCACATAGACATGCTTCCCGGCGGAACACGCTAGGATGGAGGCCGGTGCGTGCCAGAAATTGGGCGCGGCGATGGAGAGAATATCGACGGACCGGTCTTCAAGGATGCGGCGGAAATCCCGGACGCCTCTGACAGCGCGCGACGTCTGGCGCTTCTCGACGGCTTTGATTCCTTCCGCAATCCGGCGCTCATCCACGTCGCACACGTAGCCAATCTCGACATTTGGCACGGACAGAAATCCCTCGATGTGCGCCATGCCGCGGCCCAGTCCCATCACACCGACGACGAGCCGGTCGTTCGCGCCGGCGGCGCGGAGAATGGAGGGGAAGCTCGTCAGAGCGGCGACTGAGGCTGACGCGACTGCGGATCGACGGAGGAAATCACGGCGCGAGAGGGGAGTGTTCATACGATGTTGATGATACGGTGAACTGGCAAGGGAAGCCATGAACTGTTGGAGGATTGTTCACCTTGTTCTCGGCTGGTTATTTCTTTTCGCCGAGCATTTGGGAAAGCCTGTTTTCGATGGCATCCGCCCAGATTTGATAACCCTTCGCGGACAAGTGCAGATAATCCGGCATGAGGTCGGCGGGCAGAATACCATCCGAATTCAGGAAGCGATGGCCGATGTCCATGAAGAAGACATTGGACCCGTCATGAAGTTTGTGCAGCACCTGGTTGATCTGTGCGAGCTTGCCGCGCTGGGCGTTGAAGTTCTCACCACGCGGAAAAATGGCCAGCAGCAGAATCTTTGTCTGCGGCAGCCGTTCGCGAAGTTTGGCGACGATGGTCGAGACGCCGTCCGCGATCTGACCGGGAGTGTTATCTTCGCCATTGGAGTTGTTGGTGCCAATCATCACGACAGCGGCCTTCGGCTTCACGCCGTCTAGCGGAGCATTGATGAGACGCCAGAGAACGTGCTGCGTGCGGTCACCCCCGATGCCCAGATTCACAGCCTTCCTCTGCGCGTACGATTTGGCCCAGACTTCCTTGCCGTCACCTTCCCAGCCCTGGGTGATCGAGTCGCCGATGAAGAGAACCTGTGTGTCTGGAGTTTGCTTGAGCCTTTCATCGAGGAGCTTGGCACGTTCGGCCCACCAACCGTCCACGCGTGGCATCGGTCGGATTGCTGAGTGGCCAGGCATCTCAGCGCGCAGCGCGACACCGGCGGTGAGAATGACTGCGACGCAAATGGAGCGAATGAGGGTAGATGTCATAGGTAAAAGGTCTTTTGGGTTCGAGGGGCATTGAATGGGTTTCGATGCCGCTGTGCAAGTGGATTGGTTGGCGGGAGGGGGTGCATCCGTCCGGACTTTTGCTCTTGCAATCAAGGATGAATCGCAGTGCCATCTGCGGCGCATGAGTTCCTTGTTCACGATGCGGCGCTTTAGCGCCCTGGACGGGTTGAACGGTTTGGTGGGTGACAGTCTTGCCCACTGGCGTCTCCCAATGCTGGATCACCCGGACACCGACTGACTCAGGCTTAGAACTTCCCGCTCCTCGAATATGATTAGAACGAATCTCGAATTTGCCCACTGCTCGATAAGCTCTTCGCTTCGCCGCTTGAGCATGGTAGCTTTTGCGTCGATGGCTGTCGCCGCAAGCCTGGCAGGCTTGAATGCACAGACGATCCCCGTCCCGAACGGTTCCTTTGAATCCCCGGGCACGCCACCGGGCTTTCCTGCGTTCCCTGTGGTCAGTCTCTGGCAGAAAACTCCCCAGCCACCTGGATTTCCCCTTCCCCCGGGCTACAATTGGGATCAACTCGCCGGTGTGTTTCCGAACACAGCCTTCGGTCAGCCTGACCATATTGACAACGTGGATGGAGCCCAGGCAGCCTACATGTTGGCCATCCCGGGAGTTTCGTTGTTTCAGGAGATTGGTTCACCGTTTCAGGTTGGGAAATCGTATAATCTCAAGCTCGGAATTCTCGGTGGCGGCGGGATCACGCCCGGCAGCACTTTCGAGATGAGCCTTTATTACCGCGACGGGGCAAACAATCTGGTGAGCGTGGCGGCCACCCCCATCACTTACAGCGCGGCAGCTTTTCCAAACACCACACATCTGATCGACTACGAAGTAACCGTTCCGCCAGTGCAGGCGGCCGACGCCTGGGCAGGCCAGAAAATTGGTGTGCAATTGACCTCCACTTTTGGGACTGGCGCCGGTTACTGGGATGTGGACAACGTTCGACTTCAAGCCGTGCCGGAGCCGGGTTCAGTGGCAGTGCTCGCGCTTGGGGTTGGCGGGCTTCTCGTCGCACGTTGGCGGTCACGTAAACGTGCCTGAATCCGTCGGCCTTCGATGGTTTTTAAGCCACGTTCATCCGGCGGGCAAGAAGTCCAATCCGTTCGCAGAATGAACAAGCCATTGATCCTCGGTTTGGCTGGCTCGATGGCACTCACGATGTGCTTTTGTGCGCTTCGAGCTGGCCCCATTACCATTCCCAATGGCTCGTTCGAGTCGCCAGTTTCGATTTTCGTCGATATCAATTTTGACGCCTGGCAGAAGACCGCCAGACCGGACTCCTACCCTGAGAGCGGCGGGTTTTTGTGGAGTCAACTGACCGGAATCTTCAAAAACCCCGCGCCAGGCACGACGGGGCACATTGATAATTGCATCGGCAACCAGGCAGTCTGGCTCTTTGCGGTCCCGGGAGTAGGGTTATACCAGGACTACGATTCGGTGGATTGGGATGACGCAATCCCAACACACGCATTCGATGCGAAGTTCGAAATTGGCAGTTCCTACGAACTTGCGGTTGGAGTCATAGGCGGTGGCGGTGCCATGCTCTCTGGCGCAACCCTCGACCTCAGCTTGTATTACCGTGACACCGCCAGCAATCGAGTGGCTGTGGCCACCACCTCGATCACCAATTCGCCATCAAATTTCACGAACCAAACACACTTCATTGAATTCCGTGTGCGCATGCCTTCAGTGAAACCCGGCGACGCCTGGGCAGGCCGGCATATCGGCGTGCAATTATTGTCCACGGTCAGCACCAATCTTCAGGGCGGCTACTGGGATCTCGATAACATCCGGCTTTTCTCGATTCGCCCGCCTCTGCTGAAGGCAGCATTGACGGACGACGGACTATTTACATTAACGCTGGAAAGCGAGCCTGCCAGTCGAGTTGAGATTCTTACCAGCACGGATGCGACGATACCGTCAGTGAATTGGTCCAGCCTCGGTATCGCCACCAATATCGCAGGCTCCTTGCCTGTCATCAAATCAGTGGTGGATTTCAGCCATCGCTTTTATCAAGCACGCCAGTTGCCGTAAGGCTCAACTGGTGAGATGCTCGCCCGAGTGAATATCCCGGCAGGACGCCATTCCGAGAAGGGCTTCGGCTTCACGCTTGTCGAGTTGCTGGTCGTCATCGCGGTCATCGCGGTCCTCGTGGCTTTGCTGCTTCCGGCGTTGTCCTCGGCGAAGGAAAGGGGCCGGAGAACGGTTTGCCTGTCGAATCTGCGGCAGATTGGAATCGCGATCCAATCGTACGCTGGAGACAATGGCGGCAAGATCCCCTACGGGCCCAAAGCGCCGCCATTCACGAGCCCTGCGAGCTTTTATCCCTCCACCGGCACTCCCACCAGTTTGATCTCGCTCCAGACAGGCGCCCCGGTCGCGCTCGGTCTGCTACTGCAAGATCAGTTGGCCGGCACACCCAAAATTCTCTTCTGTCCAGCCAGCGATCAGCGTGTTGAAGCTGACACGGAACTGGCGAAAGTGGGTGTTCATCAGGCTCAGGGGAGCTACTATTACCGGCATGGTGGCAATGTCCGGCTGTTCGATGATCCGACGGAAACCGGGACGGCGGCACCTTTCCAACTTGAAAACCCGGGTGACAATCGGAACGGCCTTCCCATTCGTGCACTTGCCATTGACACCCAGTTCCTCTGCGCCCCGGGATTGGAATCGTTTAATATCAAGCCACACACGCATCACCTTCGGCAGATCGCCAATATCCTCTTTACAGACGGCTCAACGACAACACGCCGTAACACGGACGACCGGTTCACTGTGGATGTCCGTGATCTCGGCGGAATCCGGGATGGCTTCAACAAGATCCTCAAAGTCTTCGAGCAGGCCGACGCGGTGCGGTGATTCTCCTCTTGAACCGTCCATCGCGGCGGGGACAGCATTCTAACGCCTTGTTGCGCTTGAGCGTCCGGTTGACAGCCACCAAACTATAATCTCCGAACGCGGGAAAACCACGATCGACCACCACAGCCACCATCGTTGACCCCGCCGCAGCCCAAACCTCCGGCTGGTGGCATCATCAATTACGGCAGCGAGAAATGATCCCAGGAAATGCCGAGCAAAAACGCTGAACTTCCTCCAGCGTTGAATCCCGTCCGAGAGACACACGGACAAACGAATTGGCAAGGCTTGGCTCAGTTCCCATGCCCAGCAGTACTCGGGAAGGTTCCAAAGATCCTGCCGAACATGCCGATCCACTCGAGACGGCAAAACCAATCAGATCAAGGGCAGCCACGAGCGAAATGCTGTTTGATCCTGCGACGGTGAACGCGACGGTGTTGGGTAATCGAGTGTCGAGAGTTCCTAGGGGCTGAACCCCGGGGATTGTTGTGAGCTGTGATTCCAGCAAGGCACAGAACTCCCGAAGACCTGGCGGGAAGACCGGATTTGTCAGAAAGCCTTCGATGGCAGCAGTCAGACCGACAATTGCAGCCAGGTTTTCAGTGCCTGCCCTGTGCTCACTTTCCTGACTCCCGCCGAGTATCAGTGGTTCAGGGAAGAAGGGGGATCGACTATAAAGCAAACCGGCGCCTTTTGGTCCATGGAACTTATGAGAACAGAGGGACACCAGCCCGGCGGCAAACTGGTCAAGGGAGTGAAATGGCATTTTTCCGAACCATTGGACAGCGTCCACATGGAAGAGAATTCCCCGCGATTTGCAGAGCGAGCCGATCTCGGCCACGGGGTTGATGATTCCCGTCTCATTGTTGGCTGCCATCACGGAGACCAGAATTGTGTCGGAGCGAAGGTGTTTGGCGACGTGGTCCGGTTCAATCATCCCTGAACGGTCGGTCGGGAGGAATGTTACGTCATATCCTTCGGTTTCCGCCAGATACTGGCATGGCTTGAACACTGACGGGTGTTCGATGGACGAAACGATGATGTGCCGTCCTCGATGTTTCAAAGCGCGAGCAGCTCCCAGGATCGCCAGGTTATTCGCCTCAGACCCACCACTGGTGAAAATTAGCTCGCCAGGTTTGCAGCGAAGCACGGCAGCGACGCGTTCGCGGCAGCCATCCAGTGTTGATCGGGCGCGGCGGCCCAACGAATGCACGCTGGAAGGGTTCCCAAAGACCTGATCCAGGTACGGAAGCATGGCCTCTCGAACGATCGGATCGAGTCTTGTAGTGGCATTGTAATCGAAGTAGGCCGGTGGCATCTGTGAAATTTTGAGCTTTGGAGCTTAATCCGGAAGACCGGCTTCATCCAACTCCACGATTCGTCCATTTAGCGGTTAAGCACGCATCTGGGAATGAAAAACCCCTCCCGATCATCTCAGGAGGGGTCTGCACTGGCTCGAGTTGCGAGTCAGAGTTAGAACTTGAAGATCGTGTTCAGCGCGACAGTGATCGCGTTGTGATCACCGGGGGTAACAGGAGTATGCTTGAACAGCCGGTCACCACCAATGGCGTGATCCCAACGAGCTTCCAAGCGAGTGATCAGATTGCTCCACAGGGAGTAATCAGCGGTCAACGTCAGGCCGAGGATCTCATTCTTTTCAGTGCCGAGATAGTAGGTTCCCGCCGTACCTTCAGTCCAGTCGCCACGCACTGCGAACTTAAGCTTTTCAGTTGCCTGGTAGGCAGCATAAGCAGCCCCTGCCCAAGCCCATGAATTCGCTACTACGGCACCACCGTTGAATTTGTAATCAAACGCGAAGCCGCCGGTCAGCCCGGTGACAGGGGTGTTTAGAGTAAGACCAGCATACAGACTTGTGGTGTCGATGGTATTTCCGGTACCCAAGCCATCAACCGCGCCAACATAAAAGGTTGATCCTTTAAGGAATCCAACCGAGTCAGGGACCGTAATGCTGATCGAGCCCATGTAGGCCTTCTCAGTTTGAGCAGCTGGAACTCCTGCGCGAGCGGCTCGAGCGTTGATCGCACCGAAGGCGGTGTCAGCAATACCTGCTGAAACGCTCACGTTATCAACGATGTGATAGCTGGCGAGTAATCCCGTGTGGTGAGTGGGTTCGAGGGAGTAGCCGTAGGAGCGGCTGTAGTTCGGGTTGTTGCCGGATTCATAAACTTCATAACCGATGATGGTGTCGAAAACACCCATCTTGAAGTCGATTCCGTTGCCGATTGGGGCGCGGAAGTTGGCGTACGCCTGTTTCACGGCCATATCGTCAACGTTCACGCCGCCACCATTCAAACCGGTTGCGTAGTAGTTGGCATCCGGGCCAAAGAGCAGATCAATCTTGTAGCCGGCCGACCATTGACCTTCGTCCAACGGCTTCTCCAGCGTCAGCTTGACAACGTTCAGGTTGAAGCCGTCCTGCTTGTCCGCGCCGTCAAACGTGCGACCAGGGATGGGGCCGGCATTCTTGCCGACGCGCCAGTTGGCTGACGTATCCACGTAGCCGCTCAATGTTGACGAAGAGAGCGCGGTCAGCACCTGGTGCTGTGCTTCTTCTGCTTGTGCGATTGATCCGAGGCTCACTACGCCAGCGGCGGTGAGAGCCAACGTCCACTTGTTCAATTTCATCTCAGTTCCTCCTGCGATATGTTGTTTGTGTGTTGGTTTGTGCATTTCTCAGAGCAGGAAAATACCCCTGCCCAGCGCACCAATTGGGTGCAATTGAGGGCGACCATAGGCTATTCGTGCCTCCATTGACAATAAGTTTTTTAGGGAACGACTGCAAGAGACCTTCTCTTTGCATGGATACTCTGAAGGAAGACCAAGATTCTGTAACTGCGCGAAGGAGAGAGCAGTCGTTTTTGATACGGGATCAACGTGTTGACTGCAAACCACCGGCCCGATACGTCAGCCAGGAATGGAAACGTTGAAGTGATTGATTACAAGATGACGCTGCTCAGACATCCGGATTCCTTGGATCGCCTTTTCGCGGGAGTTCGTAATGCGCCGCACGTGGTGGATGAAATGCCAGTGGATTTCGGCAGAAGAACTGTGGCGAGGTGGATGCCTGAAGCCATCAATGCACCTGTCTGGATGTACTCCATCTGCAAGCGAGCACTTGGACTGTCATTGGCTCTGGCGCTTCTTTGTCTAGTGTTTGGAACAGGATGGCAGCGAGACTCGATTGGGATGTCCGGGAGATCCCTGGCGGACTCGATTGTCTTGGGGATTCTGCTGCCATGACAGTTCTCACCAAAGCCAGGCTGATTGGCTGCATGGCCGTGATCTTCCTGACTGGAGTGGTATGTGGCAGTGTGATTTCCATCCGTGGTGAGCGTCGGAAACAGCAATTGCAAACGGTTGAGAAGGCGTGTCATCGGATGCGCCAGGATCTCAAAGCGCGCTTGAGTTTGTCTGACGTCCAGTTCAAAGGGATCAGCCCCATCCTTGATCGCATGGATCGCGAGATCAAGGAGGTGCAATTTCAAACAATTGGAAAAGTCGAGTCCGCGGTGCACCAGAGTTTCGCGGAGATGGAGAATATGTTGACTCCTCCACAGCAGGAAAGGCTTCACGAGTATGCTGCGGAAAGGCGCAGAAGAGTGCAGGAGGGCTGCGCCAGCGGCCAAGGACCCAAGGATCGCCTGCTGGAGAAGCGGCATTGAGGCACCGGCAATTTCTGGAGGTGGTTGGAGTTAAGAACATTCGCGGTTTCAGGGCTGGGGATCACTCCCCGTCGGAACTGTTACATTAGTGAAACTTTTCCTTAGCTCTGCTGTCACTTCGTTCCGTAAGTTGTGAACGATTGTTCTCATTTCACGTTATTTGTAACTTGCACATCTTTGGGGTGTTGCAGTTCCCGAAGCTGAACAGGATGAACAGCGACTGACCGTGTCCAACTCAGGGAAAACCATACTGAAGAATGAAGCCACAAACAGCGGCAGCCGCCACGGAAAAGCGGGAGTTTGCCTACGAAATAAAATTCCTGGTGCCTGATCCTGTCGCTGAGCAGGCACTCGCCTGGATGCGCAGCAACCTCCTGCCGGATCCCTTTGCCAGTGGTGCGAGTCAGGATGCGTATTGCGTGAATAGCGTGTATCTCGACACGCCCGAATTTGCTGTCTTTCATCGGGTTGGCTCATTTGGGAGGTGCAAGTATCGCGTCCGCCGCTATGGCCAGGAAAAGGGAGTGTTTCTTGAACGCAAACTCAAGACGAGAGGCCTCGTAGGCAAACGGCGCACACGGACCCTGGACTCCGAAGTGGCCCAACTTTCTGAAGGCGACGCTGATCCAGGCTGGGCGGGTTTCTGGTTCCATCGACGCTTACTCGCGCGCAAGCTCGAACCCAAGTGCCAGATTGCGTATGATCGTATAGCGAGGGTGGGATCCGCGCCTGACGGCCCGATTCGCATGACCTTGGATCGAAACCTTCGTGCCTTTCCAACTTCCGACTGGTTTGTGCAGGAATCAGGCCCGTGGATACCATTGCTCGACAGGCAGTGCGTCATCGAGTTGAAATATCGAAAGGTTTTTCCGGAGCTGTATCAAAGTTTTGTGAGCACGTTGAACCTCCAATCTCAGGCGGTTTCAAAGTACCGGATGGCGGTGCAGAAATTTGGCTGGGCTGGCGAATCGCTTTCCGAGGTGCCAGCTCCGGTGAATGGCCACGCGATTGCGAATCCGTCTGATGAAGCGGAGATTCAGGATCACGCGTCGATGGCCGGTTCGGTGTCAGCTCGATAAATGACAAACTGGTTTCAGCAAGCATTTCAAGTCACGCCCCCTGCGGGGCCGTTGAGTGACCTGTTGGTTCAACTCTTTTGGCGCATTGGCATTGCATTCGTGCTCGGAGGAATCGTCGCGGCGATTTACCGGGCAACCCATCGCGACGAACCAATCACTCCTTCTTTTCCACGCACATTGGTTCTGATGTCGATTTTGATTTCAATGGTCACCCAGGTCATTGGCGACAACATGGCGCGGGCTTTTAGTCTGACAGGAGCCCTGGCGATCGTCCGGTTCCGTACCGTAGTGCGAGACACCCAGGATACGGCTTTCGTGATCTTCGCTGTCATCGTTGGAATGGCTGCCGGCGCGGATCACCTATGGGTCGCGATCGTTGGTGCGATCGTCGTCGGTGTCGCCATAATGATCATGCGTCCCCGGCGGAGCGTCACAGGATGGTCGCAGGAGGAGTGCGATTTATCGTTGAGACTCCCCATGGATTCCGAACCCGAGGCGCTTCTCGCTCCCATCTTCCAGAAACACGTCCAGAATTTTGAAGTCCGCTCGGTTGGAACGGCCAAAAAGGGAGCCTCGCTGGAACTAAATTACCGTCTCCGCCTTCGTGACGGAGCGCGGCCCTTTGAGTTGATTTCCGAACTCACCAAAATTGCGGGAGTCGAAAGCGTCGATCTGTCCCGGGCGGAAGAATCTTAAAATTCACTCGCCGCCGCATTCGCGAGGAGGTCCGGGGTGCTCATTGTGCGCACCAGCCGCCATCGATCAGGAGGTCAGTTCCGGTAATGAAGCCCGCCTCTTCGGAACATAGATAGACCGCGAGCTGTCCGATTTCCTCAACCTTACCCCAACGCCCGACTGGAATTTTTGAGATAAATTGCCGATTCAACTCCGGGTTCTGAGTGATCGGCAGATTCATCTCGGTAGCAATCGGTCCAGGACTGATGCCATTGACAGTGATCGCATCCGGAGCGAGTTCCAGGGCGAGTGCTTTGGTGAAGCCCAACAACCCCGCCTTGCTGGCTGAGTAGGCGGAGCGATGAGCCATCGAAACGTGGCTCATGATGGACGTCATGTTGATGATGCGTCCGTATCCGTGACCCCGCATCAGCGGCACAAACGCCCGGCACAGGAGAAATGGCCCGTCCAGATTGGTGGCCAGCACTCTGCGCCACTCCTCCAGGGTAAAATCAGTCACAGGCTTGCGAATGTTGATTCCCGCGTTGTTGATCAGGATGTGCGCCGCTTCAAACTCCTGCTTTACGGCGGCGGCAAAGTTGGAAACCTGCTCCTCGCTCGTGATGTCCGCCTGAAAGGTGATCACACGGGCACCCAGTGTGCGCGCCGCCGCCGCAGTTTCTTCGGTCTGCGCCAGATCGCGCGAAACTAGTGCAAGCGACGCGCCCTCCGCGGCCAGCGCCATTGCCATCGTTCTCCCTAGCCCCTTGCTCGCTCCGGTGATGACGGCAACCCGTCCCGATAATCGTTTGTTGTTCATGGTGTGTTTATGGATGATTCTTACGGCTGTTTACTCCAGCACGATGCGGCCCCAATCCTCGGGGCGCCCCTGGACTCCGGAGCGCGGTGACCACGCTATCCGTGACTTGTTGATGTTCTCGCCGGTCGCGGCGTCGCGCTTGTCTCCGTCGTAAATGATGATGTTGAACCCAAGAGATCGGGCCTTTCGCGGTGCGATTCCAATCTCAGTGAACGGAATCGCTGCCCGGATCACATACCCGTCCGCAGTTCGTTTCGAGGCGATCCGCGTCCCGGGCGCAGTGATTTCGATTGGTCCCTGCTTCGCATCGGCATCCCTTGAGGCTTGAACCTTTCCTTCTGTATCAAATGGGAATATGCCGATCTTGTAACAGCCGAGCGTGTCTTCCGAGCCGCCATTCGGATCGATGCAAATCTCGACCGAGTCGCTGCGCCAGTGTCCCTTGATGTCGTTTGGGGAAATGTTCGATACGAGGACGTCGTCCTTGACCTCGACATCCAGGTAAAGCGTCTTCCCATCGTGAATGACGGAAAAGGACGCGCTGTTGTCTGCTGCGTCACGGGTCGATCCTTGGGCGAGCGAAGTGTGGGAGATCGAGTGTCGCGCCATCCTGGTCCAGCCATCTTCCGTGAAGTTGATTGATGGCGAGGTCCGTCCTCTTGGAACCATCAGCCTTGGCACGCGATGAAGGCGGGTCGCTGCGGTGATTTCGCCCTCGTCGCGTTTCATTACAGCCGTCATCTCCACATCCTGCTTCGCTCCGGGCGGTGGAGTTGTACGAACAGTCACGATCTCGTGACCTCCGGCTTCCAGCCGAACGGCGCTTTTGGAAACGTCCGCCGACCAACCGGCCGAAACACTAACTTCAAGACGGCCGGAGAGAGGCGCATTTCCAGGATTGGACACCTCCAGCTTCACTTCATTGCTCACCCCAGCAACGACGGTCAGATCCGGTGAAAAGCGCGCCGCCGCGTGCTCCAATCCCTGTTCTTTCACCCACGCGCGGTAACGCTCCACCGCTGGTCGCTGCATAATTCGGAGACTCAGCCCGGAAGAAGCCGTCGGCATCAAAGGCGGCGACAGCGGTTGAGCTGCTCCGGAAACGGGCAGGCCACGAAGCAGGTCACTTTCCTTCTCCAGGAAGGGGACGACACTCTTGACCAGGGAGAATGATTGAGGCCGGCGCAGCCACGGAGAATTCACGAAGCCTCCAAATCCCTGCGAGCGATGTTGCGAGAGGGCTTCCGCTGCGATGTCGGCTGAGGATTTTCCACCGGCGAGCATGTTCGTCGTCTGGATGGTTGCAATGGTCACGCCCTGATCTCCTGAGAGGTAAAGCTTGCGCGCCTGCCATGTTCCCAATCCTTCGTCGGTCAACTGCCCGGGAAACCGTTTCGGATCAGCCGCTGCCGCGAACGCCTCCACGCCCAGGATTGCGGCCGCTTGATGATGGCCGTGCTGCCCAGGGTTGGGAGCGGGATTCATTGTCACGATTATCTCGGGCTGAAGAGTGCGCACCAGCCGGACGAGTCGGCGCAGTGTTTCCTCCTTGCCCCACTTGGCAAACGTCGCCGCGGAACTTTCGGTGTAAAAGAAATCCGCCTGATCCAGGAAGTAACAGTAACGAACGCCCAGTCTGGCCAGGCAATCCCGAAGCTCCGCTTCCCGTAGAATTCCCAAGGCTGGTCCCAGATGGGTGCCGACCATGTTTCCGCCACCTTCGCCGCGAGTGCAGTAAACATTCGCAATCACTGTTCCCTGTCCCAGCGCGTAGCTCGCCAGCGTGGCCGCCATGCCAGTTTCATCGTCCGGATGAGCGAAGACACCCATGATGTCCGTCTTGAGAAGGACGGCTCCCTGCTTTGCTTTAGGCGGAGGCGGTTCGGTGGCGCCCATGGCACCCACAACAGGTAGAAGCCAGATGCAGACCGCGACGGCTGCGGCAAATATGTCGCGAATTCGAGTATGATTAGTCCGAAAAGTGCGGGGCGGCATCGGGAACATGGCGGAGTTTTCGCCTCGCCAGCGTTCGTGCGCGAGAAAAATCTGCTTCGGTCAGAATGTTCAATCTGCTCAATCGGGCATGGGGGCTGAAGCGGCTTTCAACGAACGACTCAATGCGTTCAATTTGAGAAAGGCGTTGCATCATACGGGATGACCGGCTTAAAAACTGGCACTTTCAGTCATGGGCAAAGCACTGATCATCGCGGAAAAGCCATCTGTCGCCACTGACATCGCCAAGGCCATCGGAGGTTTTACCAAGGACAAGTCTGGCGAGTTCTACGAGAGCGACAAGAGCGTCATCTCGTCTGCTGTCGGCCATTTGCTCGAGCTGATCGTGCCGGAGGAGCACGACATCAAGCGCGGTAAATGGACCTTCGCCGCTTTGCCACATATTCCTCCCCAGTTTGGTCTCCAACCCATCGAGAGATCTGCCAGCCGCCTCAAGGTTTTGGTGAAGCTCATCAAGCGAAAGGATGTGGATGCTCTCGTCAATGCCTGTGACGCAGGCCGCGAAGGTGAACTGATCTTCCGCCGCATCGTCGAGTACACCAATGCAAAGCAGCCCATTCAGAGGCTCTGGTTGCAGTCAATGACTCCGGCGGCGATTCGCGATGGGTTTGCGCAGCTTCGCACGGATGCCTCGATGCAGCCGCTGGCAAGCGCCGCCGTTTGCCGAAGCGAGGCGGACTGGCTCGTGGGCATCAACGGCACGCGCGCCATGACGGCATTCAATTCCAAGGCCGGCGGATTTTTCAAGACCACCGTGGGCCGCGTGCAGACGCC
>SXGT01168390.1_pt1 | contig 26979 bp, 17 predicted proteins | sample 3176221 | NCBI WGS metagenome assembly SXGT01 (sample SAMN11356862, study PRJNA531348) | freshwater metagenome | isolation source: freshwater sample F1-120 | place: China: Fuxian Lake, Yuxi | collected 2017-12-25
CTGCGCCGATGCCGCCGCGCTGGCGCGCGGCGCCCCCCTGCCCGCCGATCCGGCGCGCGCCGCCGAGGTCCGCGCGGCCGAGCAAGACATCGCCACGCTCTCGGCCGAGCTCGACATCGGCCGCGTCGGCGATCGCGAGCCCCGGGTCACGACCGCGCTCGCCCGCGCCCGCACCCTCGATCATCCTCCGCTGGTGGTCGCGGCGTTGTTGCTGGTCAACAAGCTGCACATCGTCGGCGATCGCTGGCCCGAGTCCGAGCGCTCGGCCCAGGAGGCGATGCTGGCCGCCGAGAGCGCCGGCGACGACGAGGTCCGCTTCCGTCTCGCCACCCAGCTGGTCGAGACCTACGGCCTGCGCCTGCAGCGCGGCCAGGACGCGCAGCAAGCCGGGCTCACTGCCGACGCGCTGATCGAGCGCCTGGGCGCCACGCCGGTGCGCGCCGCCCGCCTGGCTTGCGCGCGCGCCCTCGATCAGTGGGTCGGTGGCGCCTACGCGCCGGCGCTGACCCAGGTCGATCGCTGCATCGCCGAGCGCGAGCGCACGGTGCCGCGGGACGCCGTGGGTCTCGCTCGCGCCCTGCACCTGCGCGCCATCATCCTCGAGGCCCTGGGACAGAACGGCGAGGCCCTGACCACCGAGGACCGCGCCATCGCCATGACCCGGGCCGCGCTCGGAGTGCGCCACCCCAACCTGGCCCGCATGATGAACACGGCGGCGGTGCTGCTGCGCGAGGACGGACGCTTCGCCGAGTCAGAGGCCATGCTGCGCGAGGTGATCGCGATCCAGGAGGAGATCGATCCGACCTCGACCGACCTCGGCCGCTCGCTGCAGAACCTGGGCAACGTGCTGCGCAAGCTCCGGCGCCTCGACGACGCCACCGTCGCCTACCGGCGCGGCCTCGCCCTGTTCGAGGCCAAGATGGGCCCGAACCACAACCAGGTCGCCGACGCCCTCGACATGCTCGGCTTGAACCTCACCCAGACCGGCCACGCCGCCGAGGGCGAGGCCGCGGCGCTGCGCAGCCTCGCCATCCGCGAGGGCAACGGCGCCGGCGAGCACCCGGCCCAGGCCGCGGCCCTGCGTCTGCTCGGCAAGCAGTACCGGTTCCTGAAGCAGCCGCAGAAGGCGCTGCCCCGCTACCAGCAGGCCTTGGTCATCGCCGAGAAGAAGTACGGCAAGGACAGTCCGCTCACGGTCAGCACCACCGCCGGCATCGGCGAGAGCCTCGCCGACCTGGGCCGCGACGCCGAGGCCCGCGCCGTCCTCGAGCGCGCGCTGGCCTTGACCACCCACGAGCAGGCCGCCGGCCAGAAGACCCGCATCGAGGTCGCCCTCGCCCGCGCCCTTTGGTCCACGCCCTCCGAGCGCCCACGCGCCCGCGCCCTCGCCGAATCGGTCCTCACCGCGTGGAAGGCCGACAAGGATCCCGAGGGCGTCGACGAGCTGGAGGCCTGGCTGGCGGCGCATCCCCTGGCTCAACGGGCCCGGTGATCACGCGGCGGCAGTCCGCTTGTCGCCCAGCTTGCTCAGATTCACGGTGACCAGCTTGGAGACGCCGGCCTCCTGCATGGTCACGCCGTACAGGTTGTCGGCCTGCTCCATCGTGCGCTTGTTGTGCGTGATCACGATGAACTGCGAGCGGTCGGTCATCTCGCGCACGATCTCGTTGTAGCGATCGACGTTGGACTCGTCGAGCGGGGCGTCGACCTCGTCGAGGATGCAGAACGGCGACGGCTTGATGAGGAAGATCGAGAACACCAGGGCGACCGCGGTGAGCGCCTTCTCGCCGCCCGAGAGCTGGTCGACGGTGACGTTCTTCTTGCCCGGCGGCTGGGCGAAGATCTCGACGCCGGCCTCGAGCACGTCGACCTCGGCGCCCTCGCCGTCCTTGCCGGTGGCCAGCGACAGGTGAGCGTTGCCGCCGCGGAACAGGCGCGGGAACACCTCCTTGAAGGTGGCGTTGACCGACGCGAAGGTCTCGCGGAACAGGCGGCGCGAGGTCTTGTTGATCTTGTCGATGGCGCGCTCGAGCTGACCGACCGCGTTCTCGAGGTCGGCCTTCTGGCCGGTGAGGAACTCGAAGCGGCGTGCCACCTCCTGGTACTCCTCGATCGCGGTCAGGTTGATGTCGCCGCTCATCCGCTCGATCAGCTCGCGGAGCTCGGCGGCGCGCTCGTCCTCGACGGCGCCGGTGAGGCCGCGCTGGTGGTACTCGGGCACCACCTCGGCGATGTCGAGCTGGTACTTCTCGAGCACGTTTTCGCTCAGCTGCTGGCGCGCGCCGTCGAGGCTGGCGGCCCGCACCTCGAGGTGCCCGACCTCGGCCGCCAGCTTGTCGGCCTGGCCGCGCAGCTCGCGGGCCTCGATCTCGAGATGGGCCAGGGCGTTGTAGCGCTCGTCATAAGCGGCGCGGCCGGCCTCGAGCTCGGCCGCGTGCTCGGCCCGCCTGCCGCGGTGCTGTTCGAGCTCGACCGCCAGCGCGGCTGCGTCGGCGCGCAGCTCGGCGGCACGGGTCGAGCCGGTGGCGATGGTCTCGCGCAGGCGCTCGATGCGCGCCCCCAGATCGCGCTCGGTGTTGGCCAGGCGCAGAGTCGCGGCCTCCACCGACGCCCGCTTCTCGGCGGTCTGGGCGGCGCGGACGCGGGCCTCGGTCAGGGCGGCACCGGCCAGGTCGACCCGCTCGCGCCCGCCGGTCACGCCCTCGATCAGGCCGAGCTGCTCCTTCTCGAAGCGATCGACCCGCTCCTCGGCGTCGGCGCGCCGCGCGGTCAGCGCCTCGGCCTCACGCGCGGCGTGGGCCAGCCGCTCATCGAGCTCCATGCGCTCGCCGGTGAGCTGGCCGGCTCGCTCGCGCAACCGCGACAGGTCGGCATGCTGGCGCGACGCGTCCTTCTCGTGACCCATGATGGCCAGATCGCCCTCGTGGGCCTGGCCGCGCAGGCCCTCGATGGCGCGATCGAGCTGCTTGAACTCGGTCTTGGCGGTGACCAGCCGGGCCGTGGCCTCGGTCAGCTCGCGATCGAGGCTGTCGACGATCTGCTCGAGCTCGCGGATCTCGCGCTTCTGGGCCAGGACGCCTGCGCCCTGCGCCTCGCGCGAGCCGCCCGCGACCACGCCGCGCTCGTCGACCAGATCGCCGTCGAGCGTGACCAGGGTGCCAGGGGCGCCGGCGCGGTGGAGCTCGACCGCGCGGTCGAGAGTGTCGACGACGACACAGTCGCCGAACAGGCTCGGCCCCACGCCGTCGTAGCCGTCGGCGAAGCCGACCAGATCGACCAGGCGGCCCAGCACGCCCTCGCCACCGATGGCGGCAGCGGCGGCGTGCAGCTCGGTGTGATCCTCGACCAGGATGCCGCTCGATCCACTCTCGAGCGCGGCGGCGGCGGCGCTCCACGACGGCGCGCCGGCCAGGTCGTCGCCGACGACGTCGTCGCTGGCGTCGCTGGCCACGGCGCCGTCGGCGAGCTCGCCCGTCGCCGTCGCCGTCATCGTCGCCGTCATCGTCGCCGTCATCGTCGCCATCCGGCTGTCGTCGAGCGCGCGCTCGAGCGCGGCCTCGGCGTCGGGATCGTGGGTTGCCGCGTGGAGCGCCGGCGCGTCCCCGACTGACAGCGGCACGAACGCCGAGCGGCCCGCGTTCTGGGCCTTGAGGTAACCGATCGCGGCCACGCCAGCGTGGTGATCCACGACCAGCACGCCGCCCAGGCGATCGCCCAGGGCGGCCTCGACCGCGAGCTCGAGCGTCTCCGGCGCGCGCACCACGTCGGCGACCAGGCCGCGGATGTTGCCGGCGCCGATCGCGCCCGACTGCTGCATCACGGCGCGCGTGCCGCGGGCGAAGCCCTCGTAACGCTCCTGGATCTCGGTCAGCGAGACCAGGCGCGAGCGCCGCCGATGAGCCTCGGTGCGCAGCGTCTCGACCTGGGCCTCGCCCTCGTGGACCTGCTCGGCCAGCCGCTCGCGCCGGGCCTCGAAGCCCTCGGTCTGCGCGCCGAGATCGAGCCGGGTCTGCTTGAGCTCGACCAGCGTGTCGCCGGTCTTGCGCGCCTCGCGCTCGAGCTCCTTCTGCCGCGCCAGCGCTTGCTCGAGCTCGTCGGACACGCGGGCCAGGCGGCGTTCGCCGTCCTCGCGCCGCCGCGCCACCGACTCGGCCTGCGCCGTCGCCGTCGCCGCCTCGGTACGGGCGCGCCCCATCTCGGCGCGGGCCTCGTCGAGCCGGCCCTGGGCGTTGGCCAGCGTCTGCCGGGCCTCGCCGGCGAGGGCCTCGCAGCGCGCGGCCTCGTCGTCGCCCAGCCCGACCAGCGCCACCAGCTCGGCCAGCTCGGCCTCGAGCTGGGCCAGCTGGGCCGCGGCCGCCGTGCGCTCGGCGTCCAGGGTCTCGATCTCGGCGGCGGCCGCCGTGGAGCGCCCGTCGAGGTCGTCGGCCTCGCGGGTCTGCCAGCCGATCTTGCTCTCGGCCAGGCGGACCCGGTTCTCGAGCTCGTAGATGACCTCCTGCACCCCGGACAGCCGCCGCTCCTCGACGGCGAGCTCGGCGCGCTCGCTCACCACCGCGGCGTCGCGGGTGTCGAAGGCGGCCCGCACGCCGACCAGCTCGTCGGCGGCCTCGGTGAGGCGGCCACGCACGCGCTGATCGTCGGCGTGCAGCTCCAGGAAGCGGTGCGACGCTTTCCAGAGATCCAGATCGCGGAGCTCGGCCTTGTAGGTGCGGTAGCGCTCGGCCTTCTGGGCCTGCCGGCGCAAGGTCCCCATGCGCTTCTCGAGCTCGACCACGATGTCGCTGACCCGCAGCAGGTTCTGCTTGGTCTGCTCGAGCTTGCGCTCGGCCGCCTTCTTCTTGCTCTTGAACTTGGTGATGCCCGCCGCCTCCTCGATGATGGCGCGGCGATCTTGCGGGCGCGACGAGACGATCTGGCCGATGCGGCCCTGCTCGATGATGGCGTAGGCCTTGGTCCCGACGCCGGTGCCGAGGAAGAAGTCGGTCACGTCGCGCAGGCGACACGGCACCTTGTTGATGAAGTACTGGCTGGTGCCGTCGCGATACAGCCGGCGGCTGATCGTGACCTCGGTGTAGCGCGTGAAGTCGAGCGGCTCCTGATCCTCGAGCAGTTCCTTCACCGCATCCGACGCGCTGGCGATCGGCAACCCGTGCTCGTCATAGACGACGACCTTCTCCATGGCACTGGCGTCGAACCCACCCTCGTCATCTCCCTCTCCGTCTTCCCCGTCCCCCTGCCCTTGCCCTTGCCCTTGCCCTTGCCCCTCGCCCTCTCCTTCTCCCTCTCCCACGGGCACCTTCACCGCATCAACCGTCGCCATCGCCGCCTCCGCCGCCGCCTCGTCCCCCTCACGCGCCATGGCCAGGGTCTCGGCCGAGAACCCCACGTCATCGAACGTCAGCGACACCTCGGCCATCGGCGCCGGCCCGCGGGTCTCGGAGCCGGCGAAGATGACGTCCTCCCTGGCCTTTCCGCGCAGGTGCTTGGCCGATTGCTCGCCCATGCACCAGCGGATCGCGTCCACGATGTTGGACGTGCCGCAGCCGTTGGGTCCCACCACCGCCGTGATGGGCTGGTCGATCGCGATGACCGCCCGATCACAGAACGACTTGAAACCGATGATCTCTACCCGCTTGATCCGCATGTAGGCGCCCGAGATTCCCTGGTCCCTCTGACATCCGGAGTGCCACTGGTTTGGCGAACATGGGCGTAGCACGCGCCTGCAACGAGCGGGAACCGGAATCGCTGCCGTGTTATCCAAGCCGTGGATGCGCCGGCGCCACCTGCCGCTCACGTTCCAGGCACTCCTGGGGGTTGCCCTGGCGCTCGCCCCCGAGCTGGCCGCCTCCGACCTGGCCACCGCCGCGCCGATCATCTCGATCCGGGCCCGCTCCGACGTCCAGCTCCGCTCCGTGCGCAGGCGCGACGACGGCCTGGTGACGGTGAGCGGCACCGTCGTCGACCGGGCCAGCACCCAGGGCGTGGGCGGCCTCGACGTCTCGATCACCATCGAGGGCACGGTCTACCCGGTCATCACGGCCCAGGACGGCACCTTTGACATCATCGCCACCGCCAGCGCCGGACCGATCGACATCGACATCCAGGTCGCCGGCGACGACCGCTTCGATCCCGCCTCGCTCACGGAGCGCGGCGTCGATCCGTCGCGGGCCCCGGTCGACCTGACTCTCGACGTCTCGACGACGCCGCTGGGGGTGCTGGTCACGGCCGACGCGCGCGCCGACGCCATCCGGGTCGAGCTGCCAGTGACCATGCGCTTCAGCGCCGCCGATGCCGCCGAGCCCCACGTCGACGTCCAGGCCACCACCGGCAACCCGGTGATGATGAAACGCGCCGACATCTTCGGACCCGGTCCCAAGCGGGTGCGAGCCCGCTTCGCCGGCGACGCCGGCCACGGCCCGGCGTCGGTCGAGGCCACGTTCGAGCTGTCGACCGGCACCCGCATCGACCTGTCGCTGGGCGACGACAGCGTCGCCTTCGAGGGCACCATCCGCGCCCGCGGCACCGTGCGCGACGAGGACGGCGCGCCGGTCGCCAACGCGGCCGTCGCCCTGATCGCCGGCGACCGCCGGCTGGGCGCGACCTCCACCGGCGCCGACGGCGCGTACCGCATCGATGCCGCCGCCGACCTGCTCGGCGCCGGCAAACACTCCCTCCAGACCGTGGCCGAGACCAGCGAGCGCTGGCGTCGCTCGAGCCGCTCGGGCCCCGCGTTCATCAATATCAGCACCCGCCGGCCGGCGCCGGTCGGGATCACCATCGCCGCCTTCGCCGCGACCGCGCTGGTCGCCATCGGCTTCGTCATCGGCCGCCGCCGCCCTTGGCGCAAGCCCGAGCCTCCGCCTGCGCCCAGCGCGGCCCAGGTCGAGGTTCGCGGCGGCCTCGAGCCGGTGCGCGCCAGCCTGGTCTCGACCCTCCGCCGCGCCCAGGATCACGGCTTCGCCGGCGCGGTGCGCGACGCCGTCCGTCACCGGCCCGTCGTCGACGCGGAGCTCCTGGTTTCCCTCGGCACCGAGGTCCGCCGCGCCGTCAGCGGCGAGAACGGCACGTTCGCGCTCGAGGAGCTGGCGCCGGGCGAGTGGTCGGTGCGGGTGGCGGCGCCGGGCCACGTCACCGAGCACTTCAGCCTGACCATCCCCCACCGCGGCGAGCTGCGGGGCGCGCGGATCGATCTGGTCCCGGTGCGCGAGAAGATCTTCACCCTCTACCGGCGCGCCGCCCTGCCGGTCCTGCCTTCGCCCGACCTGTGGGGCATCTGGTCGCCGCGGCAGATCGTCGACCACGTGCGGGCCGCCGTCCCACCGGTCCGGCTGGCCGAGCTGACCTCGTTCGTCGAGGAGGCGTACTTCTCGGCCCGGGTGCCGGACGAGGGCCTCCTGCCGGCGGCCGAAGCCAAGGTCGCCGCTGCGCTGGCCGAGCGGGCCGGCGCGGCGCTATAACCGCGGGCTACATGCTCATCTCGGTCTCGCAGATCGTCACGCTGCTCGTCGTCATGGCGGCCGTGATCATCGCGCTGCTGCTCCTGCGCCGCGCCGGCAACAAGAGCCGCGAAGCCAGCGCCCGGTCGGTCCAGGAGCGCGTGCTCGGCGAGCCGCAACCGGCGAAGCCGGTTCGCGAGCGCAAGCGCCCGCCGGTGAAGAGGCCGGCGAAGAAGCGCCCGGTGCCGGAAGCAGAGCCGGAGGACGACGAGGACGACGAGGACGACGAGGAGGAAGAGGAAGAAGAGGAAGACGAGCGCCCGGGCACGGGCTCGGGCTCGGACGCGGCGGTCGATGGAGAGACTCGCGAGGCGTTTCGCGCCGGCCTGGCCAAGACCCGGGGAGGCTTCGTGGCCCGGCTGGGCAAGATCTTCGGCAAGAAGAAGATCGACCAGGATGTCCTGCCCCAGCTCGAGGAGGTCTTGTTCACGGCCGACATCGGGCCCCGGGCGGCGGACCGCATCTTCGACGCGGTGAAGAAGGGCCTGACCAAGGACGAGCTGACCGATCCGGCCAGGATCTGGACCAAGATCCGCGAGACCTCGGGCCAGATCCTCGACGTCGGCGCGGCGCCGGTCGACTTCGGACGGGCCCGGCCGTTCGTGCTCCTGGTACTCGGTGTCAACGGCGTCGGAAAGACCACGACGAGCGGCAAGCTGGCCGCCCGCCTGACAGGGGACGGCAAGAAGGTCGTCCTGGCCGCCGGCGACCCCGTCCGCGCCGCCGCCACCGAGCAGCTCGAGATCTGGGGCGAGCGCGCCGGCGTGCCCGTGGTGAAAGGCAAGGCCGGCGGCGACCCGTCGAGTGTCATCTTCGACGCCGTCAAGCGCGGCGTCGACGAGCAGGCCGACATCGTCATCTGCGACACCGCCGGACGCCTCCACACCAAGACCGATCTGATGGACGAGCTGAAGAAGGTCGGCCGCGTGATCGACAAGGCCATGCCCGGAGCCCCCCACGAAACCTGGATGGTCCTCGACGCCACTACCGGCCAGAACGCCATCACCCAGGCCAGGACCTTCAAGGACGCCATGGAGATCACCGGCATCGTCATCACCAAGCTCGATGGCTCGGCCAAGGGCGGCGTGATCCTGGGGATCTGCGACGAGCTGAAGGTGCCGGTCCGCTACGTCGGGGTGGGCGAGAAGATCGACGATCTTCGCCCGTTCGATCCCCGCGCCTTCGTCGAGGCGCTCTACGAGGACGCCGACGAGGCCAGCGCCGCCTAGCGAGCGGACAAACGAGCAAGCCCTCGTGATGCAACACGGATTGGCGGCATCCGTCTTGAGATCTGAAAAATGTGCGTGATATAGTGCGCCAGGCTTCACGGGAAGAGGGGCAAGGTCCCGGAATTGCAAGGGATTTTGAACACTCCCGGTAGGTCGACGGACTCCGAGACAGGAGACGCGAACGAAATGCGCGGACAGCACCTTCCCATGGTCAGGCCATCCACCCTCGCGACCACCCTCGGGGCGATCGTCGTCTCGGCAACAATCCTCGGTTGGGGAGGCCTCGCCGCCGCCCAGCCAGGAGGCGACGACGAGATCGAGATGGACGGCGAAGGTGACGGCAGCGGCAGCGCCGGTCCCGTCGACGAAGGCGAGATCGAGATGGACGGCGAGGGCGAGAAGGACCTCGAGACCGACCTCGCGGCCGACCCCACCGACACGGTGAAGATCGACACCACCTCGCGCGAGCTCAAGCCGGTGTCGTGGCAGGACATCGTCGTCGTGATGCGCAAGCCGTTCCTCAAGATCCGGCGCACCGACCTGATGCCGTTCCTGTCGACGACGATGAACGACAACATGATCCGGCACTACGCCGCCGGCGCGCAGTTCAACTACTTCCTCACCGACGTGCTCGCCGTCGGCGTCGAGGGTCAGTACTACACCAAGCAGTTCCGAGAGCCCTTCGACCTCGTCGGTCGCCAGGCTCGCCGCCTGCCGACGATCAACAAGTACAACTTCTCGGCGGCGCTCAACTTCCACTATGTGCCGGTCTACGGGAAGTTCGCGATCCTCGACCAGAAGCTGGTCGCCTGGGAGACGTACTTCACCGCCGGCGTCGGCGTGACCCAGTCCGAGGTGGTCCCCCGCGATCCGCGCTTCGGTTCGTTCAACAACCTGCTCATCACGCCCAACATCGGCGCGTCGATGCGCTTCTTCCTCTTCCAGTGGCTGACCGTCAACGTCGGCATCCGCGACTACATCTTTGTCGACAGGTTCGAGCCGGTGGGCCGCAGCGACACCATGTTCACCTCGCCGGATGTGGCCAAGGAAAACGCCGACTCGGCGCTCATCAACAACGTCATGTTCCAGATCGGCGTGAGCTTCTGGATCCCGCCGACCTTCGAGTACACCACCTTCCGCTGAGCGGACCGGAGAGACCCATGAAGAACCAGTCTTTCACGTCCGTCACGCTCGCCGGCCTCTTCGCCGCGACCGCGCTCCTGATTCCGTCGGTGGCCTCGGCCGACGACCCGCCCCCTCGCCGCAGCGCGCTCGACGAGCAGCCCGCCGTCCGTCATCGTCTGCTGCTCGTGGCCAAGCGCCTCGAGGCGACGCCGATGTTCGAGTCGACGATCAACGCCGACTTCCGCCACTTCATCGGCGCCGGCCTCAAGCTCGAGTACCACCTCGGCGACATGTTCTCGATCGGCGGCATGATCGTCGGTTCGACCTCGCTCGACACCAAGCTCACCAAGCGCGTGGTCGAGACCCTCGAGCCCGACGTCAACAACATGACGCGCGAGCCGTCGGTGCAGGAGTTCACGCAGCGCCTCAACACCATCCCGCTGCACGGCTCGATCTACGCCAGCCTCACGCCCTGGTACGGCAAGATGGCCGCCTTCGGCAAGGCGTACGTCAACTTCGACTTCTACTTCCAGGCTGGCCTCTCGTTCGCCACCCTCAAGTCGGATTGCGCCTCGAGCATCTGCAACGACCCGATGCCCGGGATCGACCCCGCCCCCGCCGATCCGCTGGTCAACGCCGACGATAATCCCAACAACGACCCCCCGCTCAACAGCGGCTTCCGCCCGGGCCTGTACCTCGGCGGCGGCATCCACGTGTTCATCAACGAGTTCCTCGCCCTCGACCTGGCGATCCGGGACTACGCGTTCAAGGACAACCCCTCGGGTGCGGACTTCAACGCCGACCTGGCGGTCCAGGACGACGACAGCCGCTTCCTGCACCACCTGTTCGTGGGCGTGGGCGTGTCGGTGATGGTGCCGTTCAAGGTCAAGCGCACGCGCTGACGCGGCGCGCTGGCGGGTACTGCGCCAACCCGGTTGGCAGTCGCCAGCAGCGTTGACGGCCCAGTTCGAGGGGATCCCTGGGATCCCGAGAACTTGGGCCGTTGGTGTTTTCGGACTGGTTCTTGCGTACGATCGACTCGTGATTCTTCGTTCGCAGCTCGCCCTGGCAGCCGTCCTGGGTTTCGCCCTCGCAGCGTGCGTGACGCCCTCGATCCCGATCCCGCCGCCCGAGCCCGAGCGCATGTCCTTCACGGTCGACGTGGCCGGTGGGGCGGCGCGCTTCACCTACGACCCCGAGCCCAACTACGCCGACGCGATCGTGTACGTCTACAACCGCGATCGGGGCCTGGGCATCATCACCACCGCCCGTCCCGACGGCAGCGTGGGCCCGACCGATCCGTTCCCGGCCACCGTCGGCGATGAGGTCGCCATCACGTTCGAGACCGCCGAGTCGATCGCCGGTACCTGCGTCCAGATCAACAGCGACGGTACCGCCGGCTTCTGCCTGTGACGAGCGCGCCGGCGCCGCGGCCTAGCGGGAGGCGTTCCGGGCGCCGCGGCGCTCGAGCGCCAGCTCCGACTTCCAGATCGTCGGTGGCATCTGCTCGAGCACCAGCGACCGGTCGAAGCGCAACTCGCCTCGCTGGACGGTGAGCGTCACGGCGGTCCCAGGTCGACGCGAGCGGACGGAGCGCACGAGCGTGTCGTCATCGGCGACGGGGTACTGATCAATGGCGGTGATCACATCCCCGACCATGAGCTGGTTGGCCGCGGCCGGCGAGCCAGGACGCACGCTACGCACCCAGGCGCCGCGGGTGGGGCCGTCACCGCGGATACCCACACCGATCCAGGCTGGAGTCTCGGCGGCACAGCGGACATGTGCGCCGGCGGGGAATGCCGACACCCGGGCCGAGATCGGGATGGACGCAAACATCGTCCCGGCCAGGGCGAACCCGAGGGCGACGCCGGCCAGGGAACAGATGGTGGCCAGCGCGGCCAGACGACCGCGGTCCGAGGTGGGTCGGAGCACCTCGCGGTGCAGCACCGGCAGCTGATCACGCTTCCCGTCGACGTCGTCCATCGAGTCGCTCGACATGAATACCTCTCTTCGAGAGCCCGTACTTCCTTTATGAGCGGTCCGATTGACGACGGCAAGCGAAACCGGATGCCGCTGTTTCGCGGGTAGCCGCCCCCGTCGGGATCGTGTGGGACACGTGGTAATTTCGGATCCCTTGCAACGAGCGCGGCCAACCAGCGGTCGTCGGCGGCTCCGCTGGTGGATCGTCGGCGTGGTCCTGACCCTCCTGCTCCTCCTGGGCAGCGCCGTGGCCGTGGTGCGCATCCAGTTCGAGGGCCCGGACCTGGCCTCGAACATCTGCACCATGATGAACGCCCGGATGCGCGGCAAGATCGCCATCGGCACCATCGAGTGGCCGATGTCGGCGATGCCCAAAGTGGTGAGCGGCGGCTGGATCGGCGTGACCTTGCGCGGCGTGCAGATCTGGGACGGTGAGGGGGAGAGCGTGGTCAAGACCGAAAAGATCACGGCCGAACTCGACCTGCACTCGCTCATGTTCGGACGCCACGACTTCGTCCTGCGCAAGGTCGTGATCCACGGTGGCGAAGCGGTCCTCCGCGAGGTCAAGGAGCCCTACCCGCTCCACGACTACGACATCTCGGTGTTCAGCATCATCGCCGCCTTCTATGGCCGGCGTTCGGCCGGCTTTCACGCCGGCGTGTTCGCGGCCTCGTCGCCGCTATGGGACCTGCGCGACTTCGAGGTCCGGGACCTCGACCTCGAGATCCGCACCAAGCCCATCGGCGAGGGCTACTTGTTCCGCGGCGCCGTCGCCAACGTGTCGGGCAAGGGCTTCTTCTATATGGACCCGTCGGATCCGCTGGTGCCCAAGTTCTACGTCTCGATGTCGATGACCGGCGGCGAGGGCCAGATCGACCTGTATTACGACCGGGCCAAGGACGGCGCCTGGAAACCCCACGGCGAGTACTCGTTCCCGGTCAAGAGCGTCGAGGTCCGCCGCCTTGCCCAGCTCCCCGGCGGGTGGCCAACCGACCCGGTCGCCAACACCTTGACCTTCGACCTCAGCGTCGAGACCAAGAACGGCGCCGACGCCAGCATCCACGGCGCCATGATCGACTACTGGGACACGCCCTACGGCGGCATCTGGGACGTCACCACGAAGGTCACCAACGCCGGGCCGCTCCTCCGCCAGTCGGTGGACCCCGACATCGGCGGCGACGACGTGACCCTCGAGGCCGTGGTCACCGGCCCGATCGTGTTCTACCCGAGCGTCTCGCTCAAGGCGACCGGCCTGACCTACAAGCTGTCGCTGCTCGAGCCGCCGCTCTTGCTCTCGCTCGACGCGCTGCACGGCGTGTACGACCTCGCGGTCGACGAAGGTTCGGTCGACGAGTTCATCGCGCGCGGCGCCGACGGCGAGGTGCGGCTGTCGGCCAAGTGGGGCGGCGACGGCAGTGACCGATCGCCGTTCTGGGTCGACTCCGACATCAACCTTCGCAAGGCGATCGAGATGCGACCCTGGCTGCCCGAGGCGCTGTCGAACGCGGTCGACAGCAAGCTCAGCGGACAGTTCCATGCGCTGCGCCGCAAGGGCGACACCAAGTACGGCATCACCGTCGACAAGCTCGACCTCCAGCTCGGTCGACTGTCGATCGACAGCGGCCAGATCTACCTCGACAAGTCGCTGGCCAAGGTCCTCATCGACGGCGTGCGTTTCCGCATGCCCAACTTCAACGGCAAGCTGCGTTGCACGCTCCACACCGGCGGCGCCACCATCGAGTTCGACGACAAGGACTGCAGGGCCGACATCGAGAGCGGCGACATCCAGGCCTTGATCGATGTCTTCAAGAGCGCGAGCCGGAAGAAACCGGCCAAGACCAAGTCGGCCAAGGTCCAGCCGGCGCATGCGCAACCGCGCCGGACTCTCCGCCCGCTGCGCCCCTTCGCTCGTCCCGACCGTTGGCCTGCGCAGGTTCGTCCTGCGCCGCGCTCGCAAAGGCGCGCGCAGGTCGAGGGACGCCTTCGCACCCACCACGCCCAGCAGAGTCCGCCGCCAAAGCGCGGGACGTCGGGCAACACCGTGGTCCAGATCGGCGGCAGCCTCGACGACCCGCGCATCAAGAGCACCCTCGCCCTTCGCGGCGTGCCGTGCATCGGGGCGGTCACCGGCAGCGTCCGCTACGAGGACGACGTCGTGCACATCGACAGCATTCGCTCGAGCAGCCTGGGCGGCCGGCTGCGGGTCAGCGGCGCCGTCCGGGTGGCTCCCCACACCTCGCTGCAACCGCTGAGGGTGAGCGCCCAGGGCGTGGATCTCGGCAAGACCTGCGCGGTGCGCGACAAGCTGGCCGGCAAGGTCAGCGCCGAGGTCACGCTCACCGGTCCGCTCGATCCCCGCAAGCTGGTCTACCAGGGCTGGGCCTGCGCCGATCAGGTGATCGCGCTCGGCGAGACCCTGGACGACGTCGCGGTATGGCTCAACAAGAAGCCGGGGAAGCTCGGCTGCCACAACAGCAGCGCCGTCCCTGTCTCCGACGCCGCCATCAACGCCTGCCTCGCCACCGCCGCGACCAGCAACGGCCGCTGCGCCATCCTGCGCGCCACCCGCGCCGCTGGCGGCGAGATCGCCGGCGCGGTCCACGCCGACAGCAAGCAGCAGCTCGGCGGCGAGCTCATGCTCTCGCACCTGCCCCTGGCGGCGCTGACCCAGCTCGCCGGCGCCAAGATCGAGGCCGACGCGCTCATCGACACCCGCGGCCTCGCCATCAGCGGCACGCTGGACGCGCCGCTCGCCGACGGCGTGGTGCACCTGAGCCGGGCCTGGGCGCTGGGCGGCTACCTCGGCGATGGCGATCTCAGCGTCCACGAGGCCGGCCCGGGCCGCATCCGCTTCAGCGGCAGCTTTCTCGACGGGCGGATCACCGTGACCGGCACGCTCGGCACGCGGGCGCCTTACCCGATCGAGCTCACCGCCGACGTCACGCAGCTCGAGCTCGACGCCTTCGTCGATCTGAAGCGACTGGGCGCGCCGCCTGGAACCCAGGTGTGGGGCACCGGCCGCATCTATGTGGCGACCGAGCTGGCCGGCGCCACGCCGCCCCTGTCGGTCACGCTCGATCTGGCCGAACTCTCGATCGTCGGCGAGGCCGATGGCCCCGATGGCCAGCCGGTGCCGCTGGCGGTGCGAGCGGCGGCGCCGCTGCAGGTGGCGTGGGACGGCACCCGCGCCCGCCTGACCACGCCGGCCCGGCTGTCCACGCCCATGGGCGAGATCGTCGTCGAGGGCGAGGCCAGCATGGCCAAGCTCGATCTCTCAGCCCGCGGCAAGCTCGATCTGGTCAAGGCCCAGCCCCTGTTCGGCGCCTTCTTCGATCGCACCACCGGCACGGCCGAGCTCACCGCCCGGATCACCGGCCCGAGCAAGCTGCCCCACATCCAGGTCAGCCTCGATCTCGCCGACGTTGCGCTGCGCCTGACCGGCCAGGACTCGATGCTGCGCGTGCCCGGCGGTCGCATCGACTTCTCCGACGGCGAGCTGTCCTTGACCGGCATCAGCGTCGAGGTCGACGACGGCTACCGGCGCTCGACGGCGCCGCTGAGCGTGGCCGGCGGCGTCACCTTCGACGGGCTCACGCCCAAGGCCTGGGCCATGATCGTCCAGGGCGAGCTGGCCGGTGAGATGCTCCTGGCCTTCGCGCCCGAGACCTTCGCCCAGGCCAGCGGCAGCGCCGCGCTGTCGCTGGACCTGCGAGGCACCGGCCCCACCCCGGCGGTGAGCGGCGAGCTGGCCTTCGGCGATGGCCGCACGCTGCGCCTCCTGCCCCGCGCCCTGCGGCGCGAGATCGCGCTCGAGACCGGCACCATCTCCTTCCATGGCGACCGCGCCGCCGATCTCAAGATCACGATCGACCCGGAGGAGAGCGTGGGCGGCACCATCGACGACGAGGGCACGCTGCGCGACATCAAGGGCGCCGTCGAGCTGCGCGACTGGCGGGTGGCCGCGGCCAACGTCGTCGCCTCCGGTGACGCCCTCACGTTTCGCATGCAGCGCACCCTCGACCTGGTGATCAGCCTGGACGCGGTCCGGGTGATCCTCGATCAGGGCCAGCTCAAGATCGCCGGCGGCGTCGAGCTGACCACCGGCCGCTACACCGCCAACTTCGATCTCGGCGAGACCCTGGCGCCATCGACCCCGTCGGGTCCGTCGGCGCCGCCGCTGTGGGAGACCACGCCGCTCCTGGGCGACGCCCGGCTCGATCTGCAGGTCGACGTCCGCAAGTTCTCGGTGGTCAACAACCTGGCCAACATCGACCTCTACGGCCGCGTCGCCATCAGCGGCACGCCGCGCGATCCGCGCTTCGACGACACCATCCACGTCGAGCGCGGCACCTTCCGCATCCCGCTGGTCCGGCCCCGCTTCACCCGCACCTCGGGTCGCGCCGAGTTCTCGTCGCGGCGGCGAGCGCTCGAGGGCACCCCCACCCTGTCGATCAACAGCGAGGCCGACTACCGCGACTCCAGCGGCCAGGAGCACCTGATCACCCTCTCGTTCTATGGCGACTGGCCCAACCTCCAGTGGGATCTCACGACCTCGAGCGGCCTCGACAAGAGCCAGACCCTGACCCTCATCCTCTCCGGCCGTACGCCCGAGGAGCTTCGTCGCAACCTCGGCGACCAGGCCCTGATCAGCGACCCGACCCGCATCGATCCATCCACCGCCAGCTCGCAGGGCGTCACCGACGAGCTGGTCCGCCAGTTCGCCAGCGATCTGCTCGAGTCGCGCTTCGCCGAGCCGTTGCGCGAGCTGTCGAGCCTCGACGTCGCCCGCATCGAGCTGAACCTGAGCTCGTTCGGTTTCCACGCCGAGAAGCGCATCCTCGAGACCACCCGCGGGCTGGGCGACTTCGAGCGCACCACCCGCGGCTCGAGTGTCAACATCCGCATCGAGCAACGCCTGCCCCACCAGCGACTCCGGCCGTGGCTGGCCTGGGTGGGCGAGCTCTCGACCTTCGCCGCCGAGGCCGGCGTCCTGCTCAAACGCTTCGACGACACGGCCGAGCGAGACGTCAACGACGTCGAGTTCAAGGGCGTGCTCCGACTCCTCTTCGGAAAGTGAACCGGCTCGCCCTCCTCATCGCTGTCCACGTGACCCTCGCGGCCGCGATCGCCGAGGCGCAGCCCGGGCCGGCCCCCGCCGCCCCTGCCCCGGGCGCGCCCGCCCCGGCTACGCCTGCCGCCCCGGCCAAGCCCGCCGTGCGCTGGACGGAGTTCGAGCTCGCCGGCACGCTCATCGACGACCCCACGCGCCTGCGCCGGATGTTCGAGCCCGAGCTGCTGGCCCGCCGCGAGCTGACCGAGCAGGCCCGCAACGAACTGGCCGCGTTCGCCGCCGGTCTCGGCTACCAGCTGGTCGACACCGCCCACGGTCCGGCCCGCGGCGGCGGCGTCAAGCTGACCCTGGTGCTCGACCCGGTGGTGGTGGTGCGCTGGGTCGACGTGGCGATGAAGCAAGGCTGGGTCGACGCCTTCCTCTCCAACGCGCTGCTCGACGACGAGGTCCGCCGCCGCCTGCGGGTCCGGGTCGGGACGTCGTTGCCGTGGGAGCGCGACGATCGCCAGGCCTTGCTCAACGAGGACGGCGACCGGGTCCGCCGCTTCCTCCGCGACGAGGGCTTCTTCGAGGCCGAGGTGACGATCAACCTCGAGCCGGTCGGCCGCTACGGCATGCGAGCGCGGGTCAACGCCACCCTCGGCCCCAGCTACGAACTCGGCCGCGTCGAGGTCGTGAACGCGTCGTCGGGCGGCTCCGATCTCGCCATCTCCGCCGCCGAGGTGGCGGCGACCTTCACTCGCAGCCGCCGCTTCACCTACGCCCGCTTCCTCGCCGACATCGACAAGATCACCGCCAAGTTCCAGCGCCGCGGCTACCCGTCGGTGCGGGTGATCCACGACTTCGATCCCCTGACCTCGTTCGATCGCCGCACCAACAAGGTCGACGTGCGGGTCTCGATCGACCCGCGCCGCAAGCTCGACGTGGTCTTCGAGGGCAACGACAAGTCCTCGTTCCCGGACGACGATCTCACCCGCCAGCTCACCTTCGCCCCCTCGGGCACCGCCGACGACGTCGAGGTGGCCTCCTCGGCCCGCGCCCTCGAGCGTCACTACCAGAGCAAGGGCTACTTCGACGTGGCGGTGACCAGCGAGCGGGTGCGACTGGGCGCCTTCGACCGCGTGGTCTACCGCATCGAGCCCGGCCAGCTGCGCGAGGTCAAGGCGGTGACCGTCCTGTGCCGGACCACCGGCGACGGGGAAGGGCCACCGAGCAGCGCGTGCAGCCTGCCCCGCCGCGAGCTCGAGGGCGCCATCGGCACGCGCTCGACCGCGCGCAAGCTGTTCGGCGGGACCCGCTTCGTCAGCACCGCCCAGCTCACTGCCGACGTGGCCGCGCTCGAGCGCTACTACCAGGCCCGCGGCTTCCAGGCGGCGCGGGCCCAGGTCGAGGTGGCGCCGACGCCGGCCGGATGGGTGGCCTCCGCGGTCAGCGCCGCCCAGGTCCTGGCCGAGGATCGCCCCCGTGACCTGCACGTGCGCTTCGTCATCGACGAGGGACCGCGCACGGTGGTCGAAGAAGTCCACGTGGTCTTCGAGGGTCGGGCCGCCGGACGCGCCAACGCGGGCGACGAGCGCCAGCTGATCAAACGCATCGGGATCGAGCCCGGCGATCCCTACGTGCGGCAGGATCTCGAGGACGCCGCCAAGGACGTCGCCGACTGGTACTGGTCGTTCGGACGGCCGCGGGCCCGGGTCAGCGTGCTCGATCCGACGCCGGGCAAGCGGGCCCACGGCGTGGTCGTCACCTTCAACATCGAGGAGCGCCAGGAGCTGCGCATCGGCGAGGTCCTGGTGCGCGGCAACTTCCGGACCAACGAGTGGGTGGTCCGCGACGTGCTGGACTTCGAAACCGGCTCGCCCCTGACCGGCGACCTGTTCACCGCCGGTCCGCGGCGACTGCGCGCCACCAACCTCTTCGACGCGGTCAAGCTCGACTTCATCGACTTCGAGGACTCGCGGCGCGACACCGTCAACGTGGTGGTGCGGGTCGAGGAGCGCCACGATTACGACGCGCACCTGGACTTCGAGATGGGCTGGTCGAGCGAGAGCAGCATCTTCGTGCGCGCCAAGCCTCAGCTGCCGAACTTCCGCCGGGTCGGCGCCCGCGTCGACGCCGCCCTCACCGTCGGCGCCGAGTACCAGGCAGCGGAGAGCACGGTGCGCGCGCCGCGCTGGCTGTCGAAGCGCTTTCTCGGGGCCTCGTTCGACACCGAGCTCGGCGGGTTCTGGCGCCGGCAGGAGACCGAGCGCTTCGGCTTCCTCCTGAGCGCGGGCACCTCGCTGGCCGCGTCACGCACCTGGGAGCGGCCGCGCACCGAGGGCCGCGGTGGGCGCCTTGTCACCGCGGCGCTCCGCCTCGACTGGCGCCGCCGCAGCCGCGACGAGGAGCTGGTGCGACCGCCCGGGCTCGCCGGTGATCTCACCACCAACCCCATCATCACCCGCACCGGCACGGTCGGCTTCACGCTGTCATGGGATCAGCGCCGCGATGCCCGCGGCAACCTCAACCCCCTCGCCCCCGACTCCGGCCTCCGCCTCGAGGGCGGCGCCGCCTACGCCAGCCCGTACCTCTTCGGGCAGGACACCTTCGTGAAGGTGAACGGGCTCGGCCAGATCTTCCTCACCCGCGGACGGCTGCAGCTCCGCCTCGACGCTCGCTACGACCAGGGCATCCCCCTCGACGGCGCGGTGCTGTTGCCCGAGGTCGAGCGCTACTTCGCCGGCGGCGACAGCACCGTGCGCGGCTTCGAGGAGGACCGCCTGGCCACCGAGATCATCGAGGAGCCGCTGCCGCCGCTCGGGCAGACCACCCAGATCCGCGTGCTGCCCGCCGGCGGCAACATCCGCGCCCTCTCCACCGTCGACGCCCAGGTCACGGTGTGGAAGCTGGGCGGGTTCCCGGTGGCGTCGGCGCTGTTCGTGGACGCCGGACTCATCACCAACGTCTGGTCGGCGGTCGAGCTCGAGGACATCCGCCCGGCCGCGGGCTCGGCCGTGCGCATGCTCCTACCCATCGGCGCGGTCAGCCTCGAGTACGCGGTGCCGCTGTTCCCACGAGTCGGCGACGATCCGCGCGGCCGCCTGCACTTTGCGGTCGCCCTCCGCTACTGAGCGGCGGCCGATCGTCAGGCCATCGTCGTCAGGCCATCGCGTCGTCGATGATCTTCTTGAGCGTCGCGGCCATGACATCGGCGGTGGCGCCACGCATCTGGGCGAGATCGATGGCGACGGCGTCCTCGCGATCGAAGCCCTTCTTGTCGATCTGGAGGGCGAGCTTGACCATCGCGCCCAGGTACTCGACGCCGATGTTGACGGCGTTGATCCTGTTGCGGTGCTGGGCCGGGGGCTGGAAGGCGGCGTCGAAGCGCTGGGCGTGCGGCTTGGAGTCCCACTCGTTGAAGCGGTAGTCGAGCGCGCCCATGGCGTCGCGGATGCGCTCGAGATCGTGGTTGCGCACCGTGATCGGCAGCTCGACGTCGACGTCCGACGCCCAGTTGATGTCGACCACGGCGTGCAGGTACCAGTGGACCTCGCGGCCCGACGGCGCCACGCCGCTGGGCACGTCGAGCTCGAAGGGCAGCGGGAGGACATCGTTGTGCATCGCCTTCCACGGGCCCTGGCGGACCAGGCAGCGATCCCAGACGTGCCCCTTGCCAGGGCCGTCGGCGTGCTTCTCGATGAGCTCGACGGTGATCGAGGCGACGCTCTCGTTGTCGAGGGCGGTGAACTCGACGAAGCCTGGCAGCGCCTGCCCCGACCAGTGGGTGTCCTGCTTGAGGGCGAGCAGCACCACGCCGTTGCCGTTGGCGTCCTGGCGCCGGTAGCTGTACTCCTTGGGCAGCGGCTGGCTGGCGAGCTGCTGGGGCTGGGCCGCGGCCTGCGCCATCTGGTGCTGCTGGTGCTGGGCGACCTGGGCCTGGAACTGGGCCTGCGCCGGCGCCTGGGCGATGGCGCCACCGCCCTGCCACATCACGCCCAGCGGCACGGAGCCCAGATAGACCTGCATGCCGGGCTGGAGCACGACCGGACTGGCGGCGACGGCCTGGCCGTTCACCCAGGTGCCGTTGGCCGAGCCCAGATCGCGGATCCAGAGCTGGCCCTGCGTCAACCACACCTCGGCATGGCGGCGCGAGAGGCCGGCGTCGAGGAACGCGAGCTGCGAGGCCGTCGGATCACGCCCGACGAACACCCGGTTGTTGTAGAGGTCGAGGCCGACCTGTGCATTACCTAGCTGGAGCACGACCGCGGGGTTGCTCATGGTTCGATGATGACAGAGACGCCACCCGGTGGGTGTGACCACCCAACCTAACTTCGTGAACCGGCGTGCCCGTGGTCTGGGGCTCAGAGCCCGACGACGCCGAACCAGCCCACCCACCGCTCGATCGCCAGGATCCCGAACGCCACCACCAGGCTCACCGCGGTCATCACGGAGCCGTACCGCACGAAACGCCAGAACCCGATCTCGCCGCGCGGCCCGGCCGCTTCCATCACGATGACGTTGGCCACCGAGCCCATCAGGGTGAGGTTGCCGGCCAGGGTCGACGCCACCGCCAGCATGACCCAGCCCCACGCCGGATCGGGCATGGCGGCGACGCCGTCGGCGGCGATCATCACGTACGGGACGTTCGACACCAGGTTGGAGCCGATCACGGTGAGCCCCACGAACGCCGCGTCACCGAGCGCATCACCGCGGTGGGTGATCGGCGCGATCGCGGCGAGCGCGTCGGCGAGCACGCCGGTGTTGCGCACCCCTTCGACCACGACGAAGAGGCCGGCGAAGAAGAGCAGGATCTGCCAGTCGACCAGCGCCAGCGCGCGCCGCGGCTCGATGCGCGCGACCAGGATGAGGCCGGCCGCGGCCGCGATCGCCGCACCGGCCAGGGGCACGCCGGCCAGCGCGGCCGCGGCGAAACCGGCGAGGGCGAGGAGCCCCTTGGCGGCCAGCACCCGATCGATGCCAGGCCGCGGCGGTGAGCGCTCGGCCAGCTCGCCGCGCGGCAGCTCGTGGCGGAAGAGCCAGGTCAGCGTGGCCGCGTTGGCGGCCAGGCAGGCGACACCGACCGGCAGCGTGAGCGCCAGATACTGCGCGAAGCCGGGATGGCCGTGGGCGGCGCGGCCGATGAGCATGTTCTGCGGGTTGCCGCTGTAGCTCACCACGCCGCCAAGGTTGGTGGCGCCGGCCAGAGCCAGGAGGTAGGGCATGACCGGCAGCTTGGCCTCGATGGCGACCATCACCACCAGCGGCGTCAGCACCAGGCACACGGTGTCGTTGACCAGGAACGCCGAGAGCGCGCCGGCGACGAAGGTGAGACCCCACAGGAGAGAGCGGGCCGAACCGGCGCGGGTCAGGACCAGGTACGACACGAAGCGGAAGAGCCTGGCCTCTTGCAGGTAGGCCGCGATGAGCAGGACGCCGAGGAGCAGGGTCAGCACGTGTTGATCGATCGAGGCCAGCGCGGCGTCGAGGCCGAGGCCGCCGACCGCGACCATGGCCACCGCGCCGACCAGCGCGCCGGTCGGCCGATCGAGCCGCAGGATCGTCAACTGGCGGCTGGCGATGACGACGTACGTCAACCCGAAGACGACGAGGGCGTAGCTCATCGCTCGCTAGGGTGCCCAGGGCAGGACGAAGTCGTGATCGGGAGATCGCTCGAAGGCGTCGAGGTACGGCGAGTAGGTCTCGACCTCGATGCGATCGCCGAAGAAGGTCATGAGGCGCAGGTAGCCGTTGCCGCCCATGGGACCCGACTGAAAATCGGCGAGGAGCTGGTGGACAAGCTTGCCGCCGGCGGCCTCGCTCGACAGGCGGCCCACGCCGGCGTCGGGGACGTGGCCGGAGACGACCAGGTCGACGTTGGGCCGCGACGCGATCAGCTTCTGCCAGATCTCCTCGCCGTCGTTGACCTCGGGCCAGGCCACGCCGACATAGTTGTGGGGGTTGTAGCGCTGGGCGTTGCCATGGGTCGCCCAGTCGTAGCGGCGGTTGTCGAGGTAGGTATAGGCGTGGGTCACGATCACCACGTGATGATCGGGGTGGGCGTCGAGGACGGTGCCGGCCCAGTCGAGCACGGCGTCGCGCGGGCCCCACTCGAGGCCGAGCGCCAGCCAGGGCTGATCGTTGATCTCGAGCAGCTGGTAGCTGTTGTCGGTGCGGTCGGGTTCGAACAGGCCACCGAAGGTCGGGCTCGCAGTCAGCGCGGCGACGCTCCAGTACTGCGAGATCCGCGACCTGCGAAACACGCTGACGTCGTAGTCGTGGTTGCCCGGCACGATCACCATCGGCGCCACGCCGTCGAGGTTGTCGAGGCCGCGGCGGGCGGTGTCCCACTCGCCGGGCGTGTTCCACTCGGTGACGTCACCGACGTGGGCGATGAGCTTCACGTTGCGCTCGGCGGCGCGCTCCGAGATCCACCGCGTCTGCGCGAACCACACGTCGGGGTAGAGGAACGTGTAGCCCTGGGTATCGGGCAGCACCACCAGGGTCCACGGCGTGTACGCGGGGGTGGCGGCGTCGAGCTCGGGCGGGCCGTCCAGGTTGTCGCCGCAGGCGGCGACGACCGTGGCGAGGAGGATCAGCCTGCGCACCGGCTCAGTGTAGCGCGGCCAGGAACGCCTGGACCCTGGCCGGATCCTTCTTCCCCGGCGCTGACTCGACGCCGGAGGCGACGTCGACGGCGAAGGGACGCACCTGGTCGACGGCGCTGGCGACGTTGTCGGGCGTGAGCCCGCCGGCGAGCACGATGCGGTGCCCGGCGGCGACCGCCGCGGCCGCGTGGGCCCAATCGAAGACGCTGCCCGACCCGCCGCGGCCGGCGCTGGGTGCGTCGAGGAGGTGAGCGGCAGCCGGCCACGCCGCCAGGCCGAGGTCGCCGGCGCCGCGCACGGCGTGGGCCTTCCACACCGTCAGGCCGCGGGCCGCGAGCGCGGCGACCTGCGCCGGCGACTCGTCGCCGTGGAGCTGGACCACGTCGAGCGCGAGGGCGACCGCCGCGGCGACGATCTCGTCCTCGGGCTGATCGACGAACAGCCCGACCAGGCGCACCGAGGGCGCCGCCGCGCGCGCCGCCTGGGCCAGCGACCCGGCGGCCGCCACGGTGATGTGACGCTTCGAGCGCGGCCAGAAGTTGAGGCCGAGGAAGTCGGCGCCCTCCCCGGCCGCCAGCGCGGCGTCCTCGACGCGCGTGATCCCGCAGATCTTGGTCAGGACCGCTCCGCTCACGCGCTCACCCCTCCATCGCGCCGGCGGCCAGCCGGCGGAGCTCGTCGCCGGGCGCCGCCGCCCGCATCAGGGTCTCGCCGACCAGGATGGCGTGGGCACCGGCGGCGGCGAGGGCGGCCACGTCGGCCGGTGTGCGGATGCCGCTCTCGGCGACCAGCACGGTCCCGGCCGGCAGCTGCGGCGCCAGCCGCCCGGTCAGGCCGAGGTCCATCTGGAAGGTGCGCAGGTCGCGGTGGTTGACGCCGATCAGTCGCGCGCCGGCGGCGACGGCGCGTGCGGCCTCGGCCTCGTCGTGGACCTCGACCAGCGCGTCCATGCCGAAGTCGGCGGCCGCGGCGTGCAAGTCGCGCAGCTCGATGTCGTCGAGGGCGGCGACGATGAGCAGGATGGCGTCGGCACCGGCAGCGCGCGCCTCGGCCACCTGGTAGGCGTCGATCATGAAGTCCTTACGCAAGAGCGGAATCTTGATCGCCGTCCTCGCCGCCGACAGGAAGGCCAGATCTCCGTCGAAGAAGCGGCGATCAGTCAGCATCGAGACCGCGGCGGCGCCCGCCGACTCGTAACCCCGGGCCACCGCAACCGCGTCGGCTCCGGGCGCGATGGGCCCGGCCGATGGCGACGCCCGCTTGACCTCGGCCAGGACGCGAACCGGCAACGCCGCCGCGCCGGCGGGTCGGGCCAGGGCCTCGGCCAGGCTGCGGGCCGGCGGCACCTGGCGCGCCGCTGCTTCGACCATCGCCAGTGGCCGCGCCGCCCGGGCCGCATCGACCTCCTCGCGCTTGGCGTCGAGGATCATGCCGAGCACGCCGCCCGGGGCCAGCGTCACGGGAGGTCACCGCCGCGCGCCAGCCTGGCCTCGCGGCTGGCGGCGATCCAGCGATCGAGGGTGGCGATGGCGCGGCCGTCGTCGATCGCCGCTGCGGCCTGGCGGGCGCCGTCGGTGGGATCGCCGGCGGCGCCGATGGCCACGAGCGCGAGGCCGGCGGTCATGCACGCGGCCTGGCGCACGGCGCGGCTGGGTGACCATGGCTCGCGGACGTCGTCGCCGCCCAGGACCCGACGGAACACGACGGCGTTGTGGACCGCATCGCCACCGGCGAGCTCGGCCGGATCGGCCTCGGCGAGGCCGAACCACGCCGGCGTGATCTCGTGCTCGCGCACGGTCGCGCCGTCCCACTCGGCGATCCAGGTGGCGCCGCGCACCGCGATCTCGTCGAGCCCGGCGGGCTCGCCCGAGCCGTGCACCACGAACGCGCGCCGCGCCCCGAGCTGGCCCAGCGCCCGCGCCACGGGCACACACCAGTGCCGGTCGTAGACGCCGACCACCTGATGCGCGACCCGGGCCGGGTTGGTCATGGGCCCGAGCAAGTTGAAGATGGTGCGGGTGCCGAGCTCGCGGCGCGGACCACCGGCGTGGCGCGTGGCGGCGTGGAACGTGGGTGCGAACGCGAAGCCGATGCCGGCGACGCGGAAACACGCCTCGACCTCCGGCGGCTCCAGGTTGATGATCATGCCGAGCTGCTCGAGGACATCGGCCGAGCCGGTCTTCGACGACAGCGCGCGGGTGCCGTGCTTGGCGACGATGGCGCCGGCCGCCGCCGCGATCACCGCGGCCAGGGTCGAAACGTTGACCGTGCCGGCGCCGTCGCCGCCGGTGCCGCAGGTGTCGACCGCACGTGCCGGATCGGGCACGGTCAGCGGCAGCGCGCGAGCCCGCATGGCGCTGGCTGCACCGGCCAGCTCGTCGGCGGTCTCGCCCTTCATGCGCAGCGCCACCAGCAAGCCGCCGATCTGGGCCGGCGTGGCCTCACCGTCCATGATGAGTCCGAACACCCCGGCGATCTCGTCGGCGGTCAGATTGCCGCCGCTCATGACGCGCCCGATCGCCCCCTTGATGTCCATCAGGCCGCCTCGGCGCGGCTCTGGCGCAAGAAGTTGGCGAGCATGGCCTTGCCGGCCGTGGTCATGATCGACTCGGGGTGTAACTGCACGCCCTCGACGGGCGTGGCCGTGTTGGCCAGGGCCCGCACCCGCACGCCCATGATCTCGTCGTCCCAGGTCTTGGCGGTGATCTCGAGCGCGTCCGGCATCGAGTCGGGCGCGATCACCAGCGAGTGGTAACGCGTGGCCTGGAACGGATTCTCGACCCCGGCGTAGAGGCCGCGTTCGTCGTGGAAGACCTTGCTGACCTTGCCGTGCATGACCTGGCGCGCGCGTACGATGCGGCCGCCGTAGACCTGGCCGATGCACTGGTGGCCGAGGCAGACGCCCAGGATCGGCACGGTGCCGGCCAGCGAGCGGATCACGTCCATCGAGATGCCGGCCTCGTTGGGCGTGCCCGGCCCCGGCTAGATGACGATGCGGGCCGGCCGCAGCGCGGCCACGGCGTCGACGGTGAGCGCGTCGTTGCGCTCGACCCGCACGTCCTCGCCCAGCTCGCCGAAGTACTGGGCCAGGTTCCAGGTGAACGAGTCGTAGTTGTCGATGAGCAGGAGCATGGATTCAGGGTGTTCAGTTGGTGAAGCTCGATGGGGAAGGCCAAACAGACCACGGACCCGACCAGTGACCCCGGACCCCGGAGTCATTGTTGAACGCTCGCCACCGCTCGCTCGGGCTAGGCGTCCTCCGCCTGGGCGGCCATGGCCACCGCGCGCAGGACGGCGCGGGCCTTGTTCATGGTCTCCTCCCACTCGCGGGGCGGGTCGCTGTCGGCGACGATGCCGGCGCCAGCCTGGACGTGGATGGTGTCGCCGAGCGTGACCAGGGTGCGGATGGCGATGGCCAGATCCATGTTGCCGGTGAAGGAGACGTAGCCAACCGCGCCGCCGTAGAGGCCGCGATCGGTCGGCTCGAGCTC
>SXGT01404758.1_pt1 | contig 26975 bp, 19 predicted proteins | sample 3176221 | NCBI WGS metagenome assembly SXGT01 (sample SAMN11356862, study PRJNA531348) | freshwater metagenome | isolation source: freshwater sample F1-120 | place: China: Fuxian Lake, Yuxi | collected 2017-12-25
CTGAAGTTCTACTCGTCGGTCAGGCTTGATATCCGACGCATCGGCAGCCTGAAGGACGGCGAAACCGTCATCGGCGGCCGTACGCGTGTCAAGGTCGTCAAGAACAAGGTGGCCCCACCGTTTCGTGAGGCGCATTTCGACATTCTTTACGGGCAAGGCATTTCTCGCGAGGGCGAGATCATCGAGCTGGGCGTGGAGCACAAGATCGTTGAAAAATCCGGCGCCTGGTACAGCTACAACGGTGAGCGCATTGGTCAGGGCAAGGACAACACCCGCAACTGGCTCAAGGAGCATCCTGCCGTAGCCGCCGACATTGAATCCAAGGTGCGCGAAATGCTCGGGGTGCGTGCCGGCATTTCCATGCAAGGCGCGGCTTCGGAAGAGTAATCCGGCGAGCGCCACGGAGGTACGGAGAATGGCATGGGGGCGCTCAACCGGGGAAGGGGCGTCCGCAATGCTGACGACATCTGCCGAAGTCCGCGCGAAGGCCGTGGCGTACCTGGCGCGGCGTGAACACTCGACGCGCGAATTGCGGGCCAAGCTGGTGCGGCGCTGCTCGAACGCCGATCTGGTGGACGAGGTCTTGGCCGAGTTGACAGGCATTGACCTGCTCTCCGATGAGCGCACCGCACTCGGCGTTGCACGCGTCAAGGGCGCGCGCATGGGGACCATGGGGGTCGAACGCGAGCTACGCGTCCGGGGTATAGAGGGTGAGCTGGCGTCCAGTGTACTGGCGGAGTTGCGTTCGTCTGAAGTGGCGCGAGCACAGGAAATCTGGAGTCGCAAGTTCGGTGAGCCTGCCATTGATGCCGCTGGCCGTGCCCGACAGATGCGGTTTCTGCAAAGCCGGGGATTTGGGTCTGACGCGATACGCGCCGTTGTCCCTCTTTGCGCCAGGCACATCATCGGGCGTTGAGCGCATTTGGCCGGGGTGGAAAATCCCTGTGCTAACATCAACTGTTAATTTCGATGGTCTTTTGGATCGCCTCCCTAGACCCGCCGCTTCGCTATCTTTTCCCGATCATGACTGCCGCCAGCTCCACGACGGGTGCGAAGAGCACGCCTCCCCCTCGCAGTCGAATGCATACCCGCTCGATCACCATAGAAGCCTTCGAAAGAACGGACGGCCTCTTCGATCTGGAGGCGCGGCTTCATGACGTCAAGGATCACGATCTGGATCTGGTTTCGGGCTTGCGCAGGGCAGGCAGCCCGATTCACGACATGAAGTTGTGTTTGACCATCAACAGGGACCTTGATGTGGTTGCAGTTGATGCCGGCACGAGCGCAGTGCCCTACCCTGGCGCATGCGAAGCTTCCGCCCCGAACTATGCTCGGCTTGTTGGCCTGAATCTGCTTGACCGGTTTCGTCAGCGCTCGCTGGAGCGAGTTGGCGGCTCCAAGGGATGTACGCACATGACCGAACTGGCTGCCATCTTGCCGACTGCCGCATTACAAGCGTTTGCGGGCCGGGTGAATGCACCGCGCGCTGACGACGTTGTTGAAAAGCCGTTTCAGCTCGATCGTTGTCACGCGCTGGTAAGTGATGGGTCGAGCGTGAAACGGTTTTATCCGCTCTGGTACCGCCCGCAGCAAGCGGCATCAGGCTGATCTTTGCCAATGATTTTTCTGGTTTGCCGGGTATGCTTCGCGCCGGCGCGTTGAAGACAAGGGGGTTGCTTTGAAGATTCACGAGTACCAGGGCAAGGAAATCTTGCGCAAGTTCGGCGTACCGGTGCCGCGAGGCATTCCGGTATTTTCGGTTGACGAGGCGGTCAAGGCGGCGGAGCAGCTCGGCGGCCCGGTTTGGGTTGTCAAGGCGCAAATCCACGCCGGTGGGCGCGGCAAAGGCGGCGGCGTCAAAGTTGCCAAGTCCCTAGCGGAGGTCAAGGAAAAGGCTAGCCAGATTCTCGGCATGCAGCTGGTCACGCATCAGACCGGTCCTGCAGGGCAGAAGGTAAGGCGGCTTCTGATCGAAGACGGCGCCGACATCAGGAAGGAATACTACGTTGCGGCAGTGACCGATCGCGGCACGCAGCGTGTGGCGATGATGGCCTCCAGCGAAGGTGGCATGGACATTGAGGAAGTGGCGCACAGCACGCCGGAAAAGATCATCAAGGTTTTTGTGGATCCGGCAACGGGCCTGACGGACGCGCAGGCCGGCGAATTGGCAAACGGCATTGGCGTTCCCCCAGCCTCTCAGCCGCAGGCGGTGGACGTTCTCAAGAAGCTGTACGCGACCTATATGGAAACCGACGCTTCCCTGGCCGAGATCAACCCCTTGATTCTCGAAGGCACCGGCGGCATCAAGGCCCTCGATGCGAAGTTCAATTTCGACGCAAACGCCTTGTTTCGGCATCCGGAAATTACGGCTTATCGTGACCTGGACGAAGAGGATCCGGCGGAAATTGAGGCCTCCAAGTTTGATCTTGCCTACATCCAGCTGGACGGCAATATTGGCTGTCTGGTCAATGGCGCCGGGTTGGCGATGGCGACCATGGACACCATCAAATTGTTCGGTGGCGAGCCGGCCAACGTCCTCGACGTTGGCGGCGGTGCCACGGCGGAGAAGGTCACCGAGGCGTTCAAGATCATGCTCAAGAACCCGAACCTGAAGGCGATTCTGGTGAATATCTTCGGCGGCATCATGCGTTGTGATGTGATTGCCGAAGGGGTCGTTGCCGCCTGCAAGGCGGTGAGCTTGTCGGTGCCACTGGTGGTCCGAATGAAAGGCACCAACGAGGAGTTGGGCAAGAAGATTTTGGCCGAATCAGGTCTGCCAATCATCAGCGCTGACACCATGGCTGAAGCCGCGACCAAAGTGGTCGCCGCCGTCAAGTGATTGCCGCAGAGCGAGAACGACCTAACAGGAAACCATCATGAGCATTCTGATCAACAAAGATACCAAGGTCATCACCCAGGGCATCACCGGAAAAACCGGGCAGTTTCATACGCGTACCTGCCGTGACTACGCCAATGGCAAGAACTGTTTTGTCGCTGGCGTCAATCCCAAGAAGGCAGGTGAAAATTTCGAAGGCATTCCGATTTACGCCTCGGTCAAGGACGCGAGAGCCGCTACCGGTGCCACTGTCAGCGTGATTTACGTGCCGCCGGCAGGCGCGGCGGCGGCGATTTGGGAGGCCTGCGAAGCCGACCTTGACCTCGCGATCTGTATCACCGAAGGCATTCCGGTTCGTGACATGCTTGAAATTCGCAACCGGATGAAGGCCAAGCAAGCTGCGGGTGGCAAGAAAACCATCCTGCTCGGGCCAAATTGCCCCGGCTTGATTACGCCCGAAGAGATCAAGATCGGCATCATGCCCGGCCATATTCACCGCAAGGGACGGATTGGCGTCGTCAGCCGTTCCGGCACATTGACCTATGAAGCGGTGGGCCAGGTGACTGAACTAGGCCTGGGCCAATCAAGCGCAGTCGGGATCGGCGGCGACCCTATTAATGGCCTCAAGCACATCGAAATCATGCAGATGTTCAACGATGATCCCGAAACGGACGCGGTGATCATGATCGGAGAAATCGGCGGTCCGGACGAGGTCGAGGCCGCGCGCTGGATCAAGGACAACATGAAAAAGCCGGTGGTCGGCTTCATCGCCGGCGTAACCGCTCCGGCGGGGACGAGCATGGGCCATGCCGGTGCGTTGATTTCAGGTGGCGACGATACTGCGCAGGCCAAGCTCGACATCATGGAAGCGTGCGGCATCAAGACCACCAAGAATCCGTCTGAAATGGGCAAATTGCTCAAGGTTGCGCTTGGATAGGCGCGCATGGGCGCAGTACTTGAGGAGACCGCCGGTTGACGCTTCAGCACGCATTATGAGAACATCCGGCGCCGCTCCATGGCTATCGGGGGCCGATTCAAAGGGGAGTAGCCACGTCGTTGGCGAAAGACACTGGGGCGGCCGGGTCGTCAGTACGGGTCGTCGGCTTCACCAGGCGGTCCCGGCCCGGTCGGCAATGCCGGTCATTGCAAGCGAGACCTTTGCCGGTTCGGGCTGTCATTTGGCAGCTTGGGGCAGGGGTTGCGCTTCGCGACAGACGACTTCATCCCCGTCGCAGACGCTCTGTTTCAGCCGTTATTGCGAGGAGAACGCATGCGAAGATTTTTTGGATGTGTGGCGCCGCAAGCTGTAACGCAACCCCGGTAGTTTCAGTCGCTTTCTCATCGTTGTCTGACTAAAAGGAAAAATCATGGAACCGTTACAGTGGTTAACCCTGATCGTATTTTCGCTTACCATTCTGGTGGTGATCACCAACTGGATCGACAGCACGCTCGCCGCCCTGATCGGCGTCACGATCATGGTCTGGGCCGGCGTGATGACCGACACCGACGCTTTCAAGCTGGTGGACTGGAACGTGATGGCCATCCTGATCGGCGTCTGGATCATCGCCGGCTACTTTGGCAAATCCGGCGTCCCCAGTTGGTTATCGATTCAGGCTTTGAAGCTCTCCGGCGGGCGCCCCGGATTTTTGGTCATCATCCTGACCTTCCTCGCGGGCTTCATCTCGATGTTCGTCGACAACGTGGTGACGATTCTGATGATGGCGCCGGTGGCACTGCCGCTGGCCCGCGCGATGAAAATTCCCGCCGTGCCGGTGGTGCTGATGATCGGTTTCGGTGCCAACTTTATGGGCACTGCTCTCATCATCGGCGATCTGCCGCCACAGATGCTGCACAGCGTGGCGGGTGCAGAGTTCTTTGATTTCATCTGGCAGCACGGTCGCCCGTCTTCGTTTCCGATTCTGATGGTGACCTTTATCGTCACTTTGGCTTTCATGTACTGGTACGGTTTCCGCGGGCACAAGCGGGTCACCGACCTGGCTTCCCTGGGAGTCGTAGCCAAGATCGAAAACCCCCTGTTCGCGGCCGTCGTGGTCGGCTGGTTCCTCGCCACCGTGATTGCGATGTCAGCGCGTGAATATATCGGCGTCACCCTGGGATTTATCACCATGACCGGTGCGGTGTCACTGGTGTTGGTGCTGGCGTTGCTGGGCGACCGTGTCAAACAGGCGCACAGTTTTGAAGAATGCCTGCAGGAGCTCGATTGGCGCGCCATTTTCTTTTACGTGGCTTTGTTCGCGCTGGTGGGCGGGCTTGAGAAAGCCCATATTCTCGACAAGCTGGCCGCAGCGCTGAAGCCGATTTTCATCGAAAATTACGCCTTGGGCGCGACCCTTCTTTATTGGATTACGGTGCCCATCGTCGGCCTGGTCGAGCACGATGCCTACATTCTGACGTTCCTGCACACGATCAAGGATCTGGCCAAAGCGGGTGTTGAACCCTGGCCCCTGTACTGGGTCGTGTTGTGGTCAGGTACGCTGGGCAGCAACCTCACCATCGCCGGAGCCCCCGCGCTCTACGTCGCACTCAGCCTGGGCGAGAAGGAAGAAGGGCGCAAGGTGTCGTTGCGGGAGTTTCTGGCCTGGAGCGTGCCGTTCACCCTGGTGTGTTCCGTCGTTTGCTACGTGCTCGCCATGTTGATCTGGGTGCTGCCTTACACGAAATAGGATAGAGGAAAAACACAGCCGCATGCCGACCGCTTGTTGATGCGGATCAATTCGCGTCGCGCGCGGCCGGTTAGCCTTACGATTCAACGGCGTGATGCGTTACGCCGGAACCCATGCAAAAAGGAGTGACCATGTACAAAAACATACTTGTTCCCACTGATGGATCGCCGGCTGGCCAAGCTCTACGGAGGTAAGATCACCGCTTTTTTCGCCGCGCCGGCTGCGACCCCGATGATTTACAAGGGATTTTTGCCAGTGGGCTTTATGTCCACCGTTGAGCATGGCGAACTATCCGAACGGGCCGCACGAAGGCTGCTAGAGGCGGTCGAGAAGCTCGCCACCGCGGCCGGCGTAAAGGTCAAAAGCCTTCATGTCACGGACGATTTCCCGGCCAGCGCAATTCTCGCCGTCGCCAAGAGGGAAAAATGCGACCTCATTTACCTTGCTTCCCATGGAACCAGTGGTTTTCGGGACTCGCTGCTCGGCAGTCAGACCCACAAGGTGCTGGCGCAGTCGCCCGTTTCGGTGCTCGTGCATCGTTGACCGATCCAGGCGACCGGCATTGTTACTGACGGATTCGGGAGGCAGGCGGGTTGTTGGACAAACTGTCTAGATCAATATTGACGTGTCGGTCGATAAGGCGCTCTTGATAGGACTGGCCAGCCGAGCCCTGCCGAAGGAATGCCGAGGTTCGAAGTTGGCGGTCTGGGCGGCCAAGGTTTTCGTGGGTCGTTTTTGCGCTGACATTGCTTGCCGTCCATTTGCTCATGCGCCCGTACGTCCGATGGGCAGGCGGTATGTTTTCGGCTTGAGATGGTGCCTAACATGCCGCAGCGAAAAGCGGGTCAGGGTACGGCATTTCTTCGCGTACTGAGCGCGGGTAAAGCACTCTTGCGGTCCTCGGGACATCGCCAGCACGTCTTCAACGAGTTCCATAAGTGTCGCTTTATTTATCGACTAGTGAGTAAGTGCGGGATGTGCGCTGTCCGTTGTAGTGGTTGGCAGGTGGCTGGCGAGGCGGGCTCGGGCTGCGAACCAGTCTGCACAAAGTAGATATGTAGACCCATGTGGGGTACGTTGACCAACTGGCGGACCGGGGCTCCCGCTAGCAAGATGAATGGAATCAGATGCTTGCAGTAGCCACGTAGCCCATTGCGAACTTGTAGCGGAGTTCGTCCACTACCCGTTTCGGCCCGCAGACTGGCTGCTACATGTGGTTGTTGGATTTTTGCACTGCTCAGATACATACTCTTGATAGTCAACTACAAGAATGCGTATCATCATGCTGTTTATTTTGCGAAATTCCCTCTTTTTTCCAGTTTTGCCGTAGAATCTGAGTGGCGGTGATTCTGCTCCGGGCGGCCTCGGCAGTCTTGTGGGGTCGATTCGCAAAATAGGTGCAGTCTGAAGCGATGCAGTAGCGCGTTCCGCAAGAAAAACAAGCGCGAGGAGGAATCGATGGCGAAAATCAAGTCGGATTTCTGGAAATCAGATTGGTTTCTGGGGTTGGTGATCGCCGTGGTTTTTCTGTTTCTACGTGGTGGCGACCTGCTGCAGAGCCTCGAGCGCAAGGCTTATGACCTCGGTGTCAAGGCGTCTTCCAAGGAACCGAACAAACAGATCGCCATCATCGCGATCGACGATCAAAGCATCAACAACATTGGTCGCTGGCCCTGGAGCCGCGACATCCACGCCAAAATGACCGATTTGCTCGCCGGGGCAAAGGTGAAGGTGATTGGCAATACCGTATTCTTCTTTGAAGCGCAGCAGGATCCCGGCCTGGTTTACATCAACAAGTTGATGGATCTGTATGGCGGTAAGCCAGCAGGTGCGCAAGCGACCCCGACGGCGCCGGGCGCCGGGGCTGCGACAGCTTCAGCAACTGTGGAAGCGGTGGGGCAACCGGCCCAAGAATCGGCAGACTTGGCGCAATTTGGCGCTTTGCTCAAGGAAGCAGAAGTTGCGCTCAATACCGATCGCAGGCTCGCTGAAAGTTATACCAAGGCAGGGAACGTTATGTTGCCGCTGCTGTTCACACTCGGCGATCCGCGCGGCAAACCGGATAAGGCGTTGCCGAAGTTTTCCGAGAAGAGTTCGTTTGAAGACAAGAGCGGCAATGCGGTGCCCTCTGCTGCGATTCAATTGCCCATCGAGCAACTTGGTACCGCTGCTGCCGGCCTCGGGCATTTGAATGACTTGCCGGATGTTGACGGGGGCGTACGTACCGAACCCTTGGCGGTGCAGTATTTCGACAGGTATTTCCCGTCTTACTCGTTGATGATCGCTGCCAGAAGCCTAAACCTCGGCATTGCCGACATCAAGGTCAATTGGGGTGAGCAGCTCAAGCTGGGCAAACTTGCCATCACCACCGATCCCTTGAACAAGATGTACACGTATTACTACAAGGACCGTGAGGGCAAGAAAGCGTTCCAGCTCGATTCTTTCTATGATGTGCTGTCCGGCAAGATCAAGGCAGAAAACTACGCCGGCAAGATCGTCTTGATTGGACCTACCGCAGCGGGCGTAGGTACCAGTTTTCCCACTCCAATCTCTGCCGCCATGACGCCGGTGGAAAAGATGGCACACTCGGTGTCGAGCATTCTTTCCGAGCACTTCTTTGTGGCGCCGACCTGGGCGATCTGGGTAGAGTTCCTAGTGTTCGTTTTGATTGCGGCTTACCTCATCGGGGTGCTGCCAAAATTGAAGGCCAAACCCGCTGGTTTGATCACATTGGGGTTACTGGCTGGCTTGCTCGTGGTCCATTTCCTGTTGATGACGTCTGCCGGCATGTGGATCCAGCTGATGGTTCCGGCCACGTTGCTGCTGGTGGGGCATCTTTTGCTCACCACCAAGCGCTTCATCGTGACCGAGGCCGGCAAGCAGAAGTCCGACGTGGAGTCGGCCGAGTCGAACCGGATGCTGGGTCTGGCGTTTCAGGGGCAGGGTCAACTTGACATCGCGTTTGACAAGTTTCGCAAAGTGCCGTTTGATGGCGCTTTGATGGACAACTTGTACAACCTGGCGCTGGATTTTGAGCGCAAGCGGCAGTTCAACAAGGCGCAGGCGGTGTACGAGCACATGCATGGCTACGATCCGAAGTACAAGGATCTGGAGCAGAAGATCGCTCGTGCCAAGAACCTCTCCGAAACCGTGATTTTGGGTGGTGCCAGCGGGCGCAGCAACGCCAGCATTCTGGATGCGACCGGGCAGGGCGAGAAGCCCATGCTAGGCCGGTATCAGATCGAGAAGGAGCTTGGCAAGGGGGCCATGGGGGTGGTTTACCTCGGTAAGGATCCGAAGATTGGCCGCTCCGTCGCGATCAAGACGATGGCTCTTTCCCAGGAATTCGAGGCGGACGAACTGGCTGAAGCCAAGGAGCGATTTTTCCGCGAGGCGGAGACCGCTGGGCGGCTCAACCACCAGAACATTGTCACCATTTACGATACCGGTGACGAGCACGATCTTTGCTACATTGCCATGGAACTCCTCAAGGGACAGGATTTGGTGCCCTACACCAAGCCGGAAGCCTTGCTGCCACTGCCGCGAGTCGTGTCGATATTTGCTAGGGTTTCCGATGCCCTGGGTTACGCGCACCGGCAGAACGTCGTACACCGCGATATCAAGCCCGCGAACATCATGTACGACCTCGAGGGTGATAACCCGAAAGTGGCCGATTTCGGTATCGCCCGCGTCACAGACTCTTCCAAAACCAAGACTGGCATGGTCCTTGGCACGCCATCTTACATGTCGCCCGAACAGCTCTCGGGCAAGAAAGTGGATGGACGTTCTGACCTGTTCTCCCTGGCGGTGAGCATTTACCAGATGCTTTCCGGCAAGCTGCCGTTTGTCGGCGATTCCATGGCGCAGCTGATGTTCAAGATTGCCAACGAAGAACCTGCGGACATTCGTACCTTGAATGCGGAAGTGCCGGACGGATTGGCGGAAGTGCTCCAGCGTGCCATGGCGAAGGATGCCGATGAGCGTTTTCAGTCGGGTGAAGAGTTCGCTGCGGCGCTCCGGCCGTTTGGCGAGAGTCCCGTATCGTCGACCGGCATGAATATTCCAGCTGCTCGTCCCGCAGCTCCCAAGCCTGCCGGCCCTGCTGCTCCGGCTGCACCGAATCCGCACGCTGGGGGAACGGTGCAGATGCAGGCCATGCCTGCCGCAACGGCGGACGCCGACAAGACGGTCATTCTTCCGGCGGGTGGCGCAGGAGCCAAACCAGCAGGCGCGAAGCCTTCCGGCAAGGATGATGATGTGGATATTTCCCTCTAGGATCGAGCATGAGCCTTTCTGACGCGATTGAGATCGTCGACCATACCGATCCCGGTATGGTTCGCTCTCATAACGAAGACTCGATAGCCCATGACGTTCGCCATGGGTTGGCAATTCTGGCCGATGGCATGGGTGGCTACAATGCGGGTGAAGTCGCCAGCGGAATGGCGACTACTGTTCTGATGACCGAGTTGCAGGCCGCTTTGGCGCAACATGCGCCGTTTGAGACTGATTCCCAGGGCGCCGAGGCGGGCACGATGGCGGCGCGGATGTTGCGCGAGCAAATCACAAAGGCGAACACCTCAATCTATTCCGCCTCGCAGTCGCAGCCGCAGTATTCAGGCATGGGCACGACGCTCGTCATGGCTGTTTTTTACGACAACCGGATGACGGTCGCGCATATTGGCGATTCGCGTCTGTATCGCATGCGTGATGGCGCCCTCTCGCAGGTTACGCGGGATCATTCCCTGCTGCAGGAGCAGATTGACAGCGGCATGATTACCGAAGAAGAGGCCAAGCATTCCCAGAACAAGAATCTTGTCACGCGTGCGCTCGGGATTGATCCTACTGTTGAACCGGAAATCCATGACTACGACACCCAGCCTGGCGATATCTACCTGCTGTGTTCGGACGGGTTGTCCGACATGGTCGAAGACCCGGACATCGGTCTGGCTTTGGAGTCTCTCGGCGGCAACCTGAACCTGGCTGCACAGCAGCTCGTACAGATGGCAAATGACAATGGTGGGCGTGATAACGTATCCGTCCTATTGGTCAAGATTTTGAAGGAATACCCGGCTGCAAAAGGGATGTTTGGCAAGTTCTTGGGTTGGTTCAAGTAAACTGGCTGTAACAAAATGCAATAACAAGTGAAAGAGAAAAGGATCGGGCTATGGCAAAGCTAATTCTCAGCATGGATGGCTTGGTGCTCAAGGAAATTACCCTGAGCAAGGAGCGCACCACGATCGGCCGCAAGCCGCACAATGATATCCAGATCGACAATCTGGCCGTCTCCGGCGAGCATGCGGTCATCGTGACGATCCTCAATGACTCATTCCTGGAGGACTTGGGTTCCACCAACGGGACATTGGTCAACGGCCAGCCGATCAAAAAGCATTTCCTGCAGTCTAACGATGTGATTGAGCTAGGGAAATACAAGCTCAAGTACATCAACGAGGCGCCCAAGGCTGCTGCCGCTGCGGATTTTGAGAAGACCATGGTGCTGCGCCCTGGCTCCATGCCGAAGCCGGCTCCAGCTCCGGCCGCGGCGGCGCCGGCAGCTGCCAAGGCTGACGACGACCGCACCGTCAAGGGTGCGGCGGCAGCCCCTGCTGCGCCTGCGGCTCCGGCCGCAACTGCAGCGGCTCCCGCAAGGCAGGGCGCGATCCAGTTGTTGTCGGGCGCGAACGTGGGCAAGGAGCTCGTACTGACCAAGGCGTTGACGACCTTGGGCAAACCGGGAGTGCAGGTGGCCGTGATTACGCGTCGTCCCCAGGGCTTTTTTATCACCCACGTGGAGGGCGCGACCTTCCCAGTTGTCAATGGCAAGGCGCTTGACGCCCAGGCACACCCCTTGAATGACCACGATGTGATTGAAATCGCGGGCACCAAGATGGAGTTTTTCTACAAATAGGCTCCCGTCCGCAAACCCTGGGCGGGGCAACGCGGGAGACCTTGACGGGAGGCAGGCTTGAAGCAGCACATCGTCCGAATCAGCTTGGGCATCGCAGTGTTGCTGGTGTTTCTTGCCCATGCAGCCGAGATTTTCAACATCCGCTTTATCAGTCAGCTCGACGCCATCATCTACGATGCGCGCATGAAGCTGACCATGCCGTCCAAGCTTGACGACCGAATTGTCATTCTCGACATTGACGAGAAGAGCTTGGGCAAGCTGGGCCGTTGGCCCTGGAATCGGGACAAGATGGCCAAGCTCATGAACAAGATCATGGGCGATGGCAAGGACGATTACGGTGTGGCGATGGTGGGCTTCGACGTCGTGTTCGCCGAACCGGATACCAGTTCCGGTATTGCAACTCTCGAGGCCCTTGCAAAGTCCGAGTTGCAAGGTGTGCCCGAGTTTCAGGCCAAGTTGCAGCAACTCCGCTCGAACCTCGACTTCGACGACCAGTTCGCGAAATCCATCGCCGGCAAACCGGTGGTACTGGGGTACTACCTGTCGAGCGAAACGGATGCTGAAAAGAGCGGTGCCCTCCCCGCGCCGGTCATGCCTTCTGGCTCCTTCAAAGGTCGCAGCATTGACTGGTTTCAGTGGAACGGCCACGGTGGCAACCTCCCGGCGCTGCAAAAATCTGCGTATTCGGCCGGCTTGTTCAATCCTATCGTCGACCATGACGGCGTGGTGCGCAGGGTGCCAATGCTCTCCGAGTATCGTGGTGAATACTACGAGTCCCTCTCGCTCGCAATGTTCCGCACCCTCTTGGGCTCTCCCAAAGTGCAACCAGGTTATCCACCCGAGCGCTTTCTGTCCAAGAGTTACGGCGGCATGGAATGGCTGGAGTTCAGTGCGGCTAATCAGACTTTTACCATTCCGGTGGACAAGACCGTAAGTGCCCTGGTGCCTTACCGTGGACGTGGCGGGCCTACAGCGAATAGCTTTCGTTACATTTCCCTGGGGGACATTTGGGAAGGCAAGGCGCGGAAGGAAGATCTAAGGGGAAAGTTCGCCATTTGGGGCACCACTGCACCGGGTCTGCTGGATTTGCGCTCCACTCCCGTGGGCGAGGCGTATCCCGGGGTTGAGATTCACGCCAATCTGCTGTCCGGCATGTTGTCGCAAAACTTCAAGCAGCGGCCGGCGTTCACTGTGGGGGCGGAAGTGGTGCTTCTGCTCATCGGCGGTATCACCTTGGCGATGCTGATGCCATTTCTGTCGCCGTTGCGAGCGACTCTCGTTGCGGTGGTGGCGATGTTGTTGCTCGTTGCTCTCAACTACGTGATTTACACCCAGGCGGACACGGTGATTCCGCTTGCAGCTTCCCTGTTGATGACTGCCGGACTATTCACGCTGAACATGGCGTATGGCTACTTCGTGGAGAGCCGTAGCAAGAGGCAGTTTACGGAGTTGTTTGGGCAATACGTGCCGCCAGAGCTTGTTGATGAGATGGCCAAGGATCCCGAAAAGTACAGCATGCAGCCGGCCGAGGCTGAACTGACGATTCTGTTCTCCGATGTGCGTGGATTCACGACCATCTCCGAAAGCCTTTCGGCGGCCGACTTGGCGCTCTACATCAACGATTTCCTGACGACGATGTCGGCAATCATTTCCAGCCATCAAGGTACTTTGGACAAGTACATCGGCGACTGCATCATGGCCTTTTGGGGAGCCCCGGTGCCCGACCCTGAACATGCGAGGCAGGGCATTGTGAGCGCGCTTGAAATGCAAAAGGCTTGCGTCGATCTGCGAGCCAAATTCATCGCCAAGGGCTGGCCCGATTTGAAGATTGGCATCGGTTTGAATTCAGGCAGTGTACGCGTCGGTGACATGGGATCCAAGGTGCGCAAGGCCTATACCGCCATGGGCGATGCTGTCAACCTGGCTTCTCGCCTTGAAGGGCGCACCAAGGAGTACGGTGTCGGCATCATGGTCGGCGAGAACACGGAGCGTATTGTTCGAGACGTCCTTTATCGCGAGCTGGATCGCATCCGGGTAAAGGGGAAAAACGAGCCGGTCGCCATTTTTGAACCGCTTTGCCTGGAGTCCGAAGCCAGCAGGGAACTGAAGGACGAAATCAAGATTTGGCGTGAAGCCCTCAAGGCCTATCGTGCGCAGTCCTGGGACCAGTTCGATATGCACCTGCTTAACTTGCAGCGCATGAATCCTGATTCGTACCTCTACCAGAAGTATGCTGATCGCGTAGCCCAGTTCCGCAAGACTCCTCCGGGTGCGAACTGGGATGGTGTGACGACATTCGACGAAAAGTGAAGAAATCTGGGATGATGCTCACATGAAGGTCAAGGTGCTTGGATGCAGCGGAGGTATCGGGGGAAAACATCTCCGTACTACCTCACTGCGCATCGACAACGACATCCTGATTGATGCGGGCACCGGTGTCACCGATCTCTCCCTGACGGAGATGTCGATGATCGATCATATTTTTCTGACGCACTCTCACCTGGACCATATTGCGACGATCCCCTTCATCGTTGATACGGTGGGCGCAATGCGTGACAAGCCGCTCACGATCTACGCGATCGAGGAGACGCTGGACACGCTCAAGAAGCATATTTTCAACTGGAACGTGTGGCCGGATTTCACCGCAATTCCGACGGCGGAAAAGCCATTCATGCGCTATCAGACCATCAAGGAAGGCCAGAGCCTAGCCATCGATGGGCGCAAGCTGACGTTTTTGCCCGCAAACCACACGGTGCCCGCGGTAGGCTACCAGGTCAACAGCGGCAAGCACAGCCTGGTGTTTTCGGGCGATACCTTCACCAATGATCCGCTCTGGAAAGTGGTGAACCGGATTCCCAACCTGAAGTATCTGATCATTGAGACCGCGTTCTGCAATCGGGAGAAGCAGCTGGCGATTGCATCCAAGCACTTGTGCCCAAGTTTGCTTGCCGAGGAGTTGGCAAAGCTGGAGCGCAGTGCGGAGATCTTCATCACCCACTTGAAGCCGGGCGAGATCGAATTGACGATGCAGGAGATTGAGGAGTTTGCCGGTGATTACAAACCGCGCATGCTGCAAAACGGCCAGATTTTCGAATTCTAGCGCCCATGAGTTCGATCTCTTCTGCGTTGCTCCGCCAGTTTGACCCATTGTCGGCATTGTCCGAGGCGCGTCTTCAGGAGTTCTCCGACCTGTGTTACACCGAAAGCATGACAGAGGGACAAGACCCCTTCAGGATGAAAGCGGCAGCGGATGAGGTTTCGTATCTGCTTTCAGGCAAGGTAGCCTTGGTATTTGAAGGTGGGGCGGAGGAGATCGTCGAAGCCGGTTCTCCAGCAGCGCGTGACCCGCTGTTTCGCAGTACACCGATTGTGCGTGGCCGCGCCTTGAGCGGGATCGAATTGATCCGGATCGACAGTGACATGCTCGACATCATGATGACCTGGGATCAACTGGCGAAGTTCGATGCAACGCGGACTGGTCGTTTCAAGACGCTGGCGGCTGCAGAGCCACCGGTGCCGAGTAACTGGAACGTGATGTCAGGTGTTTTCAGTGTCAATAATCTCCGGACCGGTGCTTTTGGGAACCTGCCGCCGGCGCACATCGGCGAGTTGCTGAATCGCTTCTTCCGTGTGGAGGTCAGATCCGGCGATGTGGTAATTCGCGAAGGTGATGAGGGCGACTATTACTACGTCATCGAATCGGGCCGCGCACAAGTCACACGCCTGGTTGGAGGTGTGGTGGTGGTGCTGGCGGACTTGAAGAGCGGCGATGCGTTTGGCGAAGAAGCGCTGGTGTCGGAAGCGAAGCGAAATGCCACGGTGGCGATGAAATTGGATGGTGTGCTGCTCCGACTGGCCAAGCAGGATTTCATTGCCCTGTTGAAGGAACCCTTGCTCAACAAAGTTCAGTTGGACATAGGAAAAGAGAAAGTGGCGGCGGGTGCGCAGTGGCTGGATGTCCGTTATCCCTCGGAGTATCAGTACGATCATCTGTCCGCCGCAATCAACGTGCCGCTGGCAGAAATTCGCAACGCAATTCAGGTTCTGGACAAGAGCAAAGAGTACGTGGTGTATTGTCAGAGCGGCCGTCGAAGCGCAGCCGCAGCATTCCTGCTGGCACATCGTGGCTTCAAGGTAGTGCTTCTGGAGGAAGGCCTCTGGGCTTCGCGAGGTACTTCACAATGAATTTTGGTCAAATGAAAAGCTGTCATCGCGTGAGGTGGTTATGAGCGCAGTGTTGAGTCCGAAACCGGCGGCGCAGGCGCCGGATGTCAATCTGAAACTGAATTTTCAGAAGAACCTGCAGACCGTTACCAACCGGATCCATGCGACCAACAATGTCGACGAGATCATGCTGGAGGTCAGCCAGGAGATTTGCACCCTTTTCAATGCCGATCGCCTGACGATTTATTCGATGGGCGAAGACAAGGCATCGATCGTATCGAAGGTCAAGACGGGACTGAACTCGTTCAAGGACCTGAAGCTGCCGATTGCCGAGCAGAGCATTGCCGGTTACGTAGCCTTGTCCAAGAAGGTCATCAACATCAGGGATGTGTACGACGAAACCGAGCTGAAGTCGCACAACCCCAACCTGCGCTTCCTTCAGGAAGTTGACAAGCGTACCGGCTACCGCACCAAGCAGATGCTGGTGGCGCCGGTGGTGGATGCGCAGGCTAACGAGTTGATTGGCGTCGTCCAGATCATCAACAACAAGTCAGGACAGCCATTTAGCGCGTTGGAAGAAGAAGGCGTTGCCGGGCTGACCCAAACCTTGGCCATTGCCTTTCGCCAGCGGCAAAAATCGGCCCAGCCGGTCAAGACCAAGTATGACTACCTCGTGGCTGATGCGGTCCTGTCGGCGCAGGAATTTGATCTGGCGACGCGTTCCGCTCGGCGCAAGGGCATTGATATCGAGGAGGTGTTGACTTCTGAGTTCCAGGTCAAGATTCCGGCCATCGGAGCCGGGCTGTCGAAGTTTTTTGGCGTGCCCTATGAAGCGTTCAAAGCCGAGCGCATCAAGCCGATGGACCTGCTCAAGAACCTGAAGCGGGACTATGTTGAGTCGAGCGAGTGGATGCCGATTGACGACGCAAAGGAAGGGCTTGTGGTGATGTGTCTGGACCCGGAGCGGGTCAAGAGTTCTCGCATCGTCAGCAACGTATTCCCTCGCGCGATGAAGATTGTCTATCGCGTCACCACGCGCAGCGAGTTCAAGCAGACGCTTGCAAGCTTCTTCGGTGAGGTGGCGGACACCAGTTCCATTGACGACCTGCTGTCGGGCATGGGCGAAGACGAGGCAGCCGATTCGCTCGGCAACTCTACAGATGAAGTGGACGCCGCAGCCGATAACGAGCTGGTCAAGCTGGTCAACAAGATCATCGTCGATGCCTACAACATGGGCGTATCCGACATTCATATTGAACCCTATCCCGGCAAAGCGAAGACCGAAATCCGGTTTCGCAAAGATGGTTCGCTCATGCCTTACATCGAAATCCCGGCGAGCTATCGCGCGGCGATTGCGGCGCGACTGAAAATCATGTGCGATCTGGATATTTCGGAGAAGCGCAAACCGCAGGACGGCAAGATCAAGTTCAAGAAGTTTGGCCCGCTCGACATTGAGTTGCGGGTGGCAACCATCCCGACGCAGGGGGGCGTAGAGGATGTCGTGATGCGGATCCTCGCAGCCGGCGAGCCGATTCCGATCGACAAGCTCGGATTGACCAAATACAACAACGAAAACCTGAAGAAGACGGTGAGCAAGCCTTACGGCCTGTTTTTCGTTTGCGGGCCTACTGGTTCCGGCAAGACCACCACGCTCCACTCGGTACTCGGCTTTCTCAACACTTCTGACACCAAGATATGGACCGCGGAAGACCCTGTGGAGATCACCCAGAAGGGCCTGCGTCAGGTGCAGGTGAACAAGAAGGCGGGCCTTGATTTCGCGGTCGTGATGAAGGCGTTTTTGCGGGCAGACCCCGACATCATCATGGTGGGCGAGATGCGCGATGCTGAAACCACCAACACCGGAATCGAAGCGTCCCTGACCGGACACCTGGTGTTTGCAACCCTGCACACCAACAGCGCCCCGGAGGCGGTGATCCGCTTGCTGGACATGGGCTGCGACCCATTCAACTTCGGCGACGCTCTGCTGGGTATCCTGGCGCAACGTCTGGCCAAACGGCTGTGCGGGGATTGCAAAGAGGCCTACCATCCGGATGCCGGCGAGCTCAAGCAATTCATTACTGAGTATGCGGAAGAGCTCGTCAAAACGCCCGTTTGGAAGGCAGACCCGCAAGGCATGTTCAAGAAGTTGTACGACCGGTGGATCGAGGAGTACGGCAAGGAAGGCAAGCTCACGTTGTACCGCGCTAAGGGTTGTGAGAAATGCTCCAACACCGGTTATCGTGGCCGTGCCGGTCTTCATGAACTGATGATCGCGTCCGAGACTCTGAAGAAAATGATTCAGGAGAGAGCCCGGGTTGCAGCGCTGTTCGTGACGGCTGTTGAAGAAGGCATGAACACCCTGAAGATGGATGGCATGGAGAAGGTACTGATGGGTCTGACCGACCTCAAACAAGTTCGGGCAGTCTGCATCAAGTGACTTCGGTTTCTGTCGAGGAGCTGTTCCGGCGGCTTGAACAGCTCAATGCGGTTGGGGCGGCGTTGTCTCAGGAGCGCGATATCAACGCGCTCCTCGACAAGATCCTGCATGCAGCGAAACACATCACGCAGGCCGATGGTGGCACCCTGTATCGTGTCATCGATGGTGACAAGCTCAACTTCGAAATCCTGCTCAATGATTCGTTGAAAATCCACCTGGGCGGCACCTCGGGCAATCCGATCACGTTTTATCCGATCAAGCTCTACGAAGAAGATGGCAAGCCCAACCGAAACATGGTGGCAGCCTACGCCGCACTGACGGGTGATACCGTCAATATCGCTGATGCCTACACGGCGGAAGGTTTCGATTTCACCGGGACCCGTGCTTTCGACAAGAAGACCGGCTACCGTTCGACCTCGTTTCTGACGATTCCCATGCGGGATCACGAGAACGAGATCATCGGTGTCTTGCAGCTGCTCAACCGCCTGGATCCGGTGACAGGCAAGGTCACTACGTTTTCGGACGCGGACCAACGATTGGCGGAGAGCCTGGCGTCGCAGGCGGCCATCGCGCTGACCAATCGCAACCTGATTTTGCAACTCGAACAACTGTTTGAGTCGTTCATCAATGTGATGAACACGGCCATCGACGAAAAATCACCCTATACCGGGGGGCATTGCCAGCGTGTGCCAAGTCTGACGATGATGCTGGCCGAGGCAGTCAACAATACCAGCGTGGGGCCGCTCAAGGACTTCACGATGACCGACCGCGATCGTTACGAGTTGAAGATTGCCGGCCTGCTCCACGACTGTGGCAAGGTCACCACACCGGTGCACGTGGTCGACAAGGCCACCAAGCTGGAGACTATTTTTGATCGGATTCACATGGTCGACACGCGCTTTGAAGTGCTCAAGCGCGACATCGAGATTGCTTTGCTCAAGGGCGAGTTGATGCCTGGGGCGGCGGATGAAAAGCTGAAGTTGATTGAGGAAGATCGTGCGTTTTTGCGCCGCGCCAATGTTGGCGGCGAGTTCATGAAGGAAGACGACATCGCGCGCGTCAAGCGTATTGCTACTTACCGCTGGCGCGATGTCTCTGGCGAGGAGAGTGATTTTCTTTCGCCCGAAGAACTGAAGAACCTGACGATACGAGCAGGGACGCTCACCGGAGAGGAACGCGAAGTCATCAATAACCACATCGTGGCAACCATCAAGATGCTGGAGACGCTGCCTTGGCCGAAGCACCTGAAGAATGTTCCGGAGTATGCGGGCGGACACCACGAACGCATGGACGGTAAAGGCTATCCCAAGGGTTTGCTGCGTGACCAGATGAGCGTGCAGGCCCGGGTGATGGGCATTGCGGACATTTTTGAGGCTTTGACTGCGCGGGATCGACCCTACAAGAAGGGTAAGACCCTTACCGAATCACTCGAAATTCTCGGCAAGTTCAAACTCAACGGCCACGTGGACCCGGATTTGTTCGATGTATTCATTCGGGAAAAGGTTTACCTGAAGTACGCCGAAGAGTTCCTCAATCCGGAGCAGATTGACGAAGTCGGTCTATCGCGGATTCCGGGCGTCAATCTGTAGAAGCATCGCCCTCCTTCAGAGGTTTCAGTGAAACCTCTACTTCGCCCTGGCTTGGCGTCAGTACCCGCGAGATGAGCTCGTCGCGCCGGAATGCGTGTACTTCAACCCGGGCCTGCTTCGGCAAGCGGGCAAGCAAGCCCTCAAGGTTTTCGGTACTCACCCGGATACCGTTCAATGCAACCACCTCGTCGCCTGCCGAAAGGCCGGCGCGTTGGGCCGCCCCCTGATCCAGCACGTGGGTCAGCTTGATGCCACCGGCACTGCGCGCCAAGCGTGCACCCAGCGCATTCGGCGTGCCCGGCGTGACACGCAGGTCGAAGCCGGCAGTGAGCAAGAGGGTCTTTAACGGAAGATCGGTGATGCCATGTACGGCTTCGCCGAAGAACCGTGTCATGCGACGACGCAAATCCGGGCCGGCAATCTCAAGCACCGCCGCTTCGATACCCGCTTCAGGTATTCCCTGACCCACTGCACCATATTCGCGCCACAGCTTGCGCATCACATCATCGAGCGACCGCTGGCCACCCGAACCCTGACGCAGCATCAGATCGATACACAGTGCGACCAACGCACCCTTGGTGTAGTAGCTCACCACCGCATTGGGTGCGTTCTCGTCCTGCCGGTAATACTTGGTCCAGGCGTCGAAGCTGGAGTCGGCCACCGACTGCTTGAGCCTGCCGGCACCGCGCAGGACGCTGCGTATCGTGCGCGCCAGCGTGTCCAGATACTCCTGCATGGAGATCACCCCTGCGCGCAGCAGCATGACATCATCGTAATAACTGGTGATGCCTTCGAAGGCCCACAGCAGCCGCGTATAGTTCTCGCGCGTCAGATCGTACGGTGCAAATACCGCCGGTTTCAATTGCTTGACGTTCCACGCATGAAAATACTCGTGGCTGCACAGGCCGAGAAAGCCGCGGTACGCCTCCGTAGCAGCGCCCATTGCCTGGAAAGGCAAATCATTGCGGGAACACAAGAGGGCGGTTGAGCTGCGATGTTCCAACCCACCGTAGCCTTCGCCCACTGCCATGACGAGGAACAGATAGCGCGAGAATGGGGGCGATTGGCGCGACGCCCGCGGCCCATGGAAAAAGCGGATCTGGGTTTCGCACACCTGTTTCAGGTCGGCGCACAAGCGTCGGGTATCGCAATCATGCAGGCCGGTGATGGCGACGGCATGGGGCACGCCGCAGGCCTCAAACGTGGCCCAGGTGAATTGCCCCATTTCGACCGGATGGTCGATCAGTTCGTCGTAGCTGTCGGCGCGATAGTTGCCAAAGCCACGTTCGCGGGCGGCTGTGTCCCGCGCAAGTGTTGTAGCGACTGCCCATTTGGCATACCGCCTCCCCGCTGGCCGCACCAACTGCACGATGTGGCGCGCTTTCTCATGGCCACGGACACTCAGAAATACACTGGAGCCATTGAAAAATGCATGGCTCTCGTCCAGATGGGCAGAGCGTACCGAGAGATCCCGTGCATAAACGTCGTACTCGACCACAAGGCGGCCATCACAAGGTGCGGCGTGCCAGGTATGTTTGTCGACCTTGGTCAATGCCACGCTGCGCCGCCCGCTTCGAGCGCTAATCTGCACGATGTTGCGGGAGAATTCCCGAATCATGTAGCTGCCCGGAATCCACGCCGGCAACGACAGCACGCTACCGGCCGGATTCGGATGAAGTACTGTCAGGACAACATGAAACAAATGTGCGCGCGGATCACTACAAAACAAGCGGTAAGTGATCGTGGAGTCGGCGGCAGGCATGACGATGCTGTTCCTGTGGTGGGTTTGATCGAATGGAGGCGGGCGTACCGCTTTCGATCATTGAAAAATGGAGGATGTGCTTTAGGACTGGTGGTGAAAGGAATGCATCTAGAGCGCCTACTCAGATCTTGCGTTGCGTGTTCTCCCAGTAAGGAGCACGCAATCGCCGCTTGAAGATCTTGCCGCTGTCTTCGCGCGGCAGGGCTGTGTGAAAGGTGACTACCTTTGGCACCTTGTAGCTGGCCATGCGGCTGGTGATGAACTGTTTCACGGCTGCTTGATCCGGAGCGGCCCCATCATGCAGCTGCACCGCTGCAGCAAGTGCCTCGCCGAATTCCTTATCAGGAATGCCGAACACGGCGCAATCGGCCACGCCTTCCATCGTGATCAGCGTGGCTTCGATCTCCGCAGGATAAATGTTGACCCCGCCAGAAATCACCATGTCGGACTTGCGGTCGCTGATGAAGAGGTAGCCATCCTCATCGAGATAACCCATGTCGCCGACACTCCAAAGCCCGTCGCGTTCCAGCGCCTTGCGGGCATCGGCCTGGTGGTTGTAGGAGAAATCTGAATAGGCGGGCTGCCGTACATAGATCAGGCCCACCTCCCCGAGAGGCAAGGCATTGCCGGTGTCATCCAGTATTCGCACCACAGCGCCGCTGGCCGGACGGCCTGCAGAGCCGGGCTTTCGCAACCACTCTTCCGAAGAGATATGGGTGATGTAGCCGGCCTCGCTGGAAGCATAGCTCTCGTGGATCACCGGACCCCACCACGCAATCATGGCGCGCTTGACGTCCGGTGCGCAGGGTGATCCGGTGGAGGCGACAAACCGCATCGAGGTGAGTTTGTGGCGGCTGCGGATCGCTGCGGGGAGCCGCAGCATGCGCACAAACATGGTCGGAACCAGATAAGCCTGGGCTAGTTGATGCTCTTCAATGATTGCCAATGTGCGTTCGGCGTCGAAGCGCGGTTCAAGCACAACCAGCTCACCAGCAATTGTCGAAAACAGGGAATAGGCGTTGGGGGCGCTGTGGTACAGCGGTGCGGATACCAATGTGCGCATGCCCGGACCGATCCCGTTGATCTCCAGGTTGAGCGCCGCCAGCGCTGCCGCGGCAGCTGGCGCCTTCTCGGGAGGAGGCGGCATACGTCGCACGCCTTTGGGCAGGCCGGTGGTACCGGAGGTGTAGGCCATGTTGCCGCGCGGAATCTGGGGGCTGCCGCTGTGTCGGGGCTGCGCTCCAAGCCACGCCTCCCAGGAAACTGCATCGGCGGACCAGGTCGCGGAATCAAGATTGAACGCCTGAATCAGCGTGTCGTCCGGACGAACAATGACGACGGGCAAGCTTGCCGGCAACCCGGCTTCGATCTGCGGCAACAAATCGGCGTGGATGAACAGGACCTCGGCGCCTGAGTCATGCAGGATGTGGGCGGCCTCAGCAGCCTTGAAGTGCCAGTTGATGGGGCAGTGGTAGGCCCCGATGCGCCGCGCCGCCAGCATCAATTGAATAAAAGCGGGCGAGTTGCGCAGCATGATGGCCACTACATCGTCCGTGCCAACGCCCAACTGCGCAAGGCCGCCAGCGCACTGCTCAGCGCCTTCTTCGATTTCGGAAGGCGGGATTACTCTGTTGCCGAAGCAAATGGCGGCAGTCATGGTCAGGGCGGCTTCGCGAGTGGTTGAAAGGGGTGCGGCGTCAAGTCGTGCCCATGGCTTCGGCGAGCAGTTCATAGGATTTGAGCCGTACGCCGTAATCGGGCGCGACGCTTAACACCACGACTTCGTCTGCAGCAAACAGCTCGGCCAGTTCAGTGATGCGATCAGCCACCATGCCCGGAGTACCGATGATGGAGCGCGGCCGCTCCGCCTCGATGATCGCGCGATCCCGATCCGACAAATGCGCCAGACGCGCGGCGGCTTCACCCGGCGAAGGAATCGGCGCGTTCAGCCCGTACGCCATCTGCAGACGCCGTACGTCAACGGCCTGCGCATAGGCTTCAGCTTCAGCTTCCGTTTCTGCGCAGATCGCGAACACGGCGATGGCATGGTGGGGAACAGGCGTGACGGCACCGCGACTTGCGGCTGCGTGCGGAGCGGCCTGGAACTGCTCGCGATAGGCCGTGGCGACTGGCTGTCCGCCGAAGGCATTGATGAAATGGGCGAAGGCAAATCGCAACCCCATGTGCGCCGCCAGTGCCCCGCCGTAGTCGGAGGAGCCGAGAATCCATATCTGCGGTGCGGTGGCGCCATCCGGTTGCAAGGCAACCTCGGCATATGGATGATCTGGGGGCAGGGCCCCGTCCAGCAGTCCAACCAGTTCGGCCACCTGCTGTGCGAATCTCTCGGCGGCATCGTACTGGCCACCGGTCGTCCATCCACTCACGGCCCGTGCGGTTTTCAAGTCGCCACCCGGAGCACGTCCTACTCCCAAGTCCATCCGGTTCGGAAACAGTGTTTCGAGCATGCGAAACTGCTCGGCCACCTTGAACGGCGCGTAGTAGGGCAGCAGAATACCTCCGGTGCCAATGCGTATTGTCTTGGTCAGGCTGCCGATGCGGGCGAGCAAAATCTCCGGGCAAGGGTCGGCAAGACTGAGCAGCCCATGATGCTCGGCGAGCCAGAAGCGTTGGTAGCCAAGGGTTTCCGCGGCTTGGGCCAGATCCAGTGTGGCTGCGATGGCGTCGGCAGCCGTGCTGCCGCTGATGATGGGTGACTGATCGAGTACCGAGAGCTTCATGCGCTGCGCGGCAAGCCACGGCCCAAGGCACTGGCGATGGCCGCCACGATCTGGCGGGCCAGGAGCCCCTTGGGTGCGCGCGGCAGCGGGTGGTTCCCTGCATCGTCAAGCAGCACGATCTCGTTCTCGTCGGCGCCAAACGCGGCCAGCGCCAGATTGGCTACCAGCAGCGGCACCCGCTTGCGCCGGCGTTTGGCATTGGCGTGCTCCAGCAGCTTTTCGCTTTCCGCCGCAAAGCCGACACAAAAAGGCGGCTGAGGGAGGCCGGCAACATGGGCCAGGATATCCGGGTTTTCCGCCAGTTCGAGAGTCATTCTTCCCGAACCATCCTTTTTCATTTTCTGCTCGCTGCGATTGACCACGTGGTAATCGGCAACGGCTGCCACGGCAATGAACACATCCGCCTGCGCCGCCCGTGCGGTAACGGCCTCGAACATCTGCTGCGCGGTGGTGACGTCAATGCGTACCACGCCAAAAGGGGTGGCCAATCCAACCGGGCCGCTCACCAGTGTGACCTTGGCTCCCGCTGCGCGCGCAGCCTCGGCAATCGCATAGCCCATCTTGCCCGAGCTGTGGTTGGTGATCATGCGCACCGGATCAATCGGCTCCTGGGTTGGACCAGCGGTGATCAACACGTGCTTGCCGGCAAGGATCTTGGGCGTAAAGAGGGTTTCGATGCTGGCAAGAATTTCTTCGGGTTCGAGCATGCGGCCATCGCCGGTCTCGCCGCAGGCCTGGTCGCCCTTGCCGGGCCCGAGCAGGGTGATGCCATCAGCGCGCAGCTGTTGCACATTGCGCTGGGTCGCCGGGTTCTGCCACATCTCGACGTTCATCGCCGGCGCCAGCATCAACGGGCAGGTGGGCTGACGCGCCACGATCAAGGTCGAGAGCAGATCGTCGGCGCGGCCATGAACAAGCTTGGCCATGAAATCAGCGGTGGTCGGCACCACCACAATACCGGCGGCATCGCGGGTGAGCTCGATGTGCGCCATGTTGTTGGGGATGCTGGCATCCCACAAATCGGTATAGACCGGCCGGCCCGACAAGGCCTGGAAGGTGACGGCCGTGACGAAGTGCTCGCCTGCCTTGGTCATCACCACGTCGACCGCAATACCGGCCTTGACGCACAGACGTACCAGTTCACAGGCCTTGTAGGCAGCGACGCCGCCGGTAATGCCCAGCACGATGCGTTTTTCAGTCGTGATGTCAGTCATGGCGGTAATCATACGTCAGATCGGGAATATCCCTGAAACCGTTGGTGCAAGCCATTCTTGTCGCTATGGGGCGGATTCCGGCCGGGGGCGGAAACTGTCGAGAATCAACAGGCCTGCGCCGATGGTGATGGCCGAGTCCGCCACGTTGAAGGCCCAAAAATGCCAGCCTGCCGCATGAAAGTCCAGAAAGTCCACCACGTGTCCGTACGCCACACGGTCAATCAGGTTGCCGATGGCGCCACCGAGGATCAGGGTCAATCCCCAGCGGAATACTCTCTCTTCATGGTGTTTGGCGATGAGCCAGATCAGCATCGCAATGGCGGCGATGGTGATACCGATGAAAAAGAAGCGCTGCCATCCGCCAGCATCGGAAAGGAAACTGAAGGCAGCTCCCTTGTTGTAGACCAGTACCAAATTGAAGAAGGAAGTGACCGCCAACGATTCGCCGTAACGCAGGTTACTGGTAATGGCGTACTTGGTCCACTGATCCGCGATCACCAGCGCGAGGGCCACCAAGCCCGCCACCACCAAGGCGCGCTGCCTGCCGCTGGAAGCTGCCTGCTGTGCGATTTGGTTCACGCGCAGGAACGCGGCTCGCCCGCGCCAAACAGGTTGGAGACGCAGCGCCCGCACAGCCCGGGGTGCGCCGGTTCTGCGCCGACGTCGGCGCGCCAGTGCCAGCAGCGCTCGCATTTGGCATGGCCGCTGGGCGCTGCCGAGATCTGCATTCCCTCTTCGGTTGCGGCGAGCACCGAAGCTTGCGAGGTGATCATCACGAAACGCAGATCATCGCCGAGGGATTGCAACAGCGCGAGCGTATCGCCGCCAGCACGAATCGTCACTTCGGCCTGAAGGGAAGAGCCGATCGTCTTGGCCTCGCGCATCTCCTCCAGTTTCTTGAGCACTTCGGCGCGGACTGCGCGCAGCGCCTGCCATTTGCCAAGGAGCTGGTCCGCCGCCGGCATGGCCGGCATCTCATAGTAGGTGTGTGCAAAAACGGTTTCATCTCCCGGGCTGATGATTTTCCAGGCTTCTTCAGCGGTGAAGGAAAGGATCGGCGCCATCAGGCGCAGCAGCGATTGCGTGATGTGCCAGAGCGCGGTTTGGGCAGCGCGGCGCGGTGCCGATTCGACGCCGGTGGTGTACAGGCGGTCCTTGAGAATGTCGAGGTAGAAACCGCCCAGGTCTTCCGAGCAAAAAGTCTGCAGCTTGGCCACCGCCGGATGGAATTCGTACTTCTCGTAGTCCGCCAGCACCTCGCGTTGCATGGCCGCCGTCATCGCCAGCGCATAACGGTCGATTTCCAGGAGGTGTTCGGGCGGCACGCCATGCTTGGCGAAATCGAAATCGGATGTGTTGGCGAGGAGAAAGCGCAGGGTATTGCGGATGCGCCGGTAGCCTTCGACCACGCGCTTCAGGATCTCGTCGGAGATTGACAGCTCGCCCGAGTAATCGGTCGCGGCCACCCAGAGGCGCAGGGCCTCGGCACCGAGGGTGTCGCTCACTTTCTGCGGGGCGACCACGTTGCCCTTGGACTTGGACATCTTCTCGCCCTTGCCATCCACCACGAAACCGTGGGTCAGGAGGCTCTTGTAGGGCGCCTTGCCCTTGAGCATCGACGAGACCAGCAGGGACGAATGAAACCA
>SXGT01682604.1_pt1 | contig 26975 bp, 21 predicted proteins | sample 3176221 | NCBI WGS metagenome assembly SXGT01 (sample SAMN11356862, study PRJNA531348) | freshwater metagenome | isolation source: freshwater sample F1-120 | place: China: Fuxian Lake, Yuxi | collected 2017-12-25
CAGCTCTCGCTCGGCCAACGCATGCGCGGCGAGCTCACCGCCGCGCTCCTCCACGACCCCGAGGTGCTGTTCCTCGACGAGCCCACGATCGGTCTCGACATCGTGAGCAAGGCAAAGGTGCGGGAGTTCCTCGTCGACCGCAACCGCGAGTACGGCACCACCGTGATGCTCACGACGCACGACCTCGACGACATCGAGCGCCTCTGTTCGCGGCTGCTCATCATCGATCACGGTCGAGCGATCTACGACGGCAACCTCGCCACGCTGCGCGAACGATTCGGTGAGCATCGCACGCTCGTCGTCGACCTCGCCGCACCCGCACCGCCGCTCGAGATCGATCACGCCGAAGTGGTGAAGGTCGACGGACCTCGTCAATGGTTGCGTTTCCACCGCCGCACGATGACCGCCGCCGAACTGATCGCCGCGGTCGCGGCGCACACCGACCTCGTCGATCTCACGATCGAAGAACCCGAGATCGAAGACATCGTCGCGACGATCTACGCGCGGGGCGACGCCTCGGGCACCGAACCCTCGCGCTAGCGACGCGCGAGGTCGGCGGCGACGGGAAGCGAGATCGCGATCGCCGAGAAGTCGATGGTTCCCCCGAATCGGGGCTTTGCGTACGCGGTCGTCGCAGCGACGAGCTGCAGCGTGACGCCGGAGCCGGGCGCGAGCGTGTGGGCCACCATCTCGAGTGGAACCTCGACGGTGTGCTCCGTGCCGTCGAGGTCGACGGCGATCGGCGTGATCTGGTTGCCGAGCACGAGACCGGAGTCGTCGTCGACGAGCTGCGCGAAGACGCGCGTCGGCGCGTCACCAGCGGGCGTGCTGCCCACGTAGGTGAAGGTCAGCCGCGGCGCACCGACCACCGTGACGGGAGCGTCACCGCCGTTCGTGACCGCGACCTCGACCGCGTTGGTCGCCCGCGCCGGGGTGATGGCGAGCGCGACCGTGTCGAGCACGCCGCTCCCCTCACCGGTCGGAGTCGAGGGTCCCGCCCCACCCTCGGCGAGCAACGACAGGCTGCCGGCACCCTCGGCCCCGAGCGCGGTCCCGTTCGCGGGCGGATAGTCCGAGGCAGTGAACGAAGTCCCGAACTGATCGACGAACTCGAACGGCGCGGCGAGGTCGGTCGTCTCGTCGCCTCGCACCCACCGATCGAGCCACGCGCGCGTCGCGGCGCCGGCACGGGCGGTGTCGCCCGCCTCCGTGAGGCAGGCGCCATGACCACCGCAGTACCACAACATCGCAACGGGGACGCCGCGGTCGCGCAGCGTCGTGAAGTTGGTGACGCCTTCGTCGAGCGTGAACAGCGTGTCGACCGTGCCCTGCACGATCAGGGTCGGCACCGCGATGTCGGCAACGAGATCGCCGGGGCCACGGTCGGCGAACCAGGTGCGGTCGGCATCGTCGAGCACGCCCGTCGCGTGGCCGGCCTCCCATGCACTCGTGATGTGCGGGTCGAGCTGTCGGCCGGCGGCGATGCCGTAGAGCAGATCGCCCCATCCCTGCTTCACGGTCTCGGCCTTGTACAGGCTGGTGTCGAGCGAGTGCCATGCGATCGTCGGCACGATCGCGTCGACGCGACAGTCGAGCGCCGCGGTGACGAGCTGGATGCCGCCGCCGTAGGAGCCTCCGAGCATTCCCATCCGCGGGTCGCCGACGGCATCGAGCTGGACCTCGGGCTGGGCACTCACCCAATCGATCAGCGTTTGGACGTCGCGGCCCTCGAACTCCGCGCTGTCGATCGTGATCGTTCCGCTCGACGCCCCGAAGCCGCGCGGGTCCCAGGTGAGCACGTTGTAGCCGCCGTCGCGCAACGACGAGACCGCAAGATCGCCGAACAAGCCGGTGCCACCCTCGGCGGTCGCGCCGGGCGAACCCCAGCCCGGGCCCATGAGGAGGGTGGGGTGCGGAGCGGCGGCGGTCGACCCCCCTGCCGGATACCAGTGGACCCGCAGTTCGGTGCCGTCGAACGAGGTGACGGTGTGGTCGCCAGGCGTGCCGTCGACGGCGACGGAGTCGGGCGCTGCGGGCCGCTCGATCGCGCATTCGGGAGGCGCCCACCCCGCCGCGGTCGTCGACGTCGTCGCCTGCGGTGCGCTGGTCGTGGCGCGATCGGCGGTCTCGGAGTCGGTGTCGGAACACGCGACCAGGAGCGCCGCGCCGACCGACATCGCGATGACGGAGACGACCACGGATCGATGCGAGAGCGACATGGCGGCAGAATACGCGCCAGACTCGGGCATGACCCACGATCTCGTCATCCGCAACGGCCTCGTCGTCGACGGTACCGGCGTGCCCGCGCGGCGCGCCGACGTGGCGATCGACGGGGCGCGCGTCAGCGCGATCGGCACGGTCGCAGCGCGCGGGACGCGCGAGCTCGACGCCGACGGCCGCGTCGTCACTCCGGGCTTCGTCGACATCCACACCCACCTCGACGCGCAGATCGCATGGGACCCGCTCGGTACGAGCAGTTGTTGGCACGGCGTCACGAGCGTCGTGCTCGGTAACTGCGGCGTGAGCTTCGCCCCATGCGCGCCGGACGAACGCGAGTACCTCGCCGAGCTGATGGAGTCGGTCGAAGACATTCCCGCCGCGTCGATCCTGGCCGGACTGGCGTGGGACTGGACGAGCTACGGCGAATACCTCGGTGCGATCGACCGGCTGCCGAAGGGGCTCAACGTGGGCGGCATGGTCGGTCACTGCGCGGTGCGACACCACGTGATGGGCGAGCGCGGCCTCGACGAGGCGCCGGCCTCGCCCGACGACATCGCCGCGATGTGCGACGTCGTCGACGAGGCGATGGGCGCCGGCGCGCTCGGCTTCGCGACGAGTCGCACCCTGCTGCACCGAGTTCCCGACGGACGTCCGGTGCCCGGCACGTGGGCGACGACCGACGAGCTGTACGCGATCGGCGACGTGCTGGGGCGCCACCGCAGCGGAGTGTTCGAGGTCGCGCCGCGTTTCGAGGGTGGCGGCAAGGACCCCGGGCACACCGCGGCCGAGGTCCATTGGATGGCCGAGATCCGCCGCCGCACGCGACGGCCCGTGACCTTCGGCGTCGCGCAGAGCGACCTCGGACCGACGCTCTACGAACGCATCTTCGAGTGCGTCGAGGCCGAAGCCGCCACGGGCGGCGATATCCGCCCGCAGACGACACCGCGGGGCATCGCGCTGCTCTTCGGGCTCCAGCTCCGAACGTTCTTCGACCGCGCGCCGGGTTGGGATGCGCTCGCCGGCCAAGGGGTCGAGGCGCGTCTCCACGCACTCGACGACCCGCAGCGCCGGAGCGAGCTCGTGGAGGCGGCACGCGCGCAGGGCGGCCGCCTCGACTGGCGCGGCGTGTACGTGCTGGCGACGGAGCCCGCGAACTACCGGTTCACACCCGAAGATTCGCTCGCCGCGCACGCCGCGCGCCGCGGGGTCGACGCGGTGCAGGCGTTCGTCGACATCTCGCTCGAGACGCGGGGCAAGGCCGTGTTCAGCTTCCCGTTCCTCAATCAGCAGCACGAAGCGATCGAGTGGATGCTCGCGAAGGACTACTGCGTGCTCGGCCTCGCCGATTCGGGTGCGCACGTCGGGATGATCATGGACGCGGGTCAACCGACCTGGTTGCTGTCGCACTGGGTGCGCGACGAAGCGAAGATGACGCTCGAGGACGCGATCCGACGGCTGACGAGCGACACCGCCGACCTGTTCGGCGTGCACGATCGTGGCCGGCTCGTCGTCGGTGCCTTCGCCGACGTGAACGTGATCGAGCTCGACGCACTCGCCCTGCCGCTCCCCCACGTCGAGCGCGACTTCCCGCTCGGCGCGAGCCGCTACGTGCAGCGCTCGACCGGGTACGACGCGACGATCGTGAACGGCGCGGTGCTCATGGAGGCGGGCGAACACACCGGCGCCCTGCCGGGCGTCACCCTCCGCAGCGTGCCCGACGCATAGCCGCCGGCCGCCAGGGCCGGCGCGGCGCAGTGCCGTCGCCGGTGCGGGCTACTGGCCGACGCGAGCGAGCGCCGCGGACCAACGCCGATTGCGGCGCCCGGCCGACGACGGCAACAGCTCGTCGGGGCGGCGGTTGCCGCTGCGAGGGAGGAGTTCGTCGGAACTGACCCGCACGACGTAGGGCAGCGGGTCGATCACCACGCCGGGACGAGACGGCACCGAGACCGCCGGCGCCTCGATGCGCACGGCCGGCTCGGGTTCGGGCTGCGGCTCTGGCGTCGCTGCGGGCTGGGCCGCGGGAGCGACCGGGGTGGTCGCTTCGAGGGCTCCGGGCAAGCCGACGGTGACGTCGTCGTCGGAGTCGATCATCTCGACGACCTCGTGTGACTCGGGTTCGCCGGGCTCGTCGGAGTCGCGGAGTTCCTCGAGTTCGTCGGCCGCGTCGTCGGCGAACGGCTCGGCGGCGATGGCGGCGTCGATCGCGTGTTCCTCGGCGAGGTCGACGGTGATCATCGGCTCCTCGATCGCGGACTCGACGAGGAGGCTGGCAGGAATCTCGACCCGTACGACGATGCCGCCGTCGGACGACTCGCCGAGGCGCACGACGATGCCATGACGGCGCGCGAGCCGACCGACCACGTCGAGACCGAGCGCCCGCACCGGAACCTGATCGACCGGGACGGCTCGGGCGACCCGGCGGTTCGCCTCGGCGAGCGCGACGGCGTCCATACCGGCGCCGTGGTCGACGAGCGTGAGGAGGTAGCCGACATCGGTGCTCTCGCCGAGCAGCGTGACGCGCTGGTCGGCACCGGAGGCGTGGGCCGAGTTCTCGAGCATCTCGGCGAGCAGGTGCGCGAGGTCGCTGACCGCGTCGGCGCGAACGACGGCTGCGGAGAGCGACACGAGGTCGATCCGCTCGGCCGCATCGACGGCGAGCGAAGCGGCCCACACCACCTCGCTCAGCGCAGTGTCGTGCTCGGCGACACGGCCACCCTCGCCGAGCAGCACGAGCACGCTCGACGAGTGTCGGTCGGCGCGGGCGACGAGGCGCTGGACGGTGGAGAGCGACGCGGCGGCCGCGGGGTCGTGGTCGCGGCGGCTCAATTCGTCGATCGTGTCGAGCGCGCCCGCCAGCACATCGGTGGCGCGCTGCGCGGAGTTCGCGGCCAGTTCGCGGAGTGTTCGATGTTGCTCGCGCTGTTCGGCGATGAGTCGTAGGGCGCGTTTGCGGCTCGTCGCGATCGCCGCCGCCAACTCGCCGAGCTCACCGCCGTACGCACCCTCGACCGCGCGCGGCGGGAGGAGTTCGTCGGTCTGCACGCTGCGACCCTCGACCCAGCGCATCGCGCTGAGGTCGGCGACCTGGTCGGTGAGGACCTCGATCGGCCGCGCGATCGAACGGGCGATCGTGACGCCGACGAGGATCGCGGCGACCACGACCAGCGCGACCCCGACGCCGAGGCCGGGGCTCCGCCGCAGGTTCAGCGCGACCACGACGACGAGCGCGACCGCGGGGACGGCGGCACCCGCCAACACCCTCGTGCGAATCGTCGCCCTGCGCAGCATCCCTCGGCCCGTCCCTAGGTCGATCGCCCCGAATGTCCGATTCTAAGCCCCCGCGCCCCGACGGGGCCAGCCCCAGAATCCCGATCCGACGCCCTTGTGACCATGAGAACTCCCCATGGCCCATCTGGACCAGCGCGGTGGTGCTGCGGCTTCGAATCGGGGCCCTGGGGCTCGGACGCACGGGTCACACCGCGGTCCCCCATTCGGCGATCAGGCCGCCGTCGACCCAACGGCCGGCGCCGGGCGCGGGCCAGAGCGGCCCGATCAGCAGGGCTCCCGATGCCCGCAGCCCGGTCAGCGTCGCCTCGACCAACGCCGGGTCGGGGTGTTGTTGGGGACACTCGCCGGTCGCGAGGTGCAACGGGCTGACCGCGAGGTGTCCGACCATCACCGCCGAATCGCCGCCGGAACGCACCCGCACGACCGCGTGACCCGGCGTGTGCCCGCCCGCGACCTCGACCGACACCCCCGGCGCGACCTCGGGCCGATCGCCTGCGATCGCGTCCACGATGCCCCGGGCCCGCAGCGCGTCGAACGGGCCGTGTTCCGCGGTCGGGTGCGCACCGGCGTCGAGGGCATCGAGTTCGCGCTGGGTCACGACCAAGGCTGCGTTCGGGAAGAACGGCGACCAGGAACCGTCGGGATCGCGCCAGGCGAACATGCCGATCCCCTCGACGTGCGTGGCGATCGCATGCGTGACGTCGTCGCGCGGCACCCCCGCCGCCGCGAGGACACCCGCGAACGCCTCCTGGTGCGCGCCCGCGTCGGCCGCGCTGCGCAAGATGTCGTCGGCCGCCTGCGCGGGATCGACGACGATCACCGCGTCGCCGCTGCGGATCACCCAGGCGGCGGCACCCACCCGGAGCTGGGTCCCGCCCGCCCACGTCGGTTCGGCCCACGGGACTGCAGCGACCTGGTCGGCGGTCAGGCCGACGCGCTCGGGCTCGACATCGACATCGACGTAGCCGACGCGGGTCAGCGTGATGTCACCGACGGTGAACTGGACATTCGCCATGCGCCGATTGTGCCACCCGCCCGCACGCAACTCGGACAGAATTCGTTGGTCCGACCCACGCGGGCCGGCCGCCGAGACGAGGACCGCCATGCCTGCCATGCCTGCCACGCCTGCCACGCCACGCACCGCCGCGTTCCGCGACCTGCATCGTGAGGGGTGCTTCGTGATGCCGAACCCCTACGACGAGGGCTCGGCTCGTGTGCTGACCGCGCTCGGATTCCCAGCACTCGCGACGACGAGCAGCGGGTTCGCGGCGACGCTCGGACGCGCCGACATGTCGGTCGAGCGAGATCTCGTGGTCGCCCACGTCGCAGCCGTGGCGGCGGCCACCGACCTACCGGTGAACGCCGACTCCGAACGATGCTTCGCGGCGGATCCCGCCGGCGTCGCCGAGACGGTCGGACTCCTCGCGGCCGCGGGTGCCGCGGGCTGCTCGATCGAGGACTGGGATCCCGTGGGACGGCGCATCGACCCGATCGCGGCAGCGGTGGAACGGGTCGCCGCGGCCGCCGCGGCCGCACGCGCAACCGGGCTCGTGCTGACGGCGCGCTGCGAGAACCACCTCCGCGGCATCGACGATCTCGACGACACCGTGCGGCGCCTCGTCGCATATCGCGACGCCGGCGCCGAGGTCGTGTACGCGCCGGCGCTCGTCGACCTCGTCGGCATCCGGACCGTCGTCGAGTCGGTCGGTGTTCCGGTGACCGTGCTGTTGCTGCCCGGCGGTCCGTCGGTCGCCGAGCTCGCGGCCGTCGGTGTACGGCGGATCTCCGTCGGCGGCACGCTGGGTCGCATCGCGCTCGGCGCCGTGGCCGTCGCGGCGACCTCGCTGCTCGAGACCGGCCGGATCGACCCGTCGCTCCCCCTCCTCGACCGCGCGCTCGCCGCCCGAGCGTTCGCCTGACCGGAGGGCACCTCGGCAAGCGCCCCGGAGGGCAGACGGGCAGGCCGGTCGCGCGAACGTGGCCCCTGACCTGGGACTGCACAGGTCAGGGGCCATGGAGGCGGCGGCGGGAATCGAACCCGCGTACGGGGCTTTGCAGGCCCTTGCCTGAGCCACTCGGCTACGCCGCCGTGAGCGGCACAGGGTAACCGGCCCGAACTACCCCTCACCCAACGTTGCCGATCGGCCGACACTCCTGCAATGGGGACGGCGCCGAACACGACCGCGGCCGCGGCCGCCACGATGCCCGCGGCCGCCCCGGGCGCGGGCGTCGTGGAACTCGTCGGAGCGACGAAGCGGTTCGGTGACGTCGTCGCGCTCTCCGAGCTGACCCTGTCGATCCCCGCGGGGACGATCGCGATGCTCCTCGGCCCCAACGGCGCGGGCAAGACGACCGCGGTCCGCGTCGTGACCGGCGCGATGCCGCCGACCGCGGGAGCGGTGCGCACGTTCGGCCTCGACCCGACTGCCGACGGCGAAGACGTGCGCCGTCGCTGCGGCGTGGTTCCCGCGCGCCCGGCGCTCTACGACCGACTGACCGGCGCCGACAACCTCCGCTACGCAGCGCAACTCTGGGAGGTCGACGCGGTCGAGGCGCGCATCACGCGCGCCGCCGAGCGGTTCGGGATCGCCGACGCGCTCGCGTTGCGGGTCGGCGGCTATTCGACCGGGATGCGCGCCCGTCTCGCGCTCGCGCGCGCCACGCTCCACGACCCGGAACTGTTGCTCCTCGACGAACCGACCGCCGGACTCGACCCGGAGTCGTCGCGGGCGGTGCTCGACCTGATCCGCGGGATGGCCGACGACGGTCGCACCGTGTTGATGTGCACGCACCTCCTGCTCGAAGCAGAGGGGCTGGCGGACTACGTGATGGTGCTCGACCACGGTCGCACGATGATCGCCGGATCACCGCATGACCTCACCCGCCGCCTCTTCACGGGGACCACCGTGACGCTCGACGCCGAGGTCCCCGGGAGCCTCGACGTCGCGGCCTCACTCCCGTACATCACGCACTACCAGCGTGAGTGGACCGCGGTCGTAACGCTCGACGACCCCGATCGCCTGCCCGACCTCGTCGCGGATCTCGTCGCGCGCGGGGTGCGTCTCACCCGGGTCGAGCCGCGCACCCCGACCCTCGAGGAGCTGTACTTCGCGGTGCGGGCGAAGGATGCGGACGCCGGATGAATTGGACCGAGGCGGACGCCGGATGAATTGGACCGAGGCGGATGCCGGATGAATTGGACCGAGGCGGACGCCGGATGAATTGGAATCGCACCTGGGTGGTCGCTCGCACCGACTTGTTGCAGTTGTGGCGGAGCCGCGATTTCTGGATCCCGCTCGTCGCGATCGCCGGGTTGTTCTTCGTCGCGCTGCCGGTGCTGCTCTTCACGAGCCTCACCACGATCTCGGATCAGGGACTGGTGCAACAGATCGGCGATCTCGTCGACACCTTGCCCGCATCGATCCAGCAGCAGGTCCAGGGCGATTCCCCCAACGTGCAGGCCGCGTACGCGATGGCGGTGTACCTCTTCGCGCCGTTGGCCATCATCGTGCCGCTCACCGTGAGCTCGGCGATCGGCTCGCACACGATCGTCGGCGAGCGCGAACGGGGCAGCGGCGAGTTCCTCGCCCACTCGCCCGCGTCGGAGCGCGAGATCTTCGTCGGCAAGTTGATCGCCGCGCTGCTGCCCGGGTACGCGGTGGAGCTCGTCGGGTTCGCGCTCTACTCGCTGGTGGTGAACCTGATCGTCGGGCCAAAGGTCGGCGGCTGGTTCTTCCCGACGGCGAACTGGTGGGTACTCGTGCTGTGGGTCGTGCCGCCGTTCCTCGCACTCGTCGTCGCGCTCATCCTGCGCATCTCGGCGCGCGTGTCGAGCGCCGCGGCCGCGCAGCAGAGCAGTGCGCTGATCACCCTGCCGCTCGTCATCAGCGCGTACGGCATGGCGAGCGCGTCGCTGTCGCGCGCCGGGTGGTTCATCGCCGGGGTCGGCCTGCTCGCCTGGTTCGCCGCCGCACTCGCCCTCTGGCGCGGGATCCGTTCGGTGCGGCGCGAGCGCCTGCTCGGCCTCGGCGGCTGAGCGCGCCCCAGCGGCCGCGCCATCGCGGCGACGACCCGCCGTGGGCGTACCCTGGCGGCGTGCGCCTCGGAGCGATCCTCGTCACGGTCCTCGCGACCCTCGCCACGGTCGCGTCCGGCTGCGGTGGTGACGACACCGCCGGCGGACGCTCCGACGACGTCACCACGTCGTCGGCCGCGCCGGTCACGACCACGACGGCCCGGCGCCCCCTCACCGTGGAGCACACCACACTCCAACTCGTCGACGACTCGCGAACGACGGCCGACCCCGACGGCGCCGAGGTGCCCGGTCGGCTGCTCCCGACCGACCTCTACGTGCCGTCCGGCGACGGACCCTTTCCCCTCGTCGTGCACGCGCACGGCTTCAACGGTTCACCGGGCAAGTTCTCCCAGCTGCTCGAACGCTGGGCCGAGGCCGGCTATGTCGTCGCGGCGCCGCGGTTCCCGCGTACGAGCGACACGGGCCCCGGCGCGTCGGGGATCGCCGACTTCCCGAGCCAGCCGGGCGATGTGTCGTTCGTCATCGACGAACTCCTCGCGTCCGAGGAGTTCGGATCGCGCATCGACGCCGACCGGATCGGCGTTTCGGGGCTCTCGCTCGGTGGCGGCACGGTCTACGGCCTCGTGTACCACCCGTGCTGTCTCGACGACCGCATCGACGCCGCGATCGTCATGTCGAGCTTCCGATTCTCCTACCCGGGCGACACACCGTTCGGCACCAACGCCGTGCCGGTCATGATCCTGCACGGTGACGCCGACACGACACTGCCGTACGACGAAGCCGTCGCGAGTTTCGAGGCGTCGGCCGACCCCGCGTGGTTCGTGCAGTTGATCGGCGGGTCGCACGCGTGGCCGTACGAAGACGTCGAGTCGCCCCACGACGCGCTCGTGGAGACGGTGACCCTCGACTTCTGGGACGGCACGCTCGGCGCCGACCCGGCCGGGTTCACGCGCATCGTCGCCGACGGCAACGTCGCCGGGCTCGCGACGGTGACGGCCGGCGCCCAAGGCTGACGGGCGCAAACGCCGGCGGGCGCAACGCCGGCGGGCACAACGCCGACGGGTGCAACGCCGACGGGCAGACTCTGAGCGATGCTCAGCTCGCCACGGTGACGGCGGCACCCCAACCGTTGCGCAAGACCTCGCCCAACACCTCGGGCGTGAGCGACGGCGACCAGTACCAACCCATCGCCGTGTCGCAACCGAGTGCCTGCAACCGAGCGGCCTGTTCGGCACGTTCGACGCCCTCGGCGGTGACCTTCATGCCGAGCGCGTGGCCCATCGTGATCACCGCCTGCACGATCGCGACGTCGGACTCGTCGGTGTCCATGCCCTCGACGAAGCTTCGGTCGAGCTTTACGACGTCGATCGGCAGTCGCTTGAGGTACCCGAGCGATGAGTAGCCCGTGCCGAAATCGTCGATCGCGACGCGGATCCCGAGCGAGCGAAGCTCGTGGAGCGTGGCGACGGTGTGCTCGATGTCGGTGAGCGCCGTGCGCTCGGTGATCTCGAGTTGCAGGCATCGCGGATCGACTCCGGCGTCGTGCACGATGGCCGTGATCTCGGCCACGGCATCGGTCTGGCGGACGAAGCGTGGCGACAGGTTGACGCTCACCACGACGCGGCTGTCCGGCCCGCGGTCGTCGGCCCACTGTTTCGCCCATCGGCACGCCCGCGTCAGCACGTACCGGTCGATCGAGCAGATGAGGTTCGACTCCTCGGCGAACGGGACGAACTCGCTCGGGGCCAAGAAGCCGCGCGTCGGATGCTGCCATCGGACGAGTGCCTCGGCCGACACGACCTGCTCGGTCGCGAGGAGGACCTCCGGCTGGAAGTGAACGACGAGTTCTTCTTCTTCGAGGGCACGCCACAGGTCACCCTCGAGCTCGAGTCGCTCGACGACGTGCGGGGCGCTCGCGGCATCGAACATCTCCCAACGCGACCGCCCCTTCTCCTTGGCGACGTACATCGCCAGGTCGGCCTGGCGGAGCAGATCCGACGGTGAGTCGCCACCGGATTCGCACAGGGCGATCCCGATGCTCGTGCTGACCACCAGGTCGCGCCCCCCGACCGCGACCGGGCGACGCAGTACCTCGGTGATCCGTTCGGCGACGCGCACGGCGTCGCCCGCGCCGTCGACCGGCGCGAGGAGCACGGTGAACTCGTCGCCGCCGAACCGGGCGACGATGTCGCCCGGCCGCACGCAGGTCAGCAATCGTCCGGCGATGTCGACCAGCAGCCGGTCGCCGACCTCGTGTCCGAGGCTGTCGTTCACGAGCTTGAACCGGTCGATGTCGAGGAACAGCACGGCGAGCCAACCGTTGTCGCGCTCGGAGACGCGCCGCGCGCGCTCGAGCTGATCGAGGAAGTTCGGCCGGTTCGGAAGTCCGGTCAACGCGTCGTGATACGCCTGGTGCGACAACTCCTCCTGGTATCGGCGTCGATCGGTGACGTCGTGGAGGTTGAACACGATGCCGCCGACATCGGGGTCGTCGACTCGGTTGGTGGCACTCACGTCGAACCATCGGTAGGTCCCGTTCGCGTGACGCAACCGCAGCTCGGTCTCGGCGCCGTGCCCGGGCTGCTCGACGATCGTTCGGAACCAGCGCGACGACGACTCGAACTCGTCGGGGTGGATCAACTCGCGCACGAACATCGGTTCCTCGGGTTCGTACCCGAGCATCGTCCTCACCGACGGACTCGTATACATCGTGGAGCGATCCGGGCCGAGGACGATGACGATGTCGGAGGCGTGCTGCGCGAGCGCTCGGAACCACTCCTCGCGCCGGCGGACCTCGGCATCGCTCGCCTCCTTCGCCCGGGTCGTCCAGCCCACCACCGCGATCGCGAACGAGGCGCCGACGATCTGGAGCGCCGCGAGGCCGTGCCCCTGAGGCTGGGGAAGGAGCGTTTGGATCGCTCCCGTGGCCACGAGCACCTCGCCGATCACGATCGACCCGACGGCGCACGCGAGCGCCGGCTGCATCGCGCGCGAGTCGGACGTTCGCATGACCTCGATGGCACCGAACACACAGCCGAGCGCGAACGTCGCGCCCCATCCCGTCACGTACGTCACGAACACGATCGGGACGATCATGCACATGGTGCGCGCGACGAACTCGCGCGGGCGCTGGGGCGACGGCCAGATCGCGAACGACACCGTCGAGAACATCTGTGAGAAGACGAGCGAACCGACGAGCAGCCAGACCGGGTAGTCCGCGACCCATCCCCGTTCGCGGCCGAACACGAAGAGCGGGGCGACGAGCAGCGTTGCAAGTTGGGTGGGGTTCAGGGCGGCCGCGCGCACGGCGTTGCGGCGCGCCGCACGTTCGTCGCTCACCTCGCGTGCCGTCGCCGACACCTCCGCCCACATCGCATGGCTATCGACGCGTTCACCGGCCGCCTTGACGGGCTCTCCGGCCGGGGATCGTTCGCGGACCTGACGCTAGAGTCAGGTTTTTCGGGAGGGCAGATGCCGGGTCACGCAGTCGTGCGAATCGTGGGGGTCGGTGCGGCCGCTCCGGGCTTGCGTCTCGCCGCGGCCGACATCGGCGCGGCGTGGAACCGCAAGGGCGGCAAGGGTCGGGCCGCGCTGTGCGCGCCCGACGAGGACACGCTCACCCTCGCCTGGGACGCCGGTACCGCGGCGGTCGAGGCGGCGGGCGCCGACCCGACCGCGATCGACGGACTCTGGTGGGGTTGCGGTCGACCTCCGTTCGCCGATGGTCCGAGCCACGCGGTGCTCGCGAACGCGCTCGGCCTCGCCCACCACGCCACCGGCGCGCTGCTCTCGGGATCGCCGCACTCGGGGATCGAGGCGCTGCTCGCCGCGGCCGACGCGGTGAGCGCAGGCTCGGTGCGCACCGCGCTCGTGGTGGTGTCCGACGCGATCCGGCCCGGACCCGGAACCGGCTACGAGCAACGCGCCGGTGCGGGCGCGGCCGCCCTCGTCCTCGGTCTCGAAGGCGGGACCGCCACCCTCGGGGTGCGGGCGACGCGATCACGTCCGCTGCTCGACCGCTATCGCGGCGACGGCGAGACCGACACGCGCGACCTGTACGACGGGCGACTCTTCCGCGAGGAGATCTTCGTCCCCATCGTCGGCGAGGTCGCGGCGGCGCTCGCACCGCTCGCGCCGAGCGTGTGGTCACTCCCCGACCCCGACGGCCGGCTCGGCGCGGTCATCGCCAAGCAGGTCGGCGCACCGCTCGTCGCCTCCACGGCGACGTACGCCGAGGTCGGCGACTCGGGCAGCGCCGCCGCGTTGCTCGGCATCGTCGGGGCGCTCGACGCGGCCGGGGTCGCGGCCGCCGTCGCGTACGGCGGCGGTCGAGCGACCGGCATCATCATCAACGTCGAGGCACCCGTCGCCGGGGCAGCACGCGTCGCCGCGATGATCACCGACGGCACGCCCGCGAGCTACACCCGCGCGCTACGAAACCGCGGTCAACTCGTCGCCGGCGGCGAGACCATTCCGATGGGCGTGCCCCCGGAGTCGGCCTTGTTCGCACGCGGCGCCGAGGAGATGTTGCAGCTCCTCGGAGCTCGTTGCGTCGACTGCGGCACCATCAACACCCCGCCGTCGCTCCACCCGCACTGCACCGCGTGCGGCGGACCGAAACTCGAGGCGGTACATCTCGCTCGTACGGGAACCGTGCACACCTATGTCGTCAACTACACGATGCCCGCACCGTTCGAGGCACCGTTGCCCATCGCGGTCATCGATCTCGACGACGGCGCGCGGATCATGTTGCAGGTCGACGACGACGGCACCGATCTCGCGATCGGCCGCCGCGTTCGCCTCGTGCTGCGCCGGTATGCGTACGAGCGCGGCGTCCCCGTCTACGGCTTCAAGGCGAAGCCCCTCCAGGAGGCCTGAGACGATGGCATGGAATCGCGTGACGGTCGTCGGTGCCGGCCTCATCAAGATGGGCGAGCTCTTCGATCAGAGCTACGAGCAGATGGCCGCCGGCGCGTTCGCGGCCGCCGTCGAGGCGGTCGACAAGGGCTTCGAGCCCCACCAGGTCGAGGCGGCCTTCGTCGCGACCCAACGGGGAACGTTGTGGGGTCAAGAGGGAATCGGCGGCAACACCGTGCCGACCGCGATCGGGCTCGCGGGCATCCCGTGCACGCGCATCGAGAACGCGTGCCCGAGCGGATCCGATGCCTTCCGCGTCGGGGCGATGGCCGTCGCGAGCGGTGTGCACGACGTCGTCCTCGTGATCGGCGTCGAAAAGATGCGCGACAAGAGCACCGAGGAGGGCCTGCTCTCGCGCGCCGCGGCCGGACACCCGATCTTCACCCGTGGCGAGACCGCGCCGGTGCTCTTCGCCCCGTTCGCGACCCGCCACATGGCGGAGTTCGGCACGACACGCGAGATGCTCGCGAGCGTCGCCGTGAAGAACCACTACAACGGCGCGCGCGATCCGTACGCACACTTCCAGAACGAGATCACGATCGACGACGTGATGAAGTCACCGCCGGTCTGTTACCCACTCCACCTGCTCGACTGCTGCCCCCAGACCGATGGCGCCGCAGCGGTCCTGCTCGTCAACGCCGAGCGGGCGAACGAGTTCACCGACCGCCCCGTCTGGGTCGCGGGCTTCGGGGTCGCGACCGACCATCCCTACCTCCACGAGAAGGACAGCTTCACCGAGATCAAGGCGACGCGCATCGCCGCGGGTCGTGCGTACGCGATGGCGGGGATCGAACCGACCGAGGTCGACTGCGCCGAGGTCCACGACTGCTTCACGATCACCGAGATCCTCGACATCGAGGACCTCGGATTCGTCGCCAAGGGCCGCGGCGGGATCGCCTCGCTCGAGGGCGAGACGACCCTCACGGGGCGCATCCCCGTCAACACGAGTGGCGGGCTCCTCGCCAAGGGCCATCCGATCGGCGCCACCGGGGTCGCCCAGATCACCGAATGCTGGTGGCAGCTGCGCGGCGACGCGGGCGACCGGCAGGTCGAGATCCGCAACGGCTACGCGCTGCAACACAACGCCGGCGGCCGCGGTTCGGGCGTCGCCGTGATCAACATCCTCACGAATCGGAACGACACATGACGACGCCGGCGCGGACACCCGGTCTCACCGTCGACCGGACCGACGGCGTGTTACGGCTCGTGCTCGATCGCCCCGACGCGAAGAACGCACTCACCGTCGAGATGCGCGACGGCCTCACCGCCGCCATCCGCGAGGCTCGCGCCGACCGCGAAGTGCGCGCGGTGCTGCTCACCGGAGCGGGCGATGCATTCTGCGCGGGGATGGACCTCTCGGCGTCGACGGTCATGCAAGCCGGTGCACCGGGCTTCCGCACACGGCAGACGAGCGAGGCGTTGCGCATCGGCGTGCAGGCATTCATCCGGGAGCTGTGGGAGCTCGACAAGCCGACGATCGCTGCCGTCAACGGAGCGGCCGTCGGCCCCGGCGCGCACCTCGCCCTCGCGTGCGACTTCGTGCTCGTCCACGCCGCGACCAAGTTCGTGTGGACGTTCCCGAAGTGGGGTCTCGTCGTCGACGCGGGCGGCGCGTACCTCCTCCCCCGCCTCGTCGGACTTCCGCGTGCGCGAGCGCTCGTGATGCTGGGCGAGACGATCGTCGGCAGCGACGCGGTCGCCGAGGGCCTCGCCTACCGATGCCTCGACGACGCAGCGGCGCTGGCCGCCGCCGCCGAGGAACTCGCGACCCGGCTCGCCGCCGGGCCGACGCGATCGCTCGGTCTGAGCAAGCGGCTGCTGAACGCCTCGTTCGAATCCGACCTCGCCTCGAGTCTCGAGTTGGAGGGACACTTCCAGGCGCTCGCGACGACCAGTCCCGATCTGGTCGAGGGCATGGCCGCGTTCAAGGAACGGCGTGCCGCGGAGTTCAGCGGCGACTGAGCACCGTCGGCTCGCGGCCGCGCCCGCCGACTCGACGCGCACGGCCCGGCTCTGATCCAATCCGGCACCACTGTCAGGTTCAGTACGCCAGCCTTTGGTACGCCGGGTTTCGTACACCAGATTGGTCTCAGGGGGATACAGCAATGGGTCGGTTCGACGGCAAGGTTGCGATCGTCACGGGCGCCGGACGCGGGATCGGCGCCGCACACGCGCGGCTGCTCGCGAGCGAAGGCGCTGCGGTGGTCGTCAACGACCTCGGCGGCGACATGCAGGGCGCCGGCGCAGATGCAACGCCCGCGCAACAGGTCGTCGAGGAGATCACGGCCTCGGGTGGGCGCGCCGTCGTCAACGGCGGGTCGGTCAGCAACTGGGCCGACGCCGAGGCGCTCGTCGCGCAGGCCGTCGAAACCTGCGGCGGGCTCGACATCCTGGTCAACAACGCGGGGATCCTGCGCGACCGCATGAGCTTCTCGATGGACGAGGCCGACTGGGACACCGTGATCGACGTTCATCTCAAGGGCCATTTCGCGCCGAGCCGGTTCGCCGCCGCCTACTGGCGCAATCGGTTCAAGGCGACGAACGAGCCGGTCAATGCGAAGATCGTGAACACCGCGAGCGAGTCGGGGATCTACGGCAACGCCGGCCAGGCGAACTACGCCGCCGCGAAGGCGGGCATCGCGTCGATGACGATCGTGATGGCGCGCGAACTCGAGCGGCTCGGCGTGCGCGTCAACGCGATCTGTCCGACCGCACGCACGCGTCTCACCGAGAACGTCCCGGGTGCCGGCGAGTTCATGGCGAAGAAGGACGGGGCTCCCGACCAATTCGCCCCCGAGAACATCGCCGCCGTCGTGGCGTGGCTGGCGTCGGACCTGTCGTCGGGGGTGACGGGACAGGTGGTCAAGGTCATGGGCGGCAGCTTGCAGGTGCTGCGCGGCTGGCGGCCGGCGACCGACTGCACCGACGAACTCGAATGGTCACTCGACACGGTCGACGCCGCGGCCGCGACGTTGTTCGCCGGGATTCCTGCCGGCGTTCCGAAGTTCATGCCCGCCCTCGGCGAGGGCTGACCTCACCCCGCGGCGGGGCGGGGCGAGCCGCCGAGGGGTCGGCCGCTGCCGCCCTGGTAGGGATCGGGCGCGCCCGCGCCGGTGCGGCTCGCCGCGAGGAGGCACAAGAAGTCGAGCGCGATCGTCGACGCCGCCAGCGCCGTGATCTCCGCGTGGTCGTAGGGCGGGCTGACCTCGACGACATCCATCCCGACGAAGGGCACCCCGACGAGATCGAACAGCACGGCCTGGGCCTGCGCGGTCGTGAGCCCGCCGCACACGGGCGTGCCGGTCCCGGGAGCGAACGCGGGGTCGAGGCAGTCGATGTCGAACGTGAGGTAGGCCGGCGTTTCACCGACGCGTTCCCGGACCACCCGCGCGACAGCCGCCGCGCCGTGGTCGTGCACCCAGGGCGCGGTGAGAATCGTCATTCCCTGGTCTTCGCCGTTGAACGCCCGCACGCCGATCTGGACCGAGCGTTCGTTGTCGATGAGACCTTCGTCGAGCGCCGCCAGGAACATCGTGCCGTGGTGCTCGTAGTCGTCGTCCCACGTGTCGCTGTGGGCGTCGAAGTGCACGAGCGCGATCTTGCCGTGGCGCTCGGCGTGTGCCCGCAGCAACGGGAGCGAGGTGTAGTGGTCGCCGCCGAGGGTCAACATCGTCTTGCCAGCGGCGAGCATCGCGCGCGCGTGCGCTTCGACCTTGACCGACATCGCCTCGCGATACCCCTCCGCGAAGGCGACGTCGCCCCAATCGATGACACCGAGATGATCGAAGGGATCCAGGTTCCACGGCCAGATCTTGCCGAACGACAGGTTCGCGCTCGCCTGGCGGATCGCGCGCGGACCGAGTCGAGCACCCGGCCGATACGTCGTCGTGCAGTCCCACGGCACGCCGCTCACCACAACATCGGCCCCGGTGAGATCGCGCGTGTAGCGACGTCGACAGAAGCTCGTCGCACCGGCGAACACCGACTCCGGATCGGATCCCATGATCGAGCCGCCCGTGAACGCGCGGTCGCCCTCATGCTCGCTCATGCGCGCAAGCTATAGGTTCGGTCCGTGATCCGCACCGCGTTCGTCGACACGAGCGTCCGCGCTCGCGACCTCATCGCGGCGCCCGACACCGCCGCGCGGTGGGACACTCCGAGCGCGCTCGAGCACATGACCGTCGGAGCGCTCGCTGGCCACCTTTCCCGGGCGATCCTGCTCCCCCACGACTACCTCGCGCACGCCGATCCGCCGGCCGCCGATCTGCTGACCGCCGCCGAGTACTTCGAGGCGGCTGGCCTCACGACCGACGTCACCGATGCCCTCAACACCGAGATCCGCGACCGAGGCGCCGCGGAGTCCGCCGCCGGCCCGGCCGCGCTCCTCGACCGCGTCGACCGCGCGATCGCCGGCTACCGGACCTCGCTCGCCGCCGAACAGCCCGGCCGCCGGGTCGCGTCACTCGGCGGACGCGCCATCCTCCTCGACGAGTACCTCGTGACCCGCCTCGTGGAACTCGCCGTGCACATCGACGACCTCGCCGTGAGCATCGGGGCTCCGACGCCCGAGCTGTCGCCGACCGCGTACGCCTGTGCCATCGGCTGCATGCTCCAGATCGCGCGTGATCGTCACGGCGATTCGGCGGTCGTGCGCGCGCTCGCACGGCGCGAACGCGACACGGTGTCGGCGTTGCGGGTGCTCTGACCGACCCAGGCGGCGGAAACCCCGGCGATCCCGACGCCGGTAGCGAGCGCGCACCACAGCACCTTGGCCCCCGCGGCCGAGTAGAGGGGCGCGGCGAGCATCGACGACCCAGCGGCGACGAGCAGGGCCGATCCGTCGAGCAGGCCCTGCCCTGCGGCGACGAGTTCGGGCGGACTGGCGTCGGCGACGGCGGCCTGCGACGACGGTTGGGCACCGGAGTCGAAGCACGAGTGGAACACCGCGAACACCCCGACGATCCACGGGTTCGGCAAGAACCCGTACGCGGCAACGAACGGTACCGAGGCGACCGTGCACAACGACCCGACCCGCACCGGCCCGAATCGATCGGCCAGTCGCCCCATCCGCGGCGCGAGCGCCACGATCGGGAGCGCGAACACGGTCAGGCTGACTGCGACGAACTTGGTCGACGCACCGAGGTCGTCCTTCAAGAACTTGGCCCACAACGAGTCGTAGACACCGATCGCGAGCGACAAACCGGCGCCGAGCAGCAACCCGGCACGAATGCCCTCGATCCTCAGCAGACGGCGCACCGGGGCGGCGACCGGTGCGTGCTCGGCGGGTGCGACCGGGAAGCGCGCCACCACCGGCAACATCGCGACGAGCACGGCGGCGAGGAACCAGAACGGGGCAGCGAGCCCCTGCCATTCGGCGATGAACGCGGCGATGGGCGGTCCCGCGAGGAACCCGCCGGTCGCCGCCGCGCCCATCCGGCCGAGCGCACCGCCGACCGCCGCGGGGTTCATCACGATGATGACCCGACGTGCCGCGGGCAAGAACGCGCCTTCGCCGAGGCCGAGCAGGATGCGCCCCGCGAGCAGGATCGCGACCGAGTCGGCGGCCGCGACCAGCAAGAGACCGACGACCGCGACGGCGACACCCCCGAGCAACATCGTGCGCCCGTGGCCCCGATCGGCGAATCGGGCCAACCCGATCTGCGACATGAATCCGGCGATGAAACTCGCGCTCGTGACCGCTCCGAGCCACGCGTCGCCGAACCCGATCGAGTCCTGGAAGTCGGGCAGCAGCGCGAAGATCGCGCCGAACCCGACCGTGACCGCAGCCGTGACGAACAACAGCGACGGAGGGACGTGAGGGCGCACGACCGGCGAAGCTACCAACGGCAATAGAGTCGCCCCATGACGATCTCCGCCTCCTCGACTCCCCACTCCGCTGCCGCTGTCGGTACCGGCAAGCCCACGACCGACCTCGCCGTCGCCGACATCGCGCTCGGCGACCTCGAGACCTGGATGCGGCCCGACCGCGAGGGCATCTTCGCCAAGTTGCGCGACGAAGCTCCGATCACGTTCCATGCCGAGCCGGTCTTCGAGCCCCCCGAGGGCGAGGAACTGCCGTTCACGATCCCGCCCGGACGCGGCTTCTGGGCGCTCACCCGATTCGACGACGTGATGACCGTGTCGCGCGATCCCGACACGTTCCACTCCGCGCCGAGCATCAACATCGGCGACATCCCGCCCGAGATCGCCGAGTGGCTCGGCTCGATGATCAACATGGATGCGCCCAAGCACACCAAGATGCGGCTCATCGTCAACCGCGGTTTCACGCCGCGCCAGATCGCCCGGATCGAGGAGTCGGTGCGCGAGCAGGCACGCGGCATCGTCGACCGCGTCGGACCGACGGGTGGGTGCGATTTCGTGAGCGAGATCGCCGCCGCGCTCCCGCTCCAGATCATCTGCGACATGCTCGGGATTCCCCGCGAGGATTCACACCGCATCTTCGAGCTCACCAACATCATCCTCGGCGTCGGCGACCCCGAGTACGTGTCGAGTGCGCAGGACCTGATGGGCGCCGGCATGGAGCTGTTCCAGTACGGGCTCGCCCTCGCCGAGGATCGACTCGCGACGCCGCGCGACGACATCACGAGCACGCTGATGCACGCCGAGATCGAAGACGAGAACGGACGTCACCGCCTCACCTCGGCCGAACTCGGTTCGTTCTTCCTGCTCCTCGTCGCCGCGGGCAACGAGACCACCCGCACGGCGATCGCGCACGGCATGCTGGCGCTGACACAACACCCCGATCAGCGACGCGTCTGGACCGACGACTTCGAGGCGGTCTCGCCGACGGCGGTCGAGGAGATCGTGCGGTGGTCGACGCCGGTGATCCACTTCCGGCGGACCGCGACCCGCGACACGAGGGTCGGCGGGCAGGCGATCGCCGAAGGCGACAAGGTCGTGATGTTCTACAACTCGGCGAACCGCGACGAGCGCAAGTTCGACGACCCCTACCGCTTCGATCTGTTGCGAACGCCGAACGAGCACGTCGGGTTCGGCGCGGGCGGACCGCACTTCTGCCTGGGCGCCAACCTCGCTCGCCGTGAGATCAAGGTGATGTTCGAGGAGCTCCTGCATCGGCTCCCCGACATCCACATCTCGGGCGAGCCCGACATGTTGCAGAGCGCCTTCATCCACGGCATCAAGCGCATGCCCTGCGCGTTCACCCCGATCTGATCGCCCTCTCCATCATTTGCCTTCCCTCATTTGCCTTCCCTCATTTGCCTTCCCTCATTTGCCTTCCCTCATTTGCCTTCGTTGAGTGGAGAACCCGAATATACGGGTCGTCCACTCAATGAACGCCAGTTGATGAACGACGAGCGCGAGCGCGAAGGGATCGGACCGGGCAGTGCAGCTGAACTGGGGCGACGACGACGAACGATTTCGCGCCGAGCTCGCGGCGTTCCTCGACGAGCACGCGCCCGCGGAGGCCGCGGCCGGGTTCGATTTCCAGGGTGAAGCCGGCGGCGACGGCGGCATCGTTCCGTGGCTTCGCGACTGGCAGGCGACGCTCTTCGACCACGGCTGGATGATCCCGGGGTACCCGCCCGAACTCGGCGGACGCGACTGCACGCCCGCCCAGACGCTCATCTACCTCGAAGAACTCGCCCGTCGCCGCATTCCGCGGGCGAGCCACTTCCCCGGGTACGCGATCGTCGCTCCGAGCCTGCTCGAGTACGGCAACGAGGAACAGCGCCGCCTCGTCCCGGCCGCGATCCGGGGCGACACGATCTGGTGCATCGGGATGTCGGAACCGAACGCGGGTTCCGACCTCGCCGCGCTCCGCACCCGCGCCGAGCGTCGCGACGACGTGTTCGTCGTCAATGGCCAGAAGGTCTGGACGAGCTACGCGATGGTCGCGAGCAAGTGCTTCTGTTACGTGCGCACCGATCCCGACGCGGCCAAGCACCGCGGCATCTCGCTGCTCATCGTCGACATGGACACGCCGGGGATCGAGGTGCGGCCGCTCACCCACATCACCGGCCAGGCCGATTTTGCCGAGGTGTTCTTCACCGATGTCGAGGTACCGGTCGGCAACCTCGTCGGTCCACTCAACGGTGGCTGGGCGCTGACGCAGGGCTCGCTCGCGCACGAACGCGCGGGCCTGTGGGTCGATGGTGTTGCCCGCCTCGACCAGACCGTCCGCGCGCTGGTCGACCTCGCCAAACGCACCGGCAAGGACACCGATCCTGGAGTCCGCCGCGCGATCGCGGCGATGGACGAACAGGCCTCGAGCCTGCGATCGCTCGGCTACAAGGGCTTTGCGAGCTTCGCCCAGGGCAGCAGCGCGCCGGAGCACAGCTACATGAAGATGGCGAGCAGCGAGGCGGGCAAGGCGAGCTACGAGCTCGGCATGGAGTTGCTCGGTGCGTACGGCGCCGTCACCGACGCAGAACTCGGTGAAGAAGCCGGTCGGTGGGTCACGAACTTCTACGTGAGCTTCGCGAACACGATCGCGGGCGGGAGCAGCGAGATCCAACGCAACATCATCGCCCAGCGCGTCCTCGGACTGCCGCGGGGGGTGTGAGGTGGACTTCTCGCTGACCGACGACCAACAGCTCCTCGTCGAAACCGCACGCCAGATACTCACGAATGAATGTCCACCGCGCCTCTTGCGTGCGCATCTCGACGACCGTTCCGAGTACGCGCCGCTCTGGCAACACACGCGCGGGTTCGCGGAGCTCGGCCGAGGCGACTGCACCGACCTCTGTCTCTTCCTCGACGAGCTCGGCTTCGTCGCTGCTCCGGGGCCCTTCCTCGCGACGACGTTGTTCGCCGCGCTGCTCGAGGAACTCGATGCCGACACCGCACTCCGCGACGCTGTCGCCGCCGGAGAAGTCACCGGCAGCGTCGCCGTTGCCGGACGCTCGGGCGTGTGGGAACCGAACGACGATCTCGTCAAGTCGTTCGTACTCGACGCCGACGCGGTCGACCACCTCGCCGTCGTCAGCGCGACCACCGGCACCGAGTCCGGCGTCGTCGTGACGTTGTTGCCCAACCCGGGCGCCCGCGCGCTGCGCGCGATCGAAACGGTCGATACGACCCGACGTCTGTTCGAGTGGGACACCGGCGACGAGATCGGCGCGGCCATCCCGTGCTCATCCGACGCATGGCGCGCGTTCGCCGATCGAGCGCACGTGATGGTCGCCGCCGAACTCGTCGGCGCGGCACGTCGCTGCTTCACGATGGCGCTCGCCTACGCGAAGGAGCGCGAGCAGTTCGGCCGCCCGATCGGGTCGTTCCAAGCGATTCAGCACAAGTTGGCCGAGATGTCGCTCGTGCTCGAGCGCGCAACCGCGGCCGTGCACTACGCGGCGATGACCGTCGATGCGCGCGACCCCGATCGCACCCGCGCGTGTCACGTCGCCAAGGCCGCGGCCGGCGCCGCCGCGCGGCGCAACCTCGTGGACTCGATCCAGATCCACGGCGGCATCGGCTACACGTGGGAGCACGACCTCCACCTGTTCCTCCGGCGCGCGACCGGCACCGAGTACCTGTTCGGGGCGAGTTCGTGGCACCACGATCGCCTGGCCGACCTGCTGTTCGGGTGACGGCCGGCGTCACTCCCCGCAGGAACTCCCGGCCACGAGGCTCGTCACCGTGTCGGCGTCGCCCGTCCCGGTGAGCGAGCCACGGATCTCGCCACCACCTGCGAGGGTGATGGTGAACACCGCGCCGAGGATCTCGTCGTCGGCCGCCGTCACCGCATCACCCGCGGCGCGCACCTCGGCGAGCGGATCACCGAGATCGACACCAGAGCCCGTCTGCATCGGTGGCGTGGCCGCGCCGAGATCGCGCAGTTGCCAATCGAAGAACGTGAACGACCCGCCGCCGGCGTACGGGGTCGCGCCGTCGGTGAACAACAGCGTGAACCCTCCCCACTCGACGATCCGCACCTGCGTTCCCGGGCACACGCCATAGTCCGACGTGGGCGCGGATTGCACGCGGTCGTCGGTCGCCGATCCGAGCTCCTCGGTCAGGGCCGCCACCACAACGTCGGCTGCCGACCCGAAGCGCTGCGCGCCGACACCATCGGCGCGCAGTTCGAGTGCGTCGACGACCGGGGCGCTCGTCGTGCTCGGCAGCGTGGTCGCGGCCGCATCGGACGTGGTGGTCGCCGAGCGACGCAGCGTTGTCGTCGTGGTGTCGCCGCTCGCGGAGCTCGAGGTCCGATCGGCAGGAGAATCGTCGCCATCGCTGCAGCCCGCGAGCCCTGCTGCTGCGACCAACACCATGAGCGCGCTCAACGAACGCCAGGAACCGCTCGGCGCACGCCAGGAAGAACGCGCCGAGCGCCCGGAGAAGCGCCCGGAGAATCGCCCGGAGAATCGCCCAGAGATACGAACGGACCGTCGAACCATGCGACCAGGGTAGGGCGACTCAGAGCGGAACGTCGCGCACCACGCGGCCGTCGGCGAGTTCGATCCGGCGCGTCAACGACACCGTGTCGAGGAGCGCGCGGTCGTGCGTCACGAGGAGCACGGTCCCCGAGAACGAGGCGAGCGCCCGCTCGAGTGGTTCGATCGCCGGAAGGTCGAGATGGTTCGTCGGCTCGTCGAGCACGAGGCAATTCACGCCGGCGGCGACGAAGCGAGCGAGCTCGGCTCGCGTGCGCTCCCCCGGCGACAGGGTCGCGACTTCGCGCGCGACATGTTCGGCACCCAGACCGAACTTGGCGAGCAACGCCCGAGCCTCGGTCTGACCCAAACCCGTCTCGGCCACGAACGCGTCGAGCAACGGACCCGAACCGACGAAGGTCGAGCGACGCTGGTCGAGTACGCCGACGACGACGCCGGGCCCGAGGTGTCTTCGGCCGTCGGTGAGGGCCAGCTCACCGAGCAACCCTCCGAGCAACGTGGTCTTGCCACTGCCGTTCGCACCGACGAGCGCGACCCGCTCGCCATGTCCGATCTCGAGATCGATGGGCCCGAGGACGAAGTCGCCGCGCGTGATCACCGCACGGTCGAGTCGAGCCACAACCGCACCGCCGCGCGGCGCCTCGGAGAATTCGAGGCGCAGGTCCCACCCCTCCCACGGCTTGTCGATCGTCTCGAGTCGTTCGAGCATGCGCTCGGTCCGCTTCGCCTTGGCCGCGACCTTCTCCGACGATGCCCGATCGAAGTGACGGATGTACTTGTCGGTCTCGCCGCCCTTCTTCGCCTTCTTCACTCCCTGGTGCGACCACTCGCTCTCGCGCTGCGCGCGCCCGCGCAGCTCGTCACGTTTGGCGACGAAGCCCTCGTAGTCCTCTTCGGCGTGACGCCGCGCAACAGCCCGCTCCTCCAGGTACGCAGACCATCCACCGCGGAACTCGGTGGCCGTGTGCGCGTGCTCGTCGAGTTCGACGACCGACGTCACGATGCGGTCGAGGAACGCGCGATCGTGCGACACCACGACGCATCCCGCGTCGAGGTCCACGAGGAAGCGTTCGAGCCGCTCGATACCCGCGAAGTCGAGATCGTTCGTCGGTTCGTCGAGAAGGAACACGTCGTAGCGGCTGAGCAAGAGGGCCGCGAGCGCCGCACGAGCCGCCTGCCCCCCCGACAGCGCCGACATGGCGACGTCGAGCAAGCGCGCGGCGAGACCGAGATCGGCGAGCACCTCACCGACGCGCGCCTCGAAGTCGGGTCCGCCGAGCGACAAGAAGGCCTCGAGCGCGTCGGAGTACCGATCGTCGGACCCGGGCTCGCCGTCGGCGAGCGCGAGGCTCGCGAGGTCGAGCTCGATGTCGGCCGCCCGGACACCGGTGCGCCGGCCGAGGACCGCCCGCAGGGTCTCGTCGGGCCGGCGCTCGGGTTCCTGGGCGAGCGAGCCCACCGTCGCCCGCCGCGGGAGGCGTTCGACGGTTCCCGAGTCGGGCCGCTCGAGCCCCGCCAACAACCGTAAGAGGGTCGTCTTGCCGGTGCCGTTGGGCGCGACGATGCCGACCCGGGCCCCCGGGACGACGGTGAACGAGACGCGATCGAGCACGAGATGGGGCCCGAACGACTTCGTCAGCTCACGGGCAACGAGCGTGGCAGGAGACGTCACGAGGGAAACGACGCTACCGTTCGTGCTCGTGCCGGCCGTCTTCATTCACGGGGTCCCCGAGACCTGGCGGGTCTGGGACGCGATCCGTTCGGCCTGCGGTCGCGACGACACGATCGCGCTCGCGCTCCCGGGGTTCGACACTCCGCTCCCCGACGGCTTCACTCCGCACAAGGAGAGTTACGCCGACTGGATCGCCGCCGCGATCGAGGCGATCGGCGAACCGGTCGATCTGGTCGGCCACGACTGGGGCTGCCTGCTCGCCCAACGCGTCGCGTCGACACGCCCGGACCTGATCCGTACGTGGGCATGCGGTGGCGGGCCGGTCGACGAGACCTACGTGTGGCACGACACTGCGCAGGCGTGGCAGACGCCCGAACTCGGCGAGCAAGTGATGGCGATGCTCACACCCGAACTGCTCGCAGGTGCGCTGGCACCCGAACTCGGCGACGCGGCCGCGACCGAG